>Ga0197143_1002885_pt1 | contig 12064 bp, 8 predicted proteins | sample GBS70_MetaG_FD_148603 | JGI IMG/M metagenome (GOLD analysis project Ga0197143, IMG submission 148603) | Sediment microbial communities from Great Boiling Springs, Gerlach, Nevada, United States - GBS 70_MetaG | ecosystem: Environmental > Aquatic > Thermal springs > Hot (42-90C) > Sediment...
TTATGTTTCAGCAGAACGCAGAAAGTATCTTCTTTATTGAAGGTAGTGAACCTTTTATGAAATACAAAGATGGGAAACTACAAAATTTAGTTGATGAAAAATTAGATAAAGAGCAAATAGAAGAATTAATAAAAATATTTTTAACTGATAAAGATAGAATTGAATTGAAAAAGGTAGGATATTGGTTAGGGAATTATACTACACCTAATAATTTAACTTTTAAGGGGATTTGTTTTTATCAAAAAGGAAAATTAAGTGTAGTATTTTATCCTGCTGTTTTTGAAAGTTATTCTATAGAGGATTTAGATTTACCCTCTATTTTTATTGATGCTTTAAATAAGAATAAGGGATTAATAATAGTAAGTGGCCCTAGGAAAAGTGGGAAAACTACTATTTTTAATAGCTCTATTGAGTATATACTTAATAATAGATCTATTATACTTGCTACTGTTGAAGATTTTATTGAAAAAGAATTTATTAATTCTAAAGGAATTGTTTATCAATTTTTAGTAGGTAAGGATTATACCAATCTTAAAGAGGTTTTAAATATAATAAGAAGAGTTAAGCCAGATGTTGTAGCTATTCAGGAGATAGTTAATTATGATTATCTTAGTTTAGCACTGGATTTAGCTTTAAGTGGGCTATTGGTTATTTGTACTTTAAATGCTGATGGTATAATCTCTGCTTTTGAAAAGATTGGAGGTATGGCAGGAGATCAAAAAGAAAACGTATTTAGATACTTATCTATGGTTTTAGAAATATTAATTTCAGGTAATCTTTTTGAGACTACTGAAAACAATTTAAAATATGTATATGATTTTTACTTTAATGATATTGAATTTTTAAAGAATATAGCAAAGGGAGATATAACTGAAGTTTATTTAAAGATGGTAGAAAGAAGGGAAAAAGGATTTAGGGTTCAAGAGTATACTTTAAAAGCACTTATAAAAAAAGGGTTAATAAAAGAAGAAGAAGCCATTTTAAAAGCTGCTAGACCTAATGAATTAAAAAAAGTACTTTCTGCTCCTTTTTAATTTAATTATTTTATTCAAAAGGAGGGATTTAGTTTATGATTAAAAGTTTTAAAAATACTTCTAAAATTATTTTCCTTGTTTTTATTATTTTTATTTTTAGTTTTAATTTATTAAAGGTTAGTTCAAAGATAGAGAAGCCAATTTTGTATCAATTACAGAATGAAATAAGAGATGTTGTAGATAATTCAAAAGAGAGTATAGTTAGTGTAGTTTCTATTAATGTTGATGTTGATCCTATTTTAAGGCAATGGTATGAACAATTTAAAGGTACCCCTTTTGAATATTATTTTAAGGATTATGTAGATCAAACCCCTAAGATAGTTGGTAGTGGAGTTATAGTATCTAAGGATGGTTTAGTTATTACAAATGCACATGTAGCCTTAGGAGCCCCTAATATCACTATTAAAATAAATGATAAAATCTTTAAAAATGTAAAGATATTAGCAGTTAGCAAGAAATTAGATTTAGCTTTACTTAAGATAGAGGATAGTAATTTAAATTTAAAGCCTATAGTTTTTGCTAATTCTGATAATGTTAAAGTTGGAGATATTGTTTTTGCTATTGGTAATCCATTTGGATTTGAATTAACTGTTACTATGGGAATAATTTCTGCTACCAATAGAAAATTAGATACTTATGTAGGATTTAAATATAGTAATTTAATTCAAACGGATGCTCCACTAAACCCTGGCAATTCTGGTGGAGCTTTGGTTGATATTAATGGTAGGTTAGTAGGTATAAATACTGCGATTGCTTCTACTAGTGGGAGCTCTTCGGGTATTGGATTTGCTATTCCTTCCAGCATTGTTTCTAAATTTATTCAAGATAGTAAAAATAAAACTCAAACTCAATCTATGTCAAGGCCGTTTTTAGGGGTTAGAGTAGCTGATTTACCTGATTACCTTAAAAGTTATCTTAATTTAAGTTATGGGGTAATTGTTGTTGAAGTTATTAAAGATAGTCCTGCTGATAAAGCTGGTATTAAAAAAAATGATATCATCTTAGAATTTGATGATAAACCTGTTAATTCTTATGACGATTTAGTGGACTTAATTATGCAATCTAACGTAGGTCAAAAAGTTAAAATCAAAATATTAAGAAAAAATAAAGAAATTTACCTTTATCCTGTTATTGGAAAACAATAATAATTTAATAAATTTAATAAATTAAAAAAGGGGATGAGATATGAATTTAAATGTTTTTTTAAGAAAGCAAGTATTTAAAAAAATTATTTTTATTCTTTTTGCTAGTTTGGTTTTTTTTGTTAATAATTCGTTTGTGGATCAATATGGTAATGATGTAACTATAAAGCCTTGGGTCTCTAAAGATGTTGTCTCTTTAGGAGAAACATTTTATTTAAAAATAAATATTCATTTTAAAAGTCCTTCTAAAACTCATTGGTATGTCGATAATAAATTTAAATTACTAAAAATTGAAGAATTCCTTAATAATTTTACTGTTGTATCTCAATCAATTGATACTACCGTTAACCAAACTAATGATTATGATATAATGGATTTAAGTTATACTTACGTATTACAAGCAAGAGCTATAGGAGATTTTACCTTAAAGGATATAGGCTTAATGTATTATGTAGTTGATAATAATAATACTTATACATTATATGCTAATATGGATAATAATGATGCGATAACTATAAAAGTAATTAATACTCCAAATACAACTAATCCCAATTTCCCTAATAATCCTAATATGCCTAATATGCCTAATATCCCCAATAATCCCAATAATCCCAATAATCCGAGTTTCCCAAATAATCCTAATATTCCTAATAATCCTAATGTTCCTAATAATCCTAATATTCCTAACACTCCACCTTTTACTCCTACTCCTACTCCTAATTATCAAAACCCATTTACTACTAACAATCCTACCAATAATATTCCCAATAACCCTTATTTAACTAATACTACTACTAATGTAGATGAGAGTAATTATGTTAATATTTTATTAATGGTTTTAGGGGGATTAATTGCTTTAGTTGTAGTCATTCTCGGAATATATTGGATATATAAGATCTTGTCTACTCCTCCTAAAACTGAAACAATATCAAAAGACCAAAATGAACAAGTTTTAACGGTAGATAAATTTGAAAAAGCTAAATCTGAGGTAATAGAAAAAATTAATTTAGTTGATTATTCCAAGGTTAATTTTTATTCTAAATTGGATGAATTAAAAAGAAACTCGCAATATGAAAAATGGGAGGACCTTAAAAATAATCTTAGCTTACTCATTTATCATTTATATTATAAAATAGATTCCATTTTTAATAGAGGTAATTTAAAGGAATCCTTAGAAATTTTGAAAAATATCAATAAAGAAAATTATGAACTTATTTATAATCTTTATAATAAAGTATATAAATTTTTATTATATGATTTTGAAAATTTGGATAATTCTCAAAAAAAAGAGTTTATTAATGAAATTACTAAAGAATTAGAAAAAGCTTATAAAAACATTACTGATTTGAAAATTTATAAATAAAATAATTAAAATATTTTTTTAATTTTAATCTCAATTTAAAAGAGGTGAAAATCTTTTTAAAGTAGAAAGCTACACTCTTATATAAAGTAGAATAATTAACTAAAATGAAATACATTTATTTGATTTTTTTATTAATATTTTTTGGTTATATATTAAAGGATTATGTTAATTTTATTTTAGCGATTGTAGTGTTTTCTTATTTTAGTGAAGTTTTTATTGATATCTTTTCTAATTTTAAACAAAAAGTTCTAACTAATTTACAAAAAAAAGATATTAATGATTCTAAATTCATTAAAAATTTTAAAGTTTTTGTTTTTAAATTTCTAAATTTTATTAAGATAGATATAGCTTTTATATATCTGTTTTATTTAGTTTGTATATTTTTAATAATTTTTGTAATTATACCACCCGTTTTTTCAGACTTAAAAAATATATTTTCTCAGTTAATTAATAATTTACCTACAATCTTAAATGATATAAAAAATTATATAAGTAATAACAGTTATATAAGTAATTTTTTGCTAAAAAATAACTTTAATCTCTTAGAAGTTATTAATAATATGAATCTTAATGAATTACTAAGAAATTATGCAGATTTTATACAAAAGATAATAACTTATATTTTAAATTTTATTACCTCTAATTTAAGTATATTATTTTTAATTTTTGTACCTTTATTTAGTATTTACTTTTTAAAGTCCAAAGAGGATTTTAAGAAGTGGGTTTTTGAAAATTTTAGGTATATTAAAGAAGTGGAGATTTTTATAAGCTCTTATGATAAATATCAGAAACTATATTTCAAAGCTATTTTAGTCAATATTTTTTTTATAATAGTTTTTTCAGTATTGGTTTTTTATTTTATATTTGGTTTAAAAGGGATTTCTTTAGGGATATTATATGGTATGTTTTCTTTTGTTCCATTAATAGGTCCTATTTTAGGGAGCTTACCTGCTATTATTTTAGCTTTTTCTAAATCTATCTCCTTAGGAATTAGTATTATAATTATAGTTTTTATTATTCAACAGTTATCAGATAATTTCATTATGCCTAAGATTATAAAAGATCACCTTGATTTAAATCCATTGATAACTATTTTTTCTATATTGGGTTTTTCGAGTATCTTAGGGGTTTGGGCGGTATTTATTGCCCCTCCTTTAGTACTTACTATTAAAGATTTAATTGAATTTACTTCAAAGAATAAAATTGAAACCTAAAATAAAATTAATAAAATTATAAAATACCTAAGGGAAAGAAAATTATGATTGGGAACTTTATTTTTGGAGAATTTATTGATTATAATCTAACTACTGAGGATTTAGAATTTATATTTAAAAAAGCTAGAAGCAAATTAAATGAGATTTATTATATTCCTATTTATAAGATAATAGATAGTGTTGATAAAGTAATGAATTTATGGAAAAATGAAAATAGCTTTTATTATCAAGAAACCTTAAGATTAATGCCATCTATTGTTGGATTTAGTGAGAAGATGATTAAATTAGCTATTGATGAATTAATTAAAAATTTTACTAGAGAAAAATTGGTTAATAGATTAAATATTGAGTTAAAAGACATTAATTTATTGGATAAATGGCTTTATGATAATAAATCTAATGTATTTTTAAGGGTAAATCCAATAGGGTTATTGGTGCATATAACTGCTGGTAATGTGTTTGTTTCTGCTATTGATTCATTATTAAGTGGTTTAGTTACTAAAAATGTTAATATAGTAAAAACTTCTTCAAAGGTAGGTACTACTTTTGGGTTATTATTTGCTAAAAGTTTTTTAGAGGTAGATAAACAATTAGCTTCTTTATTTGCTATTGTTAATTTTGATTATAAAGATAGAAAATTAATGGAGTTGTTGAATGAGTATATAGATGGGATAATAGTTTGGGGGGGTAGGGATTCTACTAAATACTTCCTGGAAAATATTGAACCTAATAAACACATAGTTATATTCGGACCTAAATATAGTATTTCTATTGTAGATACTGAAATATTTTTGAATTATAATATAGATTTTATATGCAAGAATTTAGCGTATGATATAAGTTTATGGGAGCAAAGGGCTTGTGCTTCCCCTCAACTTATTTACATTATCGGAAAAACTGATATTGAATTCCTTAAATATTTTGCTTATAAATTATCTTATCATTTAAATTTAATGCTAAATGAGATACCTCAATATGAATTATCTTTTGATGAATATGTTGAGCAATTTGTAACTAAAGAATTAGCATTATCAAAAGAAGTTTTAAATAAGGCTATTTATTATGATAGAGTGGTTTTGTCTTTGTCTGATGATGAATACTTTTTTATTTCTCCTCTTAACAGATTTATTTATGTTAAAAATATAGAAAATATTGATATTTTGGTATCTAAATTAGAAAGTAATAGAGATATTTTACAAAGTTGTTCAATATTAACTACTAACGAAAAATTATATGAATATACTGAAAAATTATCTACTATTAATATAACAAGATTTACTAATATTGGATTGATAGCTCATAGTTATATAGGTGCTCCTTATGAAGGGGATTATATTTTCAAAAGATTCTCTAAGTTAATTACTATTGAAAAAAACAAATCTAATTTTGATGTATTCTTAGAAGAGGATTTATCTAAATTAAAACCCTTTTATATAACTAATAAACTAATATTTTTATTAAAACATGCTTATAATAATTCTCATTTTTACAAAGAAAAATATTCTAAAGTATTGGAAAAATTTAATATGAAAAGTATTGATCAGATTAGTGAAAATAATTTATTTGATATATTTTATGATTTCCCTTTAATTACAAGAGATGATATATATAATCATTCTTTAACTGGGGATAAGGATATATTAACGAGTTATGAAAAATGTTATATATTTTCTACAGGGGGGACTACGGGAAAACATAAGTATATAGCATATTCATTTGATGAGTTTGAAAAGATTACTTATTATTTATCACAAATCTATTTTTTAGGTGGAATAAGTGGAAATGATGTAGTAGCTAATTTATTTATGTCGGGGAATTTATGGACTTCTTTTATAGCAGTTAATAAAGCTTTAGAGGCTTTGGGTTGTATTATTTTACCTGTTTCGGGGAATACTAGTACTGAGTTAATTGTAGAGTATTTATCTGTTTTAAAACCTAATGTGATTTTAGGGATTCCTACTCAGATCCTTGAAATTGCTAAATATATTGAAAAAAATAATTTGGATATTGCTATAGAGAAGATTTTTTATGGTGGTGAAGTGTTATATGATAATCAAAGAGAGTATTTAAAAAAGGTTTTAAAAACTAGATTAATAAGGTCAGCAGGATATGCTTCTGTGGATGCTGGACCTATTGCTTATCAATGTAAATATCTCCAAGGAAATCAACATCATATTCTTACTAATTATCAATTTGTAGAGATCATTGATCCTGAAAGTAATGAAATAATAGAATTTTCTGATAATAGAGCTGGTGAAATTGTTGTAACTAATTTAGAGCGATTTTTAATGCCTGTTATTAGGTATAAAACTGGGGATTTAGGTAAGTGGGTTGGTAATGAATGCAAATGCTTAAGAAGTTCATATATTATTGAATTACTAGGGAGATTTGACGATTGGATTAGGTTAGCTAGCTATGATTTCTATTATCAAGATTTTATTAATGCTTTAAAATCAATTGATTATTTAGAACCTTTTGTTCAATTAGGAATATCTAGAAAAGAATATTACTTAGAAGTCTCTGTTAAATTAAAGGATTATTTTGAATTAAATGAAGCTAAATTAAATGAAATTAAAGAGCTATATTTAGCTAATTTAAAAGATATTAATTGGCAATTAAAAGAAGGAATTGAAAATAATTTAATTAAAATTAATATAAACTTTGTTAAACAATTTATTAAAAGTAATAAAACTGGAAAAATTTTTAAAATAATATATTTAGATTAATTTTATAATTAGTTTTTGTAAGAAATAAAAGAAAAAAATATAAAGAAAGGAGTGAAGATTGTTAATGTTATGAAAGAGATTTTTATAGTGGGTGGGGGGGCAGCAGGTGTAAAATTAGCTGAAGAATTGAGAAACTTAGGTTTTGAGAGTAAAATTTATTTAATTGAGGATAGGTTTTTAGGTGGGGAATGTACCAATGTAGGGTGTATCCCTTCTAAAGCTTTGTTTAATTTCTCTAAGAATTTCTATAAAACCCAAAAAAACTTTAATATTAATATAGTTTTGAATCCTGATAGTATTTTTACTAATATAAGAAGGGTAGTTAATACTATAAGAAAAGGTATAGAGGATAAACTAAAGAAATTAGAGATAGATGTTATTTTTAATACTGCTAAATTTAATAACGATAAGATTATTGTTTCTAATAAAGAATATGATTATGATGTTTTAGCATTAGCTACTGGTAGTTATCCTATTAATATACTCAATTTGGTTAAATCAGATATTAAGGATGATTCTAAAATACTAGATAATAGAGCTTTATGGGGAGATAGATTAAAAGATTTTTTAAATGATTTAGCTAAGGGAAGTAGAATTTTAATTGTAGGAGGAGGATATATAGGCTTAGAAACTGCCTCTTTATTTAGTATATTTAAAAAATCTTTATTTTATGTTATTGAATTAGCTGATAGAATTTTACCTAATGCTGATAAAGAAATATCTACTGAATTATTTAAACACCTTAATAAAGATAATGTTAATATATTTATATCTTCTAAGTTAGTAGAAATAAAACAAAATAACGATAGTTATTTAGTTATTTTTGAAAGGGAAGGAAAATTGGAACAATTAGAAGTGGATTATATAGTTTCTGCCATTGGTAGAAAGCCTAATTTACCTTTAGAACTGATAAATAAATCTAATGTAAATGAAACTTATATAAATGATAGTTATTTTGATAATAATTTAAGATTGAAAGCAAGTAAGAAGTTAATATTTGGGTTGGGTGATGTTACTTCTTTAAAGATGTTAGCTCATAAGGCAGAGTATCAAGCTAAAATTGTTGCTAAAAATATCATTGATTATTTTTATAAAAATAAATTATCTTATGAATATACTTTAAACATAGAGAGTTTAATGCCTGGAGTAGTTTTTACTATACCCCAAGTTGCGTTTTATGGATTAACAGAGGATGAAGCTAGGAATAAGTTAAATAATAATGTAATAGTAAGGAAGGCGTATTTTTCAGCTAATCCTAAGGCTATTGCTGAGCTTGATAGAATCGGATTTGTTAAAATAATATATAATAATTTAGGGGAGATATTAGGGGCTCATATGATAGGTAATGATGTGGATTTATTAGTTTCTGTGTTGTTAAGCTATCATAGTGAAGTAGTGGTATTTCCTCATCCTACCTTAGCTGAAATTCTTAATGAATTAATATAAATAAAATATAAAATAAAAATATTTTTCAAGAGGGGTGGAAGTATGATTATAAGTACTAAGAAGACAACGGATAAAATAAGAGATAGTGCTAATAAAGTGGTTAATAATGCTAAATATGTTTCTATTAATGATAAAGCCATTGACGATTTTGTTAATAACGATCTAAAGAATTATTTAAGAGAGTATAGCTATGATAATGTTGAAAAAATAATATCTCCTAAGTATCATTATATAGATTTAAGCAATCCGCTTAGAAGTATTTGGTATTTTTTTGTACTTGATACTATTAATTTTTGTTTTTGGAATTTAAATGATAGAGATAAATGGACTTTAGTTTTTAAGGAGGGTGATAATGAGGAATTAGTAAGTGGGTATTTAGCTTTAGCTTTGGCTTTAAAGCAAGAAGCTATATCTAATCCTTTATTTGATAAACCTTCTTATTGGGCTAAGCTATTTAAAGGTGAATTATTAAGGATGCTTTATCCATTATATGGGGATATAAGATATTTTAAAGGAGAGTTAATGTTTTTAGAAGAAAGAGTAACTAATCTAAGAGAATTAGGCGAAAATATCTTAGGGAAACCTTTGACTAAATTATATAAAAAAATTTTTATCTCTAAGGAAGATATTAAAAATATTAATGAAATAAAAACTTATTTTAAAGAAGATGATGAAAGTAATAAAATATTAAATTTATTTGATAAGTCCTTAGATGTTAATAAGTTTTTGGATAATGTTATTTATAATTTTAGGAGTTATAGTGATAAAGGGGATTATGTGTTAAAGAATGAACAAATTATAGAGGTTTATTTTTATAAGCGTGCTCAGCTATTAGCTCATGACTTGTATTTACTTTATAAATATTATGAAAAAAATGTAAAAGAGTTAATAGATAAATTCCCCTATTTAAGATTATTGAATTTTAAGAATATAAAGGATTTAACTATTTTTGCAGATTACAAATTGCCTCAATTACTGGAATATAAAAAGATAATTAATTATACAGAGGATTTGAGAAATGAGATAAAGCAAGGTGTAATTATTTCAAAAGAGAAGGAGATAGAAATAAGGGCCGCTACTATAATAGCTTGTGAAAAAATAGCTAAAAAAATTGGTATCAATGAAGCATTATTAGATAATGTTTTATGGAACATCGCTAAAAATACAGTGTTTAATTTACCTTATCATAGAGCTTTTTCTATTTATTATTAATTATTTTTATAATTACTTTTTTGTTATACTATTATTCTTTGAGTTTTAGGAAGGGAGATGAGGTATGACTTATTTAAAACAAGTTTTGTATAACTTAGAAAAGAATCCTAAGGTTTTATTTTGTTTACAAAAAGCTAATGCTAATTTAAAAGCTTGGGGATATACTGAGCATGGGATAAGGCATGCTAAGATAACTTCTCAAAGGGCTATGTATATTCTTAGGAAACTAAATTATCCTGAAAATGATATTTATTTAGCTGGGATCTCGGGATTTTTACATGATATTGGGAATTTAGTTTCCAGGTATAATCATGAGGTTAGTGGTGCATTTTTGGCATTGGATATATTAAAGGAGATGAATGTGGAGTATAATGATATAATAAAGATTATGTCAGCTATTGGAGCTCACGAAGATGATCATTTTTTAGATATCCCTGATCCTATTGCTGCTTCCTTAATTATTGCTGATAAGAGTGATGTACATAGAAGCAGAGTACAAAACAATGATATTAATACTTTTGATATTCATGATAGAGTTAATTATGCTGTTGAAAAAGATCAATTAATAGTTGATAATTCTAACTCTAAGCATACTATTATTATTGATTTGAAAATAAATACTAATTTTTCTTCTATTATTGAGTATTTTGAAATATTTTTACATAGGATGAAGATGTGTAAAAGAAGCGCTGAAGCTATTAACTGTGAATTCGCCTTAATCATTAATAATCAAAGAATGGTTTAAAATATAATAACCTATGAAAAAATATTATAAAAATAAGCAAATTATTTAAAATATCCTACTTAAGATATAATAAATGAGAGTGTTAAAGTTATTATTTAAATTCTATAATTATTTTTATTTGGGGGGAATAAATTTTGTAATTACTAAATTTAATCTGTTTTTTTTATTGGCTTTATTTTTGTTTTTTTTTAATCTAAACCCTTCTTATTATTTCCATAAGCATAATGCTAATAATTTATCAAATCAAAATTGTTCAATATGTCTATTTTTATCAAATTATAATATCTCAAAATCTGATAATGTTAATTTAAAAATTATAATCTCTATAAATTTAGATTTTATTCTTTGCTTTTTAAAGTTAGAAAGTGGTTTGATTTTAGGTATTATATTATCACATATTAATATTAGATCTCCTCCTTTTTATCTTTTTTATCTTAGATTTATTCTATTTTAGTCTAAATTTGTTCTATTTTAATCTAATAGTCGGTCCATTTAAGTAATACATAATTACTTTATTATATTATAAGTAACAAAAAAGGAGGAGATAAAAATGATTAACTTATTTAAGGTTTTATTATTAGCTTTATTTATATTAGTATTTATGACCCATGATTTATTAGAAGCGAGTTCCAACCCGTTTTCCCAAGTAAAATTTAATCCTAATATATCTTTAATATCTGATTTCTCTTATTTTTCAAGAAATATAAAAGAAGAAGATTATAAAAATCTCTATATTCCTGGTTTTACCAATACATTAGATAATAATAAAGAAAATGGTTTTAATTTAAATTATGTAGAAGTTGATATAAGATCAACGGTAGATCCTTATTTTGATTTTGTTAGTGTATTTCATATAGATAAGGAAAATATTGAAATAGAGGAAGCTTATTTTCAAACCAGAACTTTACCTCATAATTTAAAATTAAAAGGTGGCAAGTTTTTAAGTTCATTTGGCAGACTAAATAGCCAACATCAGCATTTTTGGAATTTTTCAGATGCTCCTTTGATTTATAAGTCTATTTTAGGAGAAGAGGGAATTAATGAAATAGGGATACAATTAACATACTTAGCTCCTTTACCATTTTTTCTCCAATTAGGTACTGAATTATTTCAAGGAGATAATGAGTTTAATTTTAATCGTTCTGGATTTACTTTAAATACTAAGCAAGATCTAACTGGAGA
>Ga0197143_1002886_pt1 | contig 12061 bp, 8 predicted proteins | sample GBS70_MetaG_FD_148603 | JGI IMG/M metagenome (GOLD analysis project Ga0197143, IMG submission 148603) | Sediment microbial communities from Great Boiling Springs, Gerlach, Nevada, United States - GBS 70_MetaG | ecosystem: Environmental > Aquatic > Thermal springs > Hot (42-90C) > Sediment...
AAGCCAAAAACAAGAGGGCCAAGAATAATGCCAGTAACTATATAAGCAATAATCAAATTCTGTTTTAGTATTTTAGCGATAAATGCAAGAATTGCTGCAACTATTATTATCAATGCTATACTTATCAAAATGCTTTGTGTTTGTGAAAATAAAAGATGTTGAAGCATGTGAATTTATTTTTTAAATTTTTTTATTTTTTAAAAATATTTTTTAGTTTTAATTTTTTATGTTTTTATTTTCTAAAAAATTTTTTCTAAAAAAATTTCTAAAAAATTTCAAAAATTAAAGCAAAGGCTTTTCTTTAGCCAAGTTAGTTAACAATTATATATCACTTTCATTAAGCTGAAAAATAATAAATATAGAATTAAAAGAATAAATTAATAAGTCAATAAAATCAATAGAAAAAGAGCAAGAATCATCAAACCTATTAAGAAGAGAGGTATACTAGCAGCAATTCCCAAGAACTTAACCCAACTTTTTACTTCTTTTCCTTCTATATATAAACTTTTAAGTTCTAATCTTCCCCTCAAACCTCTAATAAACCAACCATAAGCCTTTACATCTTTACCAACAAATTTTTGTATTTTAAAAATAGCAAAAACGAGATTGCTGAAAAAAGGAATTAGGCCTTCGTAATTCAAATATATCAATCCAGTTTTATCTTGAAACATCATATCTTCAGAAAAAATTAATCCTGGAATTCCTCTACCCACTATTCTTCCTTCTAGCTCTACTGGTTTTCCTCTTATTGGAGAGGCATAAACATCTTCCATCAACTCAAGAATTGTAGTTTTTTCTGGTGGTTTACTTGGATATCTGTATATAGTTTTTCCTACAATAGACATACCTAAACAAATAAAAAATAAGGAAAAGAAAAGTTCAAAAGGAATAATAAAAACTTTTAGAGAATATAGAATCATGACTAAGAAAAAACAAAGGAAAAGAGCAATTGGAAGAAACTCAAAAAACATATCTTTGAAAAAATTTGCATAAAGCTTTTTATTATCTATATAATACTTTTTTTCAATTTCATTAAAATCGAATGCCTTAACATCCTTTATTTTTTCTATCCTTCTTATTCTTTTCGCAACCAAAGGATGAGAGGAATTTATCTCATATATAAAAGCCCAAGGATTTTTCAGATCAAAAAGAAAAGCTTTTTGGATAGGTTCCCAACTTTTTAATTTTACACAAAGAAGATAAGTTAATCCAATTCCCTTAGCAGCTTTGAAATCCAATATTCCTAATGTTCTTGTTGCATACATTAAATCTAATTGCTTTTCTTCATCAGGTCTAGCAATTATTCCATACGCGATCTTTATCAAAGCACTAGCCATTGCATCAGAATTATCTGTAGCTTTTACAGAAAATTCATCAGCAAAATATTCTCTAATTCTACTTAAAAAAAGTAAGAGATAAGTTCCTATCCAATAAAGAATATAGGCAACAACACCAACAAGAACCAATACATCACTTCTTCCCTTACTACTCCTAGACCCAACCAAAAATCTGAATAAATGATACAGAAAAGCAATTAAAAATGCTGCTAAGCTCATTATTATAAAATCTCTATGAACAATATGTCCAAATTCATGCCCCAGAACGGCCTTCCTCTCTTCTGTATTTAAATAAGTAAAAATTCCTTTTGTAACTACAACTCTCGCATTAAAAGCTGCGGAACCATAACAAAATGCTTGGGGATTATCATCATCGATAAAACCAATTTTTGGAATTTTTATTTTATTTTTTTTACAAGTTTCCTTAACAAAATTAGAAACTTCTTTATCCAATATTTCTAAACCCTCAATATTTATCCATCTAAGCTTATAAAACCATCGAAATACCAAATCAGAAAGATAAGGCGAGATTAGCCATTGCAAAAAGAAAATTGCGGCGGTAATAGAAATAAGAATCCAAATTTTTACTATTCCAAAAAAAGAAAGAATGGCAGAAATAATTCCAAGTACAAATGCAAAAAGTATTCCGAGCGTGAAAATTGAAGCAAATACTAGGCTCATATTATCTTATGCGGGGGCGAGGATTCGAACCTCGGAAGGCACTAAGCCACGCGGTCCTTAGCCGCGCCCGTTTGGCCACTCCGGCACCCCCGCATCCAAAAAAAAGCAATACTAATTTAAATATTTATTTTTTAGGTTTAAACAATAAAAAATGAAGATAAAAATATTAACAATAAATGTTTGGAGATATCATGAATGGGAAAAAAGAAAAGAGAAATTGATTAATTTTTTAAAAAAGGAAAAAGCAGATGTCGTACTTTTCCAAGAAATTGGCTGTGGAAAACAAAAGAAAAATCAATTAGAAGAAATAAACGAAAAAGTAAAATATCCTTTTTTTAGTTTTGGCAAACTCATGAAGATAAAAAAACATAAAAAATTGATGGAGTCACAATTCTATGGTTTTGGAATTTTATCAAAATACCCTATAAAACATTCCAAAGTATTTACTCTGCCACAAGTTGAAAAAAATAAAAAATTTGGATTTATGCACATAGTTATAGAAACTCAAAAAGAGAAACTTGACTTAGTTAATGTCCATTTCGAAAATACTGATAAAGGGTCGAAGGAACATTTAAAGAAAACTTTAGAGTGGGGTAAGAAAAAAGGAATAAAACCAATTATAGCAGGAGACTTTAATATAAAAAAAGTTAATGAGTTGAAAAAGTTTGCAAACGATTATGAAATCTCATATTTTATCAAGCCCTATAAATCTTTTCCAACAAAATTTTTACATGATAAGATCTCTCTTACCTTAGATTATATAATAGCACATAAACAAAAATTCAAATTCAAAAAAATTGAATGTGTAAATGCTAATATTTCTAATCATAAGCCCATAGTTGCAGAAATAGAAATTATAAAATAATTTTTTATAATCTTAAATAATTTTTATAATCTCTTAAAAAAAGCCTGTCATGAGTAAAGGAAAAATTATTGTGGCATCTCCATAGATTTTAACATATCTGCTCTTATATTTTATTTTTCCCCAGCTTATTGCCTCTTGTGGAGAAGCTCCTGCAGCACTTCCATCATGTTCAATAGCATTGGTGATATATATAGCATAATCGCAACCATTCCTAAATAAATTTGCATTAAGCATATAATGGCTTACAACACCAGTTCCCAAACTTATTATAGCTGTTTTTTTTGCATTTATAACTATTTCGTTAATTTTTTCTGTATCCCTTGCCTGATTTATCACTATGTTTTTTTTCTTGTATTGTTTATAGAAATAAACAATATCTCCAATAGCACCATCAAGCAAAGTAGGAGAAAAAACCGGAATCTTATTTTTATAAGCCCAGTAACATATACTTTCTTTTCTTTTCTTATTTTTTGTTTTCTCTAGCCAAAATCCTAAAAGCCTTATAAATTCATAGCTGCCTAATTCCTTTTCAGCTATAGAATCAAGAAAAGGCATCAAAAATTTTTCAAAAGCTATGTAATTAGCATCAGGAACCAAAATGTTATATATTCTGTTTATTGCTTTTTCTCTCAATTTATAATCATCATAGTCTTTAAAGTTACTAAAATCTTTTATGTAAAAAGGTTTCAAGGTTTTTATTATATCTTCTTCTATGCCTCCTCCTGTAGTTACAAGCACGTTAACCTTTTTATTTTTTACAAGCAAAGTTATAAGGTCTCTTAAACCTGAACTAACGATATTGCTCGTATAACCAAAAAAAATTGTTGCCCTCTCTTTTTTTATTTTTTTTATTATGTCGAGGGCCTTTGCTAAGTTTGTAGCCTGAAATCCTATTGCCCTATATTTTTCTACAAAATCCCTTATCTTTATTTTATTATCAAACCTGAAACCTCTTACTTTAACTCCTTTAACTTCTTCACTTTCTCTTAAAACAAATTTCTTAATTTTTTCCACTTTTTTCATTAAAACTAATTTAAATTAAATTTAAAAATTTTTAAAATTTGAATTTTAAATGGCCTTAGAAAATTATTTTTCAATTTTAAAAAAAGAGAAAAAGCCAAAATTCAAAATAGCAAGAGAAAAAGGAATTCTGGATAAGAAAATAAAAGAGGCATTCAGAATTTTAAAAAGATGTAGATTGTGTGAAAGAAAATGTAACGTTGATAGATACAAAACTTTAGGTTTTTGTCAATTACCAGCCAAAATGCTTGTAAGTAGCTATTTTGTGCATTTAGGTGAAGAGCCATTCTTTGTTCCAAGCTTTACAATATTTTTTTATGGTTGTAATTTCGGTTGCGTTTTCTGTCAAAACTATACAATATCACAAAGACTAGAAAAAGCTATAGAAATGAAGGAAAGAGAGTTGGCAAAAATAATAGATAAACATAGTTATTGTAAAAATGTTAATTTTGTTGGTGGAGAGCCAACACCATATTTGCCCTTTATATTAAAAACTTTAAAATACATAAAGGCTGATTTGCCTATAGTATGGAATAGCAATTTTTATATGAGTGAAGAAGCAATGAATTTGCTAAAGGACGTTGTTGATGTTTATTTGAGTGATTTTAAATATGGTAATGATGAGTGTGCAAAAAGATTAAGCAATGTTGATAACTATTTAGAAATTGTTAAAAGAAATCATCTGATTGCTTTAAAGAATGGTGAATTAGTTATAAGGCATCTGGTTATGCCAAACCATATAGATTGCTGCAGTAAGCCCGTTTTAGAATGGATTGCAAAAAACTGCAAAAAAGCAATTGTAAACATAATGGATCAATATAGACCAGAGTTTAGAGCTTTTGAATATGAAATATCAAGAAGAATAACAAAAGAAGAATTCGAAGAAGTTATAAGCTATGCAAAAAAGCTTAGAGTAAATTTTATTTGTTGAATTAGAAAGAAATTGAGATTTTTGATAAAAATTCGAATGCGCCGGCCGGGATTTGAACCCGGGTTGCTAGCTTGGAAGGCTAGCGTCCTAGCCACTAGACGACCGGCGCATTTAAAATTAAAATTTAAAAACATTAAAAATTTTATTGTAGATGGGTTTAGAGGAGAAGATTATAGAAAAAAAGTCGATTTATGAAAAATATTACAAGATATTCATTTTTATTTCCATAGCCTTTCTTGTTTTATCTCTTCTTTATGTTTGTTCCTACTTTTATTTCAACAAAGAACCTTTTAAAAGAGATATAAGTTTGACAGGAGGTACAATAATAACAATCCATGGAGACTTTGATGAAAACAGGATAAAAGAGGTTATAAGTAAGTATACTAGTTCTTATAAAATAAAAACAACTCAAGATATCTACACTCAGCAGGTTGTTTCAAAAATTATAGAGACTAAATTAGAAGAAGAAAGGGCTAAAGAATTTATAAAAGAAATTAACGTTACCGATTATAGTATAGAAATAACAAGTCCTGAACTAGGAATGGGTTTCTTTAAGCAATTGATATTTGCAATCATTATAGCTTTTTTATTTATGGCCATAACAGTTTTTATAATCTTTAGAACCTTTATTCCTAGCCTTGCGGTTATTCTTGCTGCTTTGACAGACATCATAGGAACACTAGCCATATTGAATTTATTAAAAATAGAAATCGGTGCTGCAGGAATTGCTGCATTTTTAATGCTCATAGGTTATAGTGTTGATACAGACATAATGCTAACAACAAAAATCATAAGAACAAGAGAAAGACCTTTAGTCGATAGAATTAAAAGTGCTTTGAAAACAGGCTTAACCATGACTCTAACAAGTTTAATAGCAATATTCATAGCTTTTATATTTACAACATCTTTAACTTTAAAACAAATATTTATGATTTTGTGTATCGGTTTAGCTATAGATATATTTTCAACATGGATAGGAAATATAAGCATATTAATTTGGCATGTAAAGAAAAAGTATAAAGAGTAAAGATGATAAAGAAAATTGGGATAAGGACTTTTATCCTTTTGATTGCTATAGTTTTAAGTATAATTGCTATAAATCCTTTTCTTTATTTTGAAAAAGGAGTAATAATAAGTGAAGTTGTAAATAATAGCTCTGCATCTGCTGCAGGGCTTAGTGTTAATGAAATAATAAAGGAGATGAATGGAAGAAAGATAAATGATATTAATGATTATAGAAAAGTTGTTGATGAAATTTTTAATGGTCAGCCTGCAAGAGTTGAGATAAAAACCAACAAGGATTTATACATTTTTATAGCAAACAAAACAGAATTTACTGTAAAACCTTTACCAAAATCAAGATTAAAGCTTGGTTTAGATTTGCAAGGTGGAAGTAGAGCTTTGGTTAAGCCAGAAGAAAAAGTTGATCAACAAACTATAGATAACATAGAACAAATATTAAAGAATAGGTTTAACGTTTATGGAATCACTGATATTAAAATTTATCAGGCTTCTGATATGGAAAGGAATAGGTATATAGTGATAGAGATGGCAGGGGCTACTCCAAAAGAGCTAAAGGATTTGATAAGTAGTCAAGGAAAGTTTGAAGGAAAAATAAATAATGAAACTGTTTTTGTTGGTGGAAAAGACATAAGGAGTGTATGCCAGAGTCCTGAATGTTCTGGAGTAATAAGCTGTGAACAAGCAAATGAAATGCATCTATGCAGATTCCAGTTTTCTGTTTATCTAAGCCAAGAAGCTGCAAAAAAACAAGCAGAGATTACTACAAGGCTAGATATAGATTATAAGAATCCTGAATATTTAAACTCAACTCTTGATTTATATTTAGATGATAAACTTGTCGATTCTTTATACATAAGTAAAGAGCTAAAAGGAAGTGAAACAACACAAGTAGCTGTAAGTGGATCTGGTATAGGAAAGACAAGGCAAGAAGCTTATGAAGAGGCAATAAAAAGTATGAAAAAATTGCAAACGATTTTGCTTACAGGAAGCCTTCCAATAAAATTAGAAATAGTTAAACTTGAAAGTGTTTCTGCTCTGTTGGGGAGAGATATATTAAAAAGTATATTTATAGCAGCCATTATAGCAATGTTAGGGGTTTCCCTAATCGTTTTTATAAGATATAGAACCATCATATTCTCTTTACTCATAATATTGACGATGCTTTCAGAAATTATAATAATATTAGGGGTTGCAGCATTGATAAATTGGAACTTAGATTTGCCAAGCATAGCAGGAATAATGGCAACGTTGGGAACAGGGGTAGATAACCAAATAGTTATTCTCGATGAAACAAAAACTTCAAGACATCTTAGCTTAAAAGAAAGATTAAAGAGGGCATTTTTTATTATTTTTGGTAGTTATGCAACATTATTTGTAGCAATGATTTGCTTGTGGCAAGCTGGCGTTGGGTTGCTTAAAGGTTTTGCATTAACAACTTTGATAGGAGCAACAATAGGAATTTTAATAACGAGGCCTGCTTTTGGAGAAATTATAAATAGGCTTAAAGTAGAATAAAAAATGCTGCCTTATTTTCATATTCTTTTTGGATTTATTTTTTCCTTATCAATTTATTTTTTATTCAAGTTTAATTTTATTGGTTTTCTTGTCTTATTTTTTTCTACCTGGGTTTTTGATGTTGATCATTATTTATTTTTTGTATTCAAAAAAAATAAGTTAAATTTTTTTGAAGCTTATAAATATTTTATGAAGAAAAAAAATTTAAAGCTGCCAGTAGAGCAAAGAAAAAGAGAAATGATTAAAGAAAATCGTTTGTTTATTTTTCACCAAATTGAAATAATTTGCTTAATTTTTCTTGCTTCATTTTTCATTTTAAAGTTCTTTAAAGCAGAAATTTATTCGATATTGTTTTTGGTAGGAATTTTTTTTCATACTTTTCTCGATCTATTAGAAAGTTTGAAAGAAGGATTTATAGCAGAAAGATATAGCTTAATCTTATTTTATATTTCAAAAATAAAATTGAAAAAAGATTAAAACAACTATTTGACTTTTCTTATTTCTAAAATTTCTTTAAAAAGATTTTCCAAAATTTCATTATAATTGGCTTCCCCTTGTTCAACCAGATCCATTAAGGATTCTAATTTTCTTGTTGTTTCTTCTGAAGCAAATTTATTAAAGTTTTTGGAAAGATAAAGATAAACTTTGAACCCTAAAGGAGTATTAACGAGCCTATTATTATGTTCAACTACATATTTCCTTTCTAAAATTGTTGAGATTATTTTTGCATATGTGCTTGGCCTACCGATGCCTTTCTCTTTCATTAAAGATATTATCTCGCCCTGTGTAAACCATTTAGCAGCAGGAACTACTAAAATTTTTCCATAAACAATATTATATTCACCTTCTTGAATTGGGGTCATGAGTTTAATTGGAAATAAAACATTAAATCCTTGCTCGATTATGCTTATAGGATTCTCTAATTCAGCTTTGTTTCCATCTATAAAAATTTTAAACTTTTGATAAAGCAATTTTGTTTCTTTCATCTGGCTTGCTATAAAACGCTTAAAAATTAAATCATAAAGCTTAAAATGCTCTTGTGTAAGTTTTTTTGGAAAACGAAGAATTCCTAATGAAATAAGGTTTTTAAGTCTTTCAACATCTATAGGCCTGGTTGGCCTTATACATTCGTGGGCTCCTTTTGTAGCATATTTATGGGGAGAAAAAAGTGAAGGATATTTTTCATTAATATATTCCTTAGCAATGTTTATGCCAACAGATGAAACTGTTGTGGAATCTGTTCTATGATATGTACATAAACCAACCTCAAACAAATCTTGAGCTAGTGTCATTGTTTTTGCAGCTGAAAAGCCTAGTTTTGCTGATGCTTCTCTTAACAAAGTATCTGTGGTGTATGGCTTTGGAGCAAGAAGTATTTGTTGTTCAGTTTTCAATTCCATTATCTTTGCCTTAATATTTTTAAGTTGTTCATTAAGTCTTTTTATAGGAAATGGAAAATTTGGATTTTCTATCGAAACTTTCAATCCATTCGAAAGTTTAGCTAACAAAATTTTCTTTTTCTTTTTCGATTCATTTACTCTTTGGATTATCCAACCTAAAACAGGTGTTTGAACTCTTCCAGCAGAAAGCTTATTGTTTTTAAATCTTTGCCAAAGTTTTTTGCTAAGCTCAAAACCAATCCATCTGTCTTCTATCCTTCTAACTAATTGTGCTTCGACCATTTTTATGTTTATTTTTCTTTTTTGTTTTATAGCCTGGAGAAACGCTTTTTTTGTTATTTCATGAAACTCTAATCTTTTGATATTTTTGTTTATAGGATAAAGTGAACAATATATATCATACGCAATCTTTTCTCCTTCTATATCCGGATCTGTAGCTATAAAAATGGAGTTAACTTCTAATGCGATCTTCCTTATAACATCGATAAATTGTTTCTTTGAATAGAGTTCCTGGCTTTTACATTTTGGGCAAAAATCCAGTCCAGTAAACTGCTCCCCGCATTTTTTGCATTTTTTAATAAAATCGTATATGGGAATAAAATTTTTGTTTTCTATTTTTACGCCATGAAAACCTTGATTTACAACAAGATCATAGATATGGCCCATACTCGCAGCGATGTTGAGCACATATTTGCCTGTACTTATCTCAAAAATTGTCATATTTTCAAATTTTCTTTTAAAAGGTTTTCCGAAAAACTTTGCGATTGTTCGAGCTTTTGTTGGTGATTCTACAATGAGTAAAGCAGTTTTAATAAAATCTTTTATTCTTTTTGATATTTTGCCTTCATTTATATTTTTAATAATTTCACGATCTTCATCTATTTTTTTAAACCATTTTTGTGTATTCTTTAAATTAAATTTCAAAAAGCTAAATCCTTCTAACAAAAATTCTAATTGTTTTTTAAGTGAATAAAAAGCTTTTTCATCATCAACTAGGATAAAACTTGCTCCTCTAGAAATACCACCAGCAAACAATCGTGAAGCTCTACCAGAAGCTTGTACATATGCCCTAGAATCTGCAACAACCAAATAGAAAGTGTTATCTCTTTGTTTAATAGACACTTCCTTACTCTTCGATATTTCTTCGATAACTTTCTGGTTTATCTCTTTTTTTAGAAAATCTTGAGCATCCAAAATAACCTTTCTTAAATATTCATCAAAGCCATCCAGTTTGCTATTTTTTTCTAGAGCTTCTTTAACTCTTTCTATGGTTTGTTTGCTTACTGGCATGATTCTCCTAAAAATATTTATAAGTTGGTTTGCCTTATCTTGTGCTTCCTTACTCAAAAATTGTTTAAGATTTTTCAAAAGTGTTAAGATTTTGATTGGGTTACATTCTTCCCAGCTTAATTTAATTTCGCTTCTAGGCACTCCAGCAAAAATAACATACCTAATTCTCTCTGGAATATCTATTCCTCTTGCTAGAGGGCTTCTGAAACTGGCAACCCCTACAAGCACATCGTATTCGCCATTCCTAAACTTTTCCAACATTTTTTCATCCATTTTTGTATAAGCATAGCTTTTGATGCCATTAGCATTTAGAAATGTATTGATATTATTTACAATTCTTTTACCAAAAACAGATGGAACAAAAACGAGACAGCCTCCTCCGAATCTTTTAATAATCGAAAAGACATGCTTTTCCAAATTTTCTTCTGCCGGTAAATAAAAATCTTTAATATTTCTTAAAAATTCTGGTTTAAAACCTATTTGAAAGTTTAAAAGCTCTTCGAAAAGTTTAATTCTTTTGGTTCTCCTAGCCTTTAACGTTGCTCCTGATACAACAAGCAAACCAATATTATTTTGATTTTTATAGTTTTCGATTTGTTTTCTTAAATTCTCTATTTCTTCTAAAACATGTTCGAATGGTTTTTTCATTCTTTTCAATCGATTGGCTTCTTTTCTCAATTCTATTATTCTCATAGCCTTTTCTATTATCTCCTCATTGAAACCTAGAAGAATCATTATCCTATCTATGTTTTTTGGGGATTTCAAAAAAGAATCGACATCATCAACAAAAGTAAAATGAAACGTTTTATTCCTTAGAAAATTAAATCGATTAATCAAAAATCTTTCTGTTGTAACTAAAATTTCAAAATCTCCTTGCTTTATTTTTTCAAGAACATCTTTTCTTTCTTTGTTGTTCATACCTGCATGATAACAAACAACTCTTGGTTTTATATTAAGCCTATTTGAAAACAAATCGATTCTTTCTGCTATCTGTTGGACAAGAAGGGCTGTCGGAACAATAATATAACTTTTTTTTCCTTTGACAGAAAAATATAATGCTGAAACTACACCGAGGATCGTTTTTCCTACTCCCGTAGGAGCTACTATCGAAAAATTATTATTTAAAAGAATTCTTTTTGCCCATGTTTCTTGTAAGGACCACATTCTCTTAGCCAGTGCCTTCTTAAAAAAGTTAGAAAACTCGATAAATTTATTTTGAAAAAGAAAGATCTCTTCAGCAAAATAAAGTTTGTTTTTTTCTTTTAAAGATTGTAGAATTTTTTTTAAATTCTTACATTCTATTTTTTCTAAACAAGTCTCGCATACTCCTATTTTAATAAGTCTTTCGTCTGAAATCGTGCTTCTGCAATTTAAACATAAGTTTTGATAAAGAGCCTTCATAGATATAAAATATTTAAGGTTAGTTGAGTAACATAAAATATATATAGTATTAATCAAGGTTTAAAAGTTTTTTAGATTTAATAAATTGGAAGGATTTTCTTTAATTTTGACTAATTGTAAAAAAATTTATTTTTTTGAAAAAATAATCTATTTTTTGTTTGAAGTATAAAACTTTTTTGATTGAAGTATAAAACTCAACTTTAAAAAATTTAAGTAAGATTTTCTAAAATGGAAATTGAAAACTTTGTTGCTTTATATCATTTTCATTTTTCCATAAAAAATATAAATAAAAATTTTTATTTTAAATAAAAATGAATATCTCAAACATAACAGAAAAAATTATTAAAAATGCTTTTTATAATTTCTTGATAAGTTTAATATCGAGGATTGGGGCCCTCTTTTTTACAATAATCGTAGCCAGAATACTTTTTCCAGAGCTTTTTGGTATTTATAGTTTAGCATTAACGATTATTTTGACTGTAGCAACCTTTACAGATTTAGGCATCAATGCAACATTAATAAGATATTTAGCAGAATCACTAAAAGAAATGTCCGAAAAATCAAAGAAAGAAGCGAGAACAAGGCTTTATTTTTTGTT
>Ga0197143_1002887_pt1 | contig 12059 bp, 13 predicted proteins | sample GBS70_MetaG_FD_148603 | JGI IMG/M metagenome (GOLD analysis project Ga0197143, IMG submission 148603) | Sediment microbial communities from Great Boiling Springs, Gerlach, Nevada, United States - GBS 70_MetaG | ecosystem: Environmental > Aquatic > Thermal springs > Hot (42-90C) > Sediment...
TGATCAAGCTATTCAACACCTACACCACACTACCAGTAGTCACGGGGCCGACTGTGTCGAAGGCCTCGAAGACCTATGTTGAACAGGGCGAAAAACTCGATTTCCACACCAGCCGCTCAGCCGAGGGAAGGCGCCTGCTGGCCTCGGGTAAATGCGTCTACATAGACAGCCAAGTCAGCACAGTCCCGACACATAGGAGGGTAAAGTGGGCTGTGGCAACAGGCTGGTCGCTCAAATACAGCTACAGCGATTTTAACGCAGCCTTCCCGCTCAGCAGCCACGCCGACTTCAAGCAACTTCTAGCCTTCGTCGAGGAAGTTGGGCCAAAGAAAGTTTTCACACTACATGGCTACAGCAAGCTCTTTGCGAACTTGTTAAACAGGCGGGGGTTTCACGCCGAACCAATAGATGTTTACATCCTCAAGAAAGACGGAAACTTGCAATAAATTTGTCTGTACACCTATTAGGCTAAACTATTTATTACAGGCGCAATCAAAAAACTTGACAGAATTATGAAGTTTGGTATTGTGCCTCGTGAATGGGGTGATTTTTACGAAGAATCTGTTGAGCAATGTATTTTGGCGAAAAAGGTAGGTTTCGATTCGATTTGGGTTGAGGAGCATCACGGTAACGAGCTTTACTTACCTTCGCCTATAACTGCTTTGGCGGGTCTTTCTCAACATGTGCGGGGAATGGAGGTTGGAACTGCTGTAGCTGTTCTGCCGTTGTACCATCCGGTCAGGTTTGCTTCTGATGGGGCAATACTCGATATACTTTCGGGCGGCAAATTCATCGCGGGCGTAGCTGTAGGATATAGAGAAAATGATTTTAAAATTTTTGGAGTTGATTTGGCGGAGAGGGCTGGCCGTATGAATGAAAGCCTTGAAATAATATCGAGACTTTGGCAGGGTGAAAAATTAGATTTTGCAGGAAAATATTTCAAATTAACTAATTTTAAACTTGAACCACAACCAATTACGAAACCACGTCCTCCCATTTGGGTAGGTGGGTGGGTCGATCAGGCGATCGAGCGTGCTGCTAGATGGGATCTATGGTTTCCGGGACCAGTGGGAACTATTACATACGTAACACAGGGCCTAGAGAAGTATAAGGCATATTTATCCAAATATGGGAAGGAGTTTAGGGGGTTTGCCCTGATGCGTGAAACCCATGTTGCCGACAGCGATGAGATAGCGTTTAAAAATATCGAGGAACCAATAAAGCATATGTATGGTGAAGATTACTCTAAATCAACACATCCGCTATTAGGGAGAAAAGAACTAACTATTCAAGAATGGGCAGAAGATAGATTTATTGCAGGCTCGCCTTCCAGCGTTATCGAACAGGTGGACAAACTAAAGAAGCTAGGAGTAATACATCTAGTGCTTAGGATATCTCTAAGAAAACTTCCACACAAAAAAGTTATGGAGTCTATTAGGTTGTTTGGTGAAAAAGTCATACCCTATTTCAGAGACTAGCGCAATTAACCAAGTACCGCCCCTTTATATATTGGTTGGACAAGTTTGGCATAAAATGTTAACCAACTCCTCTTGTATGGAATCTGCTTTGGTTTCCACATCTTCAGCCGTTCATCGAGGTCGCTAACATGCAATGTGATCTCGGCTTTGTGGAGGTCTATAGTGATCATATCACCATCTTGAACAACAGCTAATGGACCGCCTTCAGCGGCTTCGGGCATCACTTGACCCACCACTAGCCCTCTGTTTAAACCAGATAGTTCTCCATCAGTCACAACAGCTATATGAGGTGCTATACCCGCCCCGTTGGCAGCAGCAACAAAACTTGCCGCAAAAACAGTCCCAGGTCCTCCCTTTGGCCCCAACCCTCTTAAAACCACAACTTCCCCCTTCTTGATGGTCTTTATTTCCTGTATGGCTTTTTCCTCATCTTCATACACGCGTGCAGGACCTTTAAACAACCAAAGATTCCTAGGCACAGCAGAAACTTTCACTATTGCACCTAATGGGGCTAAATTACCCCTTAAAATAAGTAGTGAACCATGGTTATAAAACGGCTTTTCCAACGGCCTAACTATGTTACCATCTGGTACACCTACATTAGATATCGTCTCTCTAACAGTCTTGCCTGTAACTGTCAGAGTATCCAAGTTAAGCAGTGGTGCTAGATTTTTCATCAAGGCTAACGTACCACCAACTTTTTCAAAGTCTTCAATACGTGTCAATCCATTTGGTTTTATCGAGGTCAGTGTAGGAGTTTTGCCGTATTTTTCTTCGAATAATTTTACTACATCTATATCGAGTTCAGCTTCGGAGACTAGGGCAGATAAATGTCGCACACAGTTTACTGAAGCACCTACTGCTTGTGCTACGGTTACCGCGTTTTCGATACTTTTTTCATTAATAATGTCTCTGGGTCTGATGTTGGATAATACACAGTTAACTGCTTGCCTGCCTGCTTCAACGGCGATTTTTTTGAGCTTATCACTGCCACCATATATTGGGGTATTGCCAGGCAAACACATACCCAATGCCTCTGCAATTATTTGCATGCTATTTGCCGTCCCCATACCCGCGCAAACACCTGGTCCGCATATAGCTACATCAGTAATTTTCTGAAAAGTTTCAATATCCATATGTCCGGCATAATAGGCCCCTACCATTTCATAAACATCCTCGATGTCGTATAATTTTGATTCATACATACCTCCCAGCTGGTATCCACAACATACTAGCACCGTTGGGATATTAAGTCTCGCAGCAGCCATCAAATGCGCGGGTGTCGTTTTATCACATGATGAAAGACAAACCATTCCATCCAACAAGGCTCCCTCAACTTGGACCTCTATATCATTCACTATAAGGTCCCTAGCCGGCATTAGGTACCTGGCTTCTTTACCGGCACTGGTTATTATATCGCTGGGCGCTGTGGTCCGGATCTCGAATGGGAGACCACCAGCTTCTTTCACTCCTTGCTGAACATATTTTGAAATCTCATCCAAGTGTGAGTAACAAATAGAAATATTAGATGAAGAGTTTACCACCGCTATTTTAGGCTTGTCAAAGTCCTCATCCTTTAAACCCAGCGCCTTCCACTGAGCCCGCCTTAATGCCCACTGCCAGCTTCCAGGTTGGTAAATACTGCGAAATTTCATACCTAAATTAATTTTGGTAACTTATATTTAAGTGTTAAAAGCGACTCGAGTAAGAAGTAATTACCCCATATCAATTCATTATTAGTAGCCAAAGCGATTCTTCTGTTATAACATCCCTGCGTTAACATTCCAGCTGGTCTATAATCTCCGACAGTAATTGGTGTAACTAGTTTTGAAAGTGCACTAATACTTTCGACAGCTTGATTGTAGTAGCGCTGTCTAATCACTTCATCTTTTATCATTTCCGACAATTTAAGTAGTGACGCAGATGCTATTGCTGTTGCAGATGAATCTTTTAATGTATTAGGTATTAATGGGTCATTAAAGTCCCAGAAAGCTATGCCGGAATCGGGTAAATTTTTTACCCAAAAATCTGAGACACGTAAGGCTGTTTGCAAAAAATCCCCAATCTCAGGTGCCCACTTGACAGCTAAAGAATATCCCAACATAGCCCATGCCTGTGCTCTAGCCCATACAGTATTATGATCGTATCCTTTATGCGTGTAACGTTTTATTAATTTACCAGTATTAGGGTCAAATGTAGCAGACTGGATGACTCCTCCATCCTCTCTAACACAAAGCTTGACATGTGATAAAGCATGTTTTACCCCTATCTCTTTTAATGAGTAGTCTTCTGATTTTTCAGCCGCATAACTTAATAGAGCTATTGCCATGCAGCCGTCAATGTTTGTTTGATCAAGCCCGACACTATTGGCCTCTTCTGCAGCTCTGCCCAATGGTATAAACCCAGCTCTGGGATTGTATTGTTTTGCAAGACCTTTTGCTCCGCTTATGGCAATATCTCTAGCTTCTTTATCGTCAAAAAGAATATCCCCAATAGCGGCACCATAATAGAATAAAAAACATCTGAATATTGTCTCTGACTCGATTCTATTCTGCAAACGTCGCATCCATTTTTTGGCCCAATCATAGAATTTATTCTGACCGGTTTCTAAATATGACAACCATAGCATACCGACCCAAAAACCACCTGTCCAATCTCCGTCTTTCGTATAAACCCATCTACCGTAATCATCACTATAATGGGGAAATCCCTCTGGATCCGATTCAGAAGTCCTTCTAACCCTTTCAATTAAACGTTCAATCACCGACGAGAAATCGATGCTCATTTAGAAATTAAAGCAAAAAAGTTATATATAAAGGTAAGGTAATAATATAAACACGAGTTAGATGGTGGACGAGCAACCCATCTTGTGGGAGAACTTAACATATGAAGAAATAAGTGAGCTGGCTAAGATGACGAAAATAGTTATTCTTCCAATCGGATCAACAGAACAGCATGGCCCTCACCTTCCACTAAATGTTGACGCTTTTATTACCTACGAGGTAGCGTTAGCAGTTTCAAAAAAAAGACAAGTTCCAGTAATGCCTCTAATAAAATATGGCCTTTCCGGCACTCATAAAAAATTTCCAGGAACACTTTCTTTAAAACCTCAAACAATGCTTTCAATGATATTGGATATTTGTAAGTACGTAAGATTAGCTGGTTTTAGAAAAATACTTATCCTCAACGGACACGTTCCCAATGAGTGGATTTTAAAGTCGGCAATGGATTTGTTGCGTGAAAGATATGATGATCTTAGGATAAAAGTGTTAAGCTATTACAATTGTTCAGAAGAAGTATATCGTGAGTTAGTTAAAGATGGTGGAGACCATGCCAACTTTTTTGAAACATCTCTAATGTTGTATCTTAAGCCTGAACTTGTTAAGATTGATAGAATCCGTGATGAACAACCCGTACTGCTGCCTTTTGATTATAGGTTCGACCAAAAAACCAAGACCGGTGTTTGGGGTAGACCTAGCTTGGCCAGTAGGGAAGAAGGTGAACGACTCTTCAATATGATTGTGACAGCCATCTGTAAGTGGGTTGATTTAGCCAACCAAGCGGACCTTCCATAGCTTCCGAGGTAATGTTTAAATATCTACAAACAACACTCATACCGAATGGATTTTATAAAAAACAAAGGCATTGACATCAAATTCGGTGTAAAACTACCATTTTCACCACTGGAGAAAATTTATGAGACAGCAAACTTAGCAGAGAAATTACATTTTGACTCAATATGGAGCCCTGACCATCTAACCAGCTTGAATCCTAACGACTTGAGCACATACTCTGTGTGGTGTATATTGTCCACCGTAGCGAGGGAAACGCGCAATTGTATTATAGGTACGTCTGTCACGGATTGCCTTAGGTTGAATGTAGCGGTTCTAGCGCAAATTAGTACGACTATTCAAGAGATTAGCGGCGGCAGGTTTATTCTTGGTATAGGAATTGGTGAAGCACAAAACACCGTACCATACGGAATTCCATGCGATAAAAAAACAGCACGATTAACAGAAACAATCACAGGGCTTCGCCTACTATGGAGCCAAGAAGAAGTTAACTTTTCCGGCAACTTCGTCAAACTTAAATCTGCAAGTGTAATGCCTTTGCCGTCCCAACGCATACCTATATGGATAGGTGCTAATTCTATTAATACAATAAAAATTACTTTCAGCATGGGGGATGGGTGGCTACCCTTGGCCATAAAATTCTCACCAGCCGAATATTCATCCATATTGGAAACCTTTGGGAAAACATCTAGAAAACAAAACTCTTTTACACCTGCATTATTCGTCCACACATTGGCTGAAAAAAATGCCGATGATGCATGGAAAAAAGTCAAGGAAATGGGAAAAATGCTGTTAATTCTCTGGAAGCCTGAAATTTTTAAGCAATATGGTATAGAAATAAGTGACGATTTTTACGCGCATAAGTTTACTTTTTCAAAACAAAATAAACAACGACTTTTAAATTTGCTTAAAACTCTACCGGACGATCCGTTATATGAAAACTTCGTGGTGGGCGGTTCTGACGACTGTATTGAGAAAATTGAAAAATATGTAAAAGCCGGGGTGGATCATTTCATACTATCACTTATGGTGGACTCTAAAAACTTACCTGATAGCATAAATTACTATAAAAAAGCAGTTGTTGATTACTTTAAAGGTGGTTGATATGTTTGATCATGTTGGAATTGTGGTATCAGAATTGGATGAGCTGGTTAAAAAGTTAAGTAGACTCTTTGAGGGAGTAGAAGTTAATAGAGAAAACTTTGGAGATATGGCTGTTAGCTTAGTTCAAGTGGGGGGGATTACTCTGGAAATTATAAGGCCCACTTCAGAGTCCAATAGATACTGGCCATATATGGAGAAAAGAAGAGGCATACACCACATAGCGTTTAAAGTGAAGAACAAGGATGAACTACTAAGAAAAATAGAGGACTTAGGGCTGAGAATATCATCGGTTATAGAGACAAAAGAATATACATTAATAAACTTGGATAGGGATTTGTTGGAAGGAATCGAAGTGCAATTTATTGTTCCAAAAACTCTTTGAACATTGAAGAAATATCATCGTGATCGCTTGTCATAAATTTTCTAAAACATGATTTGATATTTTCAATAATTTGCCACTCTAAAGTTTGAGTAGGGAAAAGTTCCTGTGCGTAGGTTAAATCTTTCAACGCTATCTTAATTGTTGATGATACAAGCTTTCCTTGAATCATTAGTGGTATCCAATTTTCCCATATCCAACTATTACCAGTACTGTTAACGATAATTTCGTGAAGTAATGTAAAATTCACTCTGGACCTCAACGCTACACTGCATACGGCTCGGTTTGCAAAAAGGTTGACCAATGCTAGAAAACTGTTTAACAGTTTTATCAACTCGCCGTTTCCAAGATCTCCTACATAATAGATTTTCTTACCTAGTACATTCAATAAGGGTAGAGATTTTTCAAAAACACTTTTTTTACCTCCTACCATAATAGTTAATTCTCCTTTTTCTGCTCTTGCTCTTCCTCCTGATACGGGGGCGTCTAGTATTTCGACTCCTTTAATTGATAAGGTTTTTTGAAGTTCAACTACGACACGCGGCGGGACTGTGCTTGTCTCAATTATTATGCTTCCTGGCATTAAGGTCTCGTGTAAACCGTTGCGTCCTATGACTACCTCGACTGAAGCTTCAGCTGAAGGCAAAGATAATATTACGGTGTTACATCCTTCCGCTAGCTCCCTAGGTGAATAGGCGGGTATTGCACCTTTGGATACAAGGTCTTTGACATTAACTGAATTCATATTCCTTGAATACACCTTCGTCTCGTATCCCGCCTTAAGCAAGTTGACTGCCATTGGGTAACCCATATTTCCTAAGCCCACTATGCCTATCATGGTTTGTTTATTGAATATCCTTCTTTAAAATCTTTTTAACAGGTTTCCAAAGGCTACAACGGCACCATATAACACTAATCCTATTATTGCAATATAAAATAACGAGGCGAAAGCCATCGCCGTGAGCAATTGGTACTGTGCATTTACTATTAAAAATCCTAACCCTTCATTAGCTGCGACGAATTCTCCCACGATGGCGCCTATTACAGCGGATGCCATACCGATACTTAACCCACTCATTATGTGGGGGACTGCGTTAGGAAATCTTACTTTGAAAAATACTTGCATCTTGGTAGCTCCATAAACCTTCATCAAGTCTAGTAGGTCTTGTTCAATTTCTCTTAATCCATTAGCGGTTGAAACTACAATGGGAAAGAACGCTATTAGAAATGCGATACCAATCTTAGGTTCCATTCCGTAACCAACCCAAATAAGAAATAATGGAGCAACAGCGATTTTCGGTAATACTTCTATAAACACAATTAACGGAAGCAGTATTCTCTCTAAGATCAACGAATATACAATCAACATGGCCAAAATTATGCCTATGATCGAGGCTAATGAAAAACCTGCAAGGATTTCAAATAAAGTAACTGAGATATGCTTTTCCCAAGGGACATAAAACCCTTTTTGAAGGTTTAACATTACGCTAACTATCTCACTGGGCGCTGGTAAGACAACTCTGTTAATATTAAGTGTTTGAACTAACACCTCCCAGATTAAAAAAATGGCCATAAATGTGATAATGGATAAAGAATGTGTTACTAACAGATACTTTATTCGTGACAATATTTTTTTCTCAGGCATCAACTGCAACACCTAACAATTTTAGAATCTTTTCTACCAACGCAATAAACTTAGGATCACTTCTGATTCTAGGTCTTGGTAAATCCACATTAATCTCCTCAATGACCGTGCCTGGTCTTGGACTCATAACGAAAATTTTGTCTGAAAGGTAGACGGCCTCGTTTACGCTATGTGTTACAAAAACGACGGTCTTTTTCTTATATTGCCATATATTGATTAGCTCTCTATTTAATTGTTCGCGGGTTAGTGCATCCAATGCGCCGAAGGGTTCATCCATTAACAAGATATCAGGATCTGTTATTAAGGCCCTACATATAGAAACGCGTTGTTGCATACCGCCGGATAGCTCATTAGGGTATTTGTCCTCAAAGCCTTTTAATCCTGTCAGTTCGATCAAATTATGTGCCTTTTCTAAGTATTCCTTCTCGCTTAATTTTTTTATTTCTATAGGTAACATTATATTTTTTAGAACTGTTCTCCATTTTAACAAAACAGGGCTTTGAAAAACCATTCCAACATTTTGGATGATGTTCACTACTTTTTGTCCCCTTACGTAAACCTCTCCTGTTGTTGGTTCTGTGAGACCAGCGATGATCTTTAATATTGTGGTTTTTCCACATCCACTGGGTCCTACTATTGACACGAACTGGTTTTCGCCAATCTCCATGTTAACATCGCGTAGAGCTTCAACCTTGCCGCCTTTAGTATAAAAAATTTTAGCAACATTATTAAGTTGTATATATGAGGGTAAAATTTTCGCCTCATACATCCCTAAATGCGACATCATTTCCGAAGTTTGAAGTTTTATGGTTTTAGGAATTCGGGTACAGGGTAGTTCACTTCCGGAAGTTTATATACGGTGGGTAATAGTCCCTTAACCACGATGTCATCAACCTTTATTTCGGGAACATTGTAGGCCTCGCTGACTGCTTTTATTGTTTTCAACATTTGCTCGTCATCTATGTAGCCTAAATAGTTGTTCTTAATTCGGTCGGTCTGCATTGTCGTGATTTCTATAATCCATTGGCTCTTTGTTAGGGTGGGGTCGAGTTGGGGCTGGTATTTTCTCATTATCTCGATCCCTTCATCGGGGTGTGTGATCGACCACTGTGTAGCTAGGAATGTTGCGTTAAGGAAACCCCTTACTGCGTCAGGGTTTTTAGAGAGAAAGTCGGGATTAACGACTATAACCATCCCATATATGTCAACTCCGTATTTCCAATAAGGCATTGTGATTACGTTCTCCTTACCGCCACACGCCTTCCAAAGTGTTTCAACAGCATCGTAAAAGAAGGGTGTTGCATCGACTTTTCTTTCACAAAGTGACACTATTTTAGCGGCAGCTTCCACGTTAACCCACGTAAGACTGTTTGGATCTATTCCAACTGCCTTAGCCAACAGGGGCCATGCAGCCCTCTGGACATCGCCAGGTGGCGCTGCAGCTGTTTTCCCAGCGAGCTTGCTTGGATGGTCGATCCCGGACTCCTTTAATGTGTGGAACGCAAATGGTGCCCTATCGAAGAAAACCGCTACAATCTTAACAGGCAGTCCTCGAGCGGTTGATAAAATTGCACTTACAGCGTCACCAATCCCTATTGGAACCTCTCCTGTCGCAACTCTCTTAACAGTGTCAGCCCCTCCAAAGCCCCTCACGATCTTCACGTTCAACCCATTTTGAGCGTAGTACCCCTTATCAAGCGCTACGAAGAAAGGCACATGCTCTCCATCGAAAACCCAGTTGACTGCAAAAGTAATGTCCAAAACCTGTTTAGGCTTCGGTGGTGGGTTGACTATTGGTGCTGAAATCACTCCAGCGATGAAGAATATCACCGCGATAACCGCGGTTAAAGCTCCGATCTGCCAGCCTTTCATGTCGTAATTGTTAACATGGTGCTATTTAAACTTTTTTAGCTCCTCACAGGATAGTGTCCAAATAAGGCTTTAAATACCCTCTAAAGGGTGTCTATTTTGACTCGCGAGGACTACCATGGGAGGTCTTCAGTTATAAAAACCGTTATTTGGACACTATCTCCTCACAGGTACTGACAAGTTTTACTTAAGGCTTTCTTATTTATAAGCTTTAAATCTTTAGATAATGGGCTGGAGAAGCTATTCTCCAAATATAGCACATCAGAGGTATTACCAACTTGTCAGTACCCTCCTCACACATCCAATAAATCCAGCACAAATCATACAACTAACCTTTTAATACACACATCATACACATCCTCTTATGGTTGACATTAATAAAATTGAAGAAGCAAAACAAAAAATAAAAAATTGGATCAAAACAACTCCATTAATTAAAAGCGAAGAATTAAGCGAACGGTTTCACAGCGAAATTTATCTAAAACTTGAACAATTACAACATACAGGTTCGTTTAAAGTAAGGGGTGTTTTTAACAGCCTATTAAATTTGATCGAAAAAAATGAGAAAAAGGGAGTTATTACCGCATCATCAGGCAACCATGGAGTAGCTCTTGCATATGCAGGAATGAAATTAAAATTACCAACTATAGTTGTGATGCCTAGGAATGCACCAGCCATTAAAAAATATTTAGCCAAAAAATATGAAGCAGAAGTATACCTATATGGTAAAAATTATCAAGAAGCTTTGCGGTTTGCCAGAAAATTGCAAAATGAAACCGGATATAGTTTTATCCATTCATATGAGGATGAGTTTGTAATCGCGGGTCATGGAACACTAGGGATTGAAATAACAGAGCAGTTGCCTGATATTGAAATGGTAATAACCGGTGTCGGTGGGGGAGCGTTGTTTGCTGGAACGGCGTTGGCATTTAAACATATAAACGAAAAAATTAAACTGGTTGCTGTCCAGCCGGCGCTGGTGCAAACGGTTAGAAAAAGCATCCAAAAAGGAAAACCTGTCGAAGTTACTGTTTCCAAAAAGACAATCGCAGAAGGTCTTGCAACAGGTAAATTAGGACCAACATCATTCGAAATCCTAAAAAAATATATGGATTTTTTCGTCCCAGTATTTGAAAATGAAATAACACGGGCCATCCTTAATTTATTAATTAATCAAAAGGTAGTTGCGGAGGGGGCTGGAGCAGCAACAGTGGCAACAATACCAAAATTACCTCCAGACTCCATAAAAAACAGAAAAGTAGTGTGCATCATTTCCGGAGGGAATATTGATCCATCGGTGTTATCTAGGATAATAAGAAACGCTAATGTCTTAAAAGATCCCGTCTGAATGAACTGTGTTTTCGCGAGACTGTCAACTTAAGGCTGTCCATGCCTTTATCCACCTCTCTGTTGTTTTTGTCTTGTATGTTGAACTGTTTTATCCTCTTCTTCAGCTTGGAGAACCACTGTTCTATCTGGTTCCTCATACCGAATCTTTCCCTCCTATGCCTTATTCCCAGAACCTTCATATACCATGGACCCCTATCAGTATAGGTCGTCGGCCTGCCTCTATACCTACTCTCCACCTTCTCAAGTATTCACCTAAACCCTTACCCCTAGATACCTGTAGAGACACAACCTCACTTCCCTGGCAGCCCATAGATAAGCCCTCCCAGACAGGTTAGTGGTACTGTCAAGTTGGTATTACCTCTTGTTGGGTTTTGAGTATGTTGTGGATGGTGGCTATGGATGCTGTGAGGTTTTCTATGTTCTCGACGTTCTTGGCGTTGATGTTGTTGTTGAAGCGCCTGGTTCTCTCCTTGAGCTTTCTGAACCAGCGTTCTATCCTGTTCCTCTCGCCGAAGTAGCTTATTCCCGGCCTCCTTAATGCCCAGGGATACCATGGACCTCTATCCACGACTATCAAAGGCTTGCCGTCGCATGCCTTGAGAACCCTCCTGAGGAATGTCAGGGCCCTGGCTACGCTCCCCTCCCTGCTGGCGTAGACCGCG
>Ga0197143_1002888_pt1 | contig 12059 bp, 7 predicted proteins | sample GBS70_MetaG_FD_148603 | JGI IMG/M metagenome (GOLD analysis project Ga0197143, IMG submission 148603) | Sediment microbial communities from Great Boiling Springs, Gerlach, Nevada, United States - GBS 70_MetaG | ecosystem: Environmental > Aquatic > Thermal springs > Hot (42-90C) > Sediment...
GATTCTCATACCACTACCAGCCGCAGCCTTCAAATATAGCTTGAAGAGCGCTAAGCTTATTAACGGAAGGCTGCATCTAAAATTCTCTAGGGAATAGATTTGGCTGAAGAGAGAAAGACGCCTGTATATCAGCCCATCATCATACCGATACTCCTACCACTGCCACTAACACCACTAGCCTTCGACGAGTTGCTGATCAAGATGTGGCCCAAAGGCTACGAAGACTCTCTAACACACTTTCTGAACGCTAGAATCGAGTTGTATAAAGCTCTTGAAGCGGCGTTAAAGAAGAGGAGTGAGCGGCTGGAGGAGCTTAAGGAGAGTAGGCAGAAGAAGGAGAAGGTCAAAGTAGAGTAAGATAAATGCAGAAGAGAGCAAATATTGTTTTGACGTGGGTCAGATCCGGAGGATGGGCTCAAGAGATTTAATGCTTGATGGTTTTCCAAGTAACGTCAAGTTTCAAACCCCTTGTGTAGAGGTTAAGGGTAAATTATCCCCTCAAAATGGTTTTTGGTGACTGGTTTGATAGCGTTTGGCTGCAAATCTGATAAAATTCTTAAGATTAATGATGAAAATATTGTTGTTTTTGATGATTTTCGGAACGTTAATTTAAAGGAGAAGGCGGATTTAATCTTCGCCGACCCTCCATTCGGTATAGATTTCAGAGGGAATCTTGCTACATACCATAGAACCCCAGATGCACTATCATACGTTGAGGTTCCAAAAGAAGAGTATCCGAAGTTTATTAAGGAGTTAGCGAAGTGGTGTTACAACTCTCTCAAACCTAATGGCAGTATGTGGCTCGTCTCCGGGTGGAATAATCTACGGCACGTCTTAGATGCGGTTGAAGACGTCGGATTCATACAGTTAAACCACGTCATATGGAAGTATCAGTTCGGGGTATTTACTAGAAAGAGGTTTGTCACATCACATTACCACCTTCTCTTATTAGTGAAAGATGAAGAGAACTATACCTTCAACAAGCCCGAACACTATCCAGAAGATGTGTGGGTAATTAAGAGGCCTTATCATCACGGCGAAGAGACCGCTGGAAATGAGCTGCCAGACACTCTTGTTGAAAGGTGCATTCAAGTATCCTCCAACCCAGGAGATCTGGTCGTCGACCCGGTCCTCGGCTCTGGAACAACTATGCGGGCATGCTTAAAACTCAATAGAAGATGTTTAGGGATAGAAATAAATCCGCAGTTAGAAAGGAGGATAAGGGAGAAGCTAAAAGTCTGACTTCAGCATAAATATACACTTGAAAAATACTTTTCTTGGTAGCGGAAGGAGTCCAGTTTACCATATCCTTTTCTAATATCTCTCTACTCTTTTGTAAATCTCTTGCCGCATATACTCACATACTCCTCGGGGATCTTCATTTCTGCCCAACCAGTTACATTACTTATTTTTTAGAACGTCTTTTTATTGTCTGAATAGAGATTTTCATCGAACCATATACATTGTAGATCATAAAACCCTAATTAATGCCGTCAATGTATCATAATTTTAGACCAAAGGTGGGATCGCGTTGCAAAGCAACAGGAGGAAATAACGGTTGATGAGATTTCCAAAGGAGAGTAGAAGTATAGACTGATGGGACCACTAGACTAAGGAGCTTAAAGAAAGTAGGTAGAAGAAGGAAAAGGTCAGAGTAACTAAAAGTGGTGGCGACGCTACCCACCAATTCGCTACCTAAACTCTTTACACAATAGCTGATAGATAAATTGAGGAAGATTTATTAGAGGCGGGCTTTGATATAAAGGTGGGAGATTTGAGTCTTTAGTTTGAGAATATCGACCATATTAACACTTCTGATACTGTTTACCCTCTTGGTCAGCAGCTTCTTTCTCCTTTCGGAAGCGACCCCAAGCATACAGGTGGGTGACAGCGCCATCGCGCTAGGGGTTGACCGTCAAACTCATTTACCTCTTCACAGAACTCAATCGTTTTCCGTAGATGATGCCTCAGTTTACTCCTGGCTTAAGCTTGTTGATGTCACCTCTCCTACACATAACGTTAGTTGGATCTGGTTGACTCCGCAGAAGCATGTATACTACAACACCTCTGTCATTATCCCTGATCCAGGCAAAGGGAGAAGCTGGTCTGAGTATTATGTGTGGTCCAGCATAGATGTTCGAGGCTACGCTCCCTCACAACTAACAGGCTTCTGGACGGTAGAAGTCTTAATTGACGATGCGAAGGTGTTGGTTCAGAGCTTCTCTATTAAAGACGACACACCACTCAGCCAACCAGTTTATGGGTTTTCTTGGCCATCTTACAATATAGAAGTAAATATTCACCCTGGTCCGTCTTATGCACGCCAAGCCGTTATTAACGCAATGAAGCAATGGAACTTTAGCCAGACTTGGTTCCAGGGCGCATACGGCTTACCTTCAAGGCCAATCTACAGCTTAATCGTTTCAGACAACCCATCGGCTCCTATTCAAATATACTTTAACGAGACTCAGACAACAGAAGATTGGGGGTATGCGCGCTACCAATACTGGTATAACTCCACAGGGCTCTTCACTAGGGTGACGTGCTCGATACCCATAATCCTATCTCTAAAGGATGGGCGTAAGCTAAATGAGGTTGCGATAGAAAACGTTGCTCGCCACGAACTTGGGCACGCCCTAGGCTTAGATCACGTTCAAAGAATGGGTGATTTGATGAACCACATATGCGGCAACCTCTACGACCTACATTACCCAACCACACTGAACCTCTACACACTCTACCAGCTTTCAGATATACATAAAGTCAACGCCACATTAAAATCATACACTCTCCCAACCTCCATAGATTACACAACATCGCCATCGTTTAAAGCTGAAGCGGAGCAGGTAATCGACTTGACCGGAGAGTGGAGGGGGTATTTCACGTTAGAAACCCAGCTGCTAGGAGATAGCGTGTATGCAAAAGGCTCGATCTATCTCCTCATTTACAGCCAAATCGGGGATCAGATAGCAGGTTTGATCAGCTTTGATGTTGATGTCCTTGAGCCAGATAGCCCTGAAGTATTACGGTGGTTGAGCGGTCATCTAAGCGGGCCTGTAAGGGGGAAGGTAAGTGGATGGTTGGTGCCCGGAGGCACGCTCACGCAGGTAGAGATGGTGGTTGGCTTCGAAGAGTTACACCTCTCTGGGAGCTACGACGGGAAAACTATGGAGTTGGGCTACCAAGAAGAGGGTCTCAAATTGAAGGTTATCCTTACGCGTGAGCTGGGTGCTGAATTTGAGGTGAATAATCTAATAATTAACCCCACTGAGGTTGGTGTAGGCGAAGCCGTAGAAATCTCCGTGACCGTTACTAACGTAGGAAAAGAAGCAGGCGAATGCGAGGTAACACTTACTATCAATGGAATCGTAGAAGATGTTAAAACGGTTTGGCTTTTAGCCGGGGAATCGAAAGTGGTAACGTTTATTGTGTCGAAGGATGTGGCTGGGACGTATGCCGTTGAAGTTAATGGATTAACGGGAAGCTTTAGAGTTAAAGAAGAAGTTGTAGAGGCCTTCGACTTCAGTATCTCTGTCAGCCCTGCTGAGCAGAGCGTTGTTAAAGGCGATTCAGTCTCATACATAGTTACAGTCTCGTTGATAAGTGGGAAGCCGAAGCAGGTTACCCTCTATCCACCTAAGTCAGATGAGCAGCTCGCATTCAAAGTTGATCCGCCTTCAGGCACCCCACCCTTCACCTCTACACTCACAGTACAGACTTCGGATGCTACGAAGACTGGTAGGTGGTGGTTTACGATAGTTGCTGTAGGTGGAGGTGTGCGCCATGAGACAGGCAAGATTTACTTGACCGTTGAGGAAAGCGCATTCAAACTCTCAGTCTTTCCTACAAGCCAACAGGAGGTTAAGGAGGGCGACACAAGCGGTGCCTCTTGGAATTTTAAGATCATTTGGGTGGCTGGAGAACCTAAGCCTGTCACGTTAGAAGTGTTTAAGATAACTACTGTAGGGACTGCACCTGGATTTCCCAACTATGATATAAAGGAGAGATGGTTGGGCAACCCGACAAAGGGGTTGGCTAAGGAGGAGTCTGCGGGACTTACACTTTACGCTGACCGCCTTCCAGAGGATGTGGGTCACGTATATCCGGTTGGTGAGTATGAGATCACGATCAAAGCTACGGCTGGTTCTGTGAAGCCCCAGTATGCCACCATATCTTTGAAAGTTCTTCCCTGCTCCTCGAGTTGGGCCTTAGCTCTCCCAGCTGGGAAGGTAGGGGATTACTGTCTTGCTTTAGGGCCGATACCGAAGAATGCCAGCGCCTCTTGGGAGCCAGCTGTGAGCTGCTCCAGCTTTAAAACTGATGACGAACCCTCGATAGTTTCCTGGATAAGTTTCGAAAACATCTTTCCGTCAAAAAAGGAGTTTAACGTCCCTGATCACGTGGTGAGGTGGGAGTGGATTAATCCTGCTGGCGATTTAGTTCAAATAGGAACGCAATACATTCCTACTACTCCAAAGCGTTGCCAATTTTGGCTCAAGTATAACGTCTTTGATGAGCTGCCTAGCTCCAGATTTTCTGATAGTCCAGGCCGATGGACCGTTAAAGTCTATTTTGATGATTCGTTAAAGTTAATTCAGAACTTTGAAGTCGAAGCGCCCTTCGACTTCACCATCTCGGTAAACCCCCCTGAGAACACGGTCGTTAAAGGAGGCTCAGCTACCTACACCATAACCGTCACCTTGGTTAGTGGAAAGGGGATGCTAGTTACTTTGGTCATACCAGAGGATGATGACCTTAGATTCAGCCTCAACCCAGCCTCAGGCATACCACCCTTCACATCTACACTAACAGTATACACCCACAAAGACACCGAAGCGGGTCGATGGCAGTTTACGTTATATGGTAAGGGTGGCGGTAAAACCCATGAAACAGATAAGATCTACTTGACAGTTAAGGGGGCTGAAGAAAAGAAATGTATTATTGCAACCGCAGCTTACGGCTCTGAGCTTAACCCTCATGTTCAGTTTTTGAGAGAGTTCAGGGAGAACGTTGTCCTTAAAACATTCGCAGGCAGCCAATTTATGAATGTCTTTAATGCTTGGTATTACTCTTTCAGCCCGAATGTTGCAGCCTTCGTCTCCACACAAGAATCTGTAAAGACTGTTGCGAGAGGCCTCCTTTACCCGCTCCTCGGAATACTGCACTTAGGCGTTATCGTGGACAACACGCTAAGCCTCATTGGTGAAGTAGGTATTGTAGTGACAGGCTTAGTGGTAAGTGCTTTGATAGGGTTCGTATACTTCACACCCCTAACCCTAATCCCGCTCTACGCAGCTAAGAAGTTGAGGAAGAATGTGCTGAAACTGAGCAGGCTTAAGATTCTCCTACTGCTTTGGATCATAAGTATGGTGATAATTCTCGTAGGGGAAGCGATCCTATCGCCAATCTTAATGATGAGTGGCACCGGACTTCTAGTATTATTAACAGTAACTTTGACTTCACTAACAGCAAGTATCTTAGCACTTGAAGCAGCCTACAAGATATCACATCGAAAACAAAAGAATGAGCTTGTTTGGGATAACGTTGATGATTCTGAAAAGACAGTCTAGTTGAGCTTTCTTAAGCTCCGCCCCATCTATTTTCTACTCTAGCTCATTTTTCTGCGGCTTTGTAAACCCTTCTCAGTTTATCGAGCGTATCTTTTAACCGAGCCTCGCTCAGACCGAGTTCTTCACTTGCTTGAGGAATAGAGGTTTCTCCTCTGTGTCTATTAACGTAATCTAACACTTTCCAGAATTCAACTTCATAACCCCAATTTGTTTTCCCAAAGTAGTCATGTTCAACATCCCCTTTTCTGACGAGGGAACCAGCTCGCATCTCTTTGTCAGGTTCCACAAGAAGGTATCTAAGTTCCGTCTTCCAGATCGAACCTTTAACGATTTTCTCCCAAACAGCCCCGCAATTTTTACATCTGACGTAAGGGGTCAGGAATCTACGAGTAGCTTCGTAACCCAAATTAGAACTGCAGATCGGGCAAGTTGGGAAGGTTCTCCTAAACTCATCTGCCTCAAACGCTTCAGCCGAAGTGGTCTTCTCAAACCGAATTCTAGATTTACGCCTAGCCAACATAAAGTAAACGAAGAAAAGAATAACCGGACCCAAAATTGAAAGTATTAGCACAATAGTAGAATCGCCAATCTCCGCTACAAGGCTATCCCAGAAACCGGGAATATAACTAATAGAGCCAAAAAGAATCGTTAGGGTCGCCAATATCTGCTTCAATCCTTCTGGAAGATCGTACTGAATAGGTTCTGAAGGGCTGGTAATCATCCAATATATCAAAAGAACAACGGTTAAGTTGACGAGAACAGCTATGATTACTGTAAGAATTTTTAGTTTTAATGGGAGGTTTTTCCACATCTTGCTTGGATCATCTCTTTTGTTCTGGTTGTTGCTGAAGCTTTAGCCTTTGCTGAACTTGTCGCCTCAGAACACCTCTCCCACATATATCTAGAGCCATGGTGCATGTATCAGATCGAATCGGATTTAACTTTACCTATATTCGCAGCATTTAAATTTAGCGTGACTGAAAGCTTTAGCGAAAGGGGGTTTTTCTCAAGGAAAAGTGAGGAGGATTCGCTTAAAAAGTTTGGTGGGCCAGGCAGGATTTGAACCTGCGACCCTCACCGTGTAAGGGTGATGTCCTAACCAGACTAGACGACTGGCCCAACCTTATGGCTGCGCTTGAGGGTGCATATAAGCCTAAACCCTCAGCCTTCAAAGTTTGTGGTAGAAAAGAGAGATGTACCCCGGCTCTGAACAGCCTAGCTCACAGAGAGGCTTCGCCTCAGCTCACTAAGCCTCTTACCCCGGGGCGGCCTCCGCCTGTCGCGTGGGTGGGAGACGGGGTTCTCTCTCATTTTTTCAAACACCCGCCGTCGCCACGCTTTTCTAGCAGAGGCCTCCGCCTTTTTTATTGTTTGGCTCTCTATTTATGTTGTTTGGCTTCTAGTTTTATGGCTTGGTTTATGTTGAGTTCGAGTGCTGCTGCTGGCATTCGTAGGTTGAAGGCTTGTAGTACTTCTGGTCTTATCTCGCCTATTATGCCCGCTAATGTGCCTCCTTTGACTTCGGCGCATCTTCCTTGTATGAAGAGTGGGTTGGATGCTGGTTTGGTTTCGCATCTGAGTCCGAAGGCTTGTTGTGTTATAGCGTCAAGCAGCGATTTCGCTTCGGTGTAGTTTGCTTCTGAGTGTGAGGTTATTACGCCGAGGTGATACTCCTCAACTATTTCGCCCCCTCTTCTATGGAAGGTCTTGGCTAATTCGAAGAGCCTCTGTGGGTAAGGTTCGTGGATGTTGGTTGATAGGTTTAGGAGTAGGCTCGGTATGAGCATATCTCTCAAGTATTCGTGTTCACTGCTCTTCGGCTCCTCAACTTTTATAGCCTCCTGCATCTGCCTTCCAAGGTTTGTGTATAAGGCTGCTTCGCTCGTGAGGCTTAGGTTCATAACTTCACTTAAACCGAGCCCAACGCATACCTCTCTGATCGCTGAGAGCCTCTTAAGCTCTGGGTGCGGTCTGCCCACACTCTTAGTTGGAGGTAGTGTGGGTGTAAGCCTATCTAATCCGTAGCCTATCACAACCTCCTCAACCAGATCTACAGGATGCATAATATCTACTCTGTATCTCGGGATCTTCGCCCTAAGCATCTTCCCATCATACTCTGCGTCTATTCTGCTTTTAGCCAAGCACTCTACAGCCTCCTCACCCTTCAACCTGAGTCCAAGCAGCCTATTCACCCTCCTTAATTCGACTTTCATCTCCATCTCACTGAGGTTGGGTGTGAGCAGAGTAAGGTTTGGGTAGCGTACTTCAGCCGATCTGATTACGCCACCTGCGTCTGCTAATGTTGTTACGAGTATCGCTAGGGCGTCTTCAGCAGCCTTTAGATCTGTGGCTGTTATGTCTATGAATAGGTTTCTTGTCGCTGAAGTCACCCGAGTTAATTCGCCGTTGATTATTGGTGGGAAGGAGAGCACTTGCCCAAGTGAGTCTACGAGTATCGGGTAGCGTGGATGCTTGGCTACTATCCAACCGTACTTCTGACCAACGGGTGTCTTATCAAGAATCTCCTTCATAGAGAGCGGCTCAACACCACCTAAGGGTACGAATCTGAATTCAGGTGTTTCGGTTGTGTAGATGATGGGGGGCTTGAGCACATCGAAGTTGTGGAGACCTATCGATACCTTAGCCCTCCTCCTGCCGATCGTGTGGTGTAGATCTTCCTGCATCGCTATGATCTGCCTTATCGTCTCGTCATCTAGGGTGATGCCCTCTATGAGCGCTGAGACTATATAGGGTCTGACCTCCTCGACACTCTTATCCACTTGAACAACAAGATCACTTCTGTGGACTTCGTATTTTGGGCAGCCCTTCTCCAACCCCAATAGTCCTTTGAGGGCCCTTACTATGCCGTAGTCGGTTGAAAAGTCTGGTCTGTTTGGGTTGTACTCCACCTTAATGTAGTCTTCCGCTTTCTCCTCTATATCCAACCCTAGGTATGGTAGCCTCTCTATGTATGGCTCGATATCTGTTGTGTTAAGTAGCCTTCTAAGCCTATCATAATATATCGTTACTACGGGCAGATCGGACTCCCCCTCAACCAGCTCAACCTATTCGCATAAAGCTCTCTAACATCATCTATGTTATATCTCATCATAACCAACCTCTCTAACCCACCACCCCAGGCCAAGACTGGGTTCTTTACACCAAAGGGTAGGGTCACCTCTGGTCTGAAGATCCCCATGCCACATAGCTCAATCCACTTACCAGCTCGATCATAGTAGACTACCGACTGCATAGATGGCTCGGTGTAGGGGAAGTAGGTTGGCCAAAACCTAACTTTCTCCAGACCGAGCCTCTTGTAAAAGGTTGAGAGTAGACCCATCAGATCTCTTAAGGTGAGCCTAGGCCCTACCGCTATGCCTTCGATCTGATGGAACTCAACAAGGTTCTTGAAGGTCACTTTTTCGTTGCGGAAGACTCGACCTATCGTGAAGACTCTAGCCTCCTTCGGCCTATGGTCGGCAAGATACCTTATCGTTATTGATGTTGTGTGGGTTCTGAGGACTAGCTTTCTCGCTTCTTCCTCTCGCCACTCGTAGCCCCAGCCTCTTGAGCCTGTTTTCCAGCCGCTTCTATGGGTTGCCGCGACTCTTTTGATAGATTCTGCGTCAGCGTAGTTCAAGGCTTCACCCTTTATGTAGAATGTGTCCTGCATCTCTCTTGCAGGGTGGTCTTGGGGTGTGAAGAGTGCGTCGAAGTTCCAGAAGCACGGTTGTATAAGCGGCCCCTCGATCTCCTCAAACCCCATGGAAACGAAGATTTCTCTTACCTCGTCTATGAAGAGTTGGACGGGGTGCTTCCTTCCAGCATAGATGGGTGGGGCTGGTGCTTCTACATCTATAGCTCTGATGCGCTTCTGCCTCCATATACCTGAGACTATGATCTCTGGTGTTAGGGTGTCTATCTCCTCTTCTTCAGACACCTTTTCTGATGCTGCTCTGCCTAGGTCTGTGAGGGTTATCTGCGTCGTCTTGACCACTCTTCTGGATAGGTAGTCTGGTCTGTTTAGGAGTTCTTTGAGCCCGCTGTAGAGTATAGTATCTTTGGTCAGCTCCTCTTCATCTAGGATATTTACTTGGGATAGCCTCTCAAGAACCTCTTCTTCGGGTAGTCTGCCGGGCTCATTAACAAGCTCGACACAATCGTCAACTATCTTAATCCAGCCCCTCCTTTTAGCTCTGCCTAACGCTGCGTTGAACTCCTGTTCATCGCTGAATCTGCTCTTGAGTTGATTCAGAGTCCTTAAACCCTCTTTTAATGAGCGTAGGAGTCTGCGCTCGGGCAGCCCCTCTTTAAGCGCCTCTAACCCCTTAGATCCGAGTGTAATGGTGGTCTTCTGGCTTGTGTTGACTTTTATCAACCCTTTTGCTTGAAGCCACTCTACTGCCCTTCTAACTTGATCTAAGGTTAGATTTGAGGCTCGGCTTAACCCCTCTATGTCAGCTTCTCCGATCTTCTCAAGCGTCTTCAGCACCTTCTTCTCGAGTAGGTGGAGTGGTTGCATCGCTTCTCTTCTCAACATCCGGTGCTGAGCTACCAGTTTTTAAGTGTTGAGAAGGCATCTGTGTTCTAGATCGCAGAACAGGGAGTTCTATCCGATACTGTTTACTACCAAGGGTGCGTTAATGTTGGTGTGGTGAATAAGATGAGTAAGCAGACCTTAACCTTGGTGGGTGTGATCTTAGCTGGTGTAGTAGTGGTTGCTGCTCTAGCAGCATACGTAACAACACAGATCTACACAAGCCAATCAGAGAATCTGATCAGATTCATCGAATCCAAATTAGTTAAGCCAGCAGCCGCAGCAGAAGGTGGTGAGCGTGTAATATATGCTAATGGTGTGGGTGTAGTCTACACGACGCCTGATGAAGCGGTGGTGCAGGTGAGTGTAGAGGCCTCAAACCCGTCGGCGGTTGCTGCGCAGGATGAAGCCTCGAGGCGGATGGCTTCGGTCATCGCTGCGATGAAGAATCTAGGTATACCGGATGAGCGGATGAAGACTACGGGTCTGAGTCTGATGCCGATCAGAGATGAGAAGGGGCTGCAGATCATAGGCTACGTGGCGAGGAATACGCTTACCATAACCGTTAGCGACCTATCCAAAGTAGGTGAAGTGATCGAAAAGGCTGTATCTGCTGGTGCTAACGTCATCAACTCACTAACCTTCCAAGTATCGAGCGAGAAGGCGAGGGGTCTGAAGTCAGAAGCTTTAACACTAGCGGTCCAAGATGCTAAGTTTCAAGCTGAGGTGGCCGCTGCGGCAGCTGGAACAAAGGTCATAGGGTTAAAGAGCCTAACCATAGGGGGCATCTACCTACCTACTAGAACCCTCGTAGGAGCAGAAGCGTTAGCGAAGGAAGCCTATGTGATGCCAGGTGAGTCACAGATCAGTGTAAGCGTCTCAGCAACCTTCCTAATAGAATAAGCGGCTAAATCCAACCCCACTCTAAACCCCCCACCCCCTTTATTTCAAATCAGCTCCTTCAATTGTCCATATGAGATTTCGAAGGTTTAAAGGTTAGTGAAAAATGAGTCTAGACTTTCAATTCTCTGTGTGAGATTCTATACCGCCCCTTATGATATATAGAGGCGGGGTTGGGGCGCCTTTCAATTCTCTGTGTGAGATTCCCACCAAGAAATCGGACACCTCTACATAAGCCAAATCTTTCAATTCTCTGTGTGAGATTCGTCGCTACAAAGCTGGAGCGACTGTGCAGAGGACTGATAACTTTCAATTCTCTGTGTGAGATTCATCTCTAATCAACTCGACAGGAATCTCTCCGTATTCGGAGAGCTTTCAATTCTCTGTGTGAGATTCAGTCGTCTTTAGCAGGTAGGGATGGGGCTTGGATACTTTCAATTCTCTGTGTGAGATTCCCTGGGTTTGTATTCTGCTGCTGCTATGTTTCTGCCTCCTTTCAATTCTCTGTGTGAGATTCCACTCCTGGTCGCCACAAGCCACACAGACCTCCTAGACTTTCAATTCTCTGTGTGAGATTCGCTGCTGAACGTCTTCTGGCTTCGGAGTCTGGAAGCCACTTCTTTCAATTCTCTGTGTGAGATTCATCATTCCACACGACATAAACCGCTTTGTCACCAGCTACTATCTTTCAATTCTCTGTGTGAGATTCAAGGAGCTGAAGGGTGGCGGGGGCACGGTAATCCGACCAGCTTTCTTTCAATTCTCTGTGTGAGATTCTAGTCTTCGAGGCAGGGTCTTATAAGGGTCATCGGGTCTTTCAATTCTCTGTGTGAGATTCTTAACTACTTTTTCCTCCTCCTTACGCATAGATAGAAAGTCTTTCAATTCTCTGTGTGAGATTCGCCTAATAGTAGCTGCAATAAGCGGAATAGCGGGGTACTTTCAATTCTCTGTGTGAGATTCTAACTGCCATAAGCAAAGTAACCCAAAAGGTGGTAAGAAAACTTTCAATTCTCTGTGTGAGATTCCACTACATCATACACGGGAAGCTC
>Ga0197143_1002891_pt1 | contig 12050 bp, 7 predicted proteins | sample GBS70_MetaG_FD_148603 | JGI IMG/M metagenome (GOLD analysis project Ga0197143, IMG submission 148603) | Sediment microbial communities from Great Boiling Springs, Gerlach, Nevada, United States - GBS 70_MetaG | ecosystem: Environmental > Aquatic > Thermal springs > Hot (42-90C) > Sediment...
TCGACATCAGCGACATTTGAGTTTACCTGTGATGAGGATAGTTGTGCGTTTGAATGTCAGTTGAGCGGTGGTCAATGGGGGGGTTGTGAATCACCGAAGACATATACAGGGCTTTTGGATGGGGATTATATATTCGGAGTTCGTGCAATTGATTCAGCGGGGAATGTTGACCCGACGCCGGCGAGTTACGCATGGACGATTGAAACTTCTCCCCCGACATTTTCCGGGTTAAAAGAAATCCTTGCCATATCTGATACCGATGTAATGCTTTTCTGGAATCCAGCAACAGATGATAAAACTTCGCAATCAGAGATTTTTTATGATATATGTCAGTCTCAAATTCATAGTGGATGCGTTTCAAATTTTACTGCTGCATACACAGTTAGTTCGGAAGTTTATAACTTCCGGGCAACTGGACTTGAGCCGGGAGAAACCTATTATTTTCTTGTTCGTGCGAGGGATAAAGCGGGGAACAGAGATAATAATGTAGTAGAGAAGAAGAGGGAGTATCTTGATGAAGTTATTCAGGTTTCTTCTGGAAGTGATCATACCTGTGCTCTTTTTTCTGATGGCTCAGCAAGATGCTGGGGTGCTAACGGTGCAGGTCAATTGGGAAACGGAACTTATATTGGTTCAAACACCCCGGTTCAGGTAAAGGATATTACCACAGCAGTTCAGATATCAACCGGTTCAAACCACACATGTATAGTTCTTTCTGATGAAGAGGCAATGTGCTGGGGTGCTAACTTTTATGGGCAGCTCGGGAACGGAATAACGGGTGGTGATTCAAATGTTCCTGTTTTTGTTCAAAATATAACCAATGCGGTTCAAATTTCTTCAGGGTGGCTACATACCTGTGCGTGCCTTTCAGATGGCACAGTGAAGTGCTGGGGACTTAATGAAAAAGGTCAACTTGGAGATGGAACGAATAATAACTCAAATATCCCTGTTTTTGTAGCAGGTATAACCAATGCTGTTCAGGTATCTTCTGGAGGGTATCACACCTGTGCGAGCCTTTCAGATGGCACAGTGAAGTGCTGGGGTTGGAATATAAACGGTCAACTCGGAGATGGAACGAATGATGATTCAAACACTCCTGTCTTTGTATCCGGTATAACCAATGCTGTTCAGGTATCTTCTGGAGGGTATCACACCTGTGCGAGCCTTTCAGATGGCACAGTGAAATGCTGGGGTGTTAACTTGCAAGGGCAGCTTGGAGACGGCACAAATAATGACTCAAACATTCCTGTCTCTGTATCAGGAATAAATAATGCTGTGCAGGTTACTTCTGGAATGTATCATACCTGTGTTATTCTTTCTAATAACTTCGCCATGTGCTGGGGGTGGAATGATTATGGACAGTTAGGAATAGGGAGGACTGGTAACTCTAATCTCCCGCTCCATGTTTCTGGTATGAACGACGCAATTCAAATTAGTGCTGGAGATTATCATACCTGCGCAGTTCTTGATAGCAATAGGGTGAAATGTTGGGGTGGTAACAGGCGGCTTGGAAACGGGGGTGACGGAAACTCAGATGTTCCTCTTTTTATATCGGGTATAAATACCGCTTCCAGTATTTCTTCTGGATTAGTGCATACCTGTTCACTTCTTAATGATGGAAGGGTAATGTGCTGGGGCGGTAATGGGTCCGGTCAATTTGGAAACGGGACAAATAATGATTCAAGTTTTCCTGTTCCTGTATCGGATATAAATACGGCAGTTGAAATAAGTGCCGGGGATTATCACACCTGTGCCCTTCTTAACGATGGCTCTATAAAATGCTGGGGTGCCAATGGATATGGTCAGTTAGGGAATGGAGACTGGTTATATCGTGATTCAAAAGTTCCTGTATTTGTGGATAATATAACCAATGCGGTTCATATTTCCGCAGGATATCTACATACCTGCGCTGTCCTTTCTGATGGAAGAGCAAAGTGCTGGGGTGCTAACATGGATGGGCGGCTCGGAAATGGAGAAACGAGCAGAGACTCAAATGTTCCTGTTTTTGTGCAAGATATAACCAATGCGGTTTATATAACAGCGGGTGGAAATCATACCTGTGCTGTTCTCTCTGATGGAAGGGCAAAGTGCTGGGGTTCTAACTGGATTGGTCAACTCGGAGATGGAACAAATAATGATTCCAGCATTCCTGTTTCTGTATCAGATATAAACACAGCTATTCGGATTTCAGCCGGTGCATACCACACCTGTGCCCTTCTTGACGATGGTTCTATAAAATGCTGGGGTAATAACGGAGTTGGTCAACTTGGAAATAGAACCAACGATAGTTCAAATTTTCCTGTCTCTGTATCCGATATAACCGATGCAGTCCAGGTATTTTCTGGAGGAAATCACACCTGTGCGATTCTTTCTGATGGAATAGCAATGTGCTGGGGTTATAATGTATACGGTCAACTTGGAAACGGGACAAATTTTAATTCAAATTTTCCTGTTTCTGTATCGGGTATAACCGAAATAGAGCATATAGATGCAGGAGCGTCTCACACCTGTGCAGTTCTTCCTGATGAGACTATCAGGTGCTGGGGACTTAATGAAAATGGTCAACTTGGAGTAGGATATTTTGGCAATTTCAGAGCACCTGTTCCTGTGATTGTTCCATAGATTAGAGTTTTTGGATGACGGATAGAAGTTTGAAAAATAAATAATAAATAAATAGACTATTATCCAATGAAGAAGAGCAATTTTGTTCATCTCCATGTCCATTCGGAATACAGTATTCTTGATGGTGTCCCCAGTGTGGAAGAGATTGTTAAAAAAGCTAAGGAAGAAGGGATGCCATATCTTGCCATCACTGACCACGGAAACATATTCGGGGCTGTGGAGTTTGCCACAATTGCTGAGTCAAACGGGATTGTTCCGATAATAGGATGTGAACTCTATGTGGCACCAAAAAGCAGATTTGATAAGACATCAAAAAAAGAGGACGATGGAAATTTTCACATAGTCCTTTTGACGATGAACGAGGAGGGTTATAAAAACCTGTGTAAACTGATAACATTTTCTTATACAGAGGGATTTTTCAGAAAACCGAGGGTTGATAAGGAACTCTTAAAAAAATTTTCTGATGGACTTATAGCAACTTCCTCATGTATGCAGGGAGAAGTTCCACTTCTTCTTTCTAAGGGATTTTATACCGAGGCGTTAAGAGCTGCAAGGGAATACAGAGATATTTTTGGTGAGAGATTTTATTTAGAGGTTCAGGCGAATAACCTTCCCCATCAGAAAGTTGTAAACGAAGGTTTAAGAAGAATATCTGAAGAAACTGGAATTCCTCTTGTTGCCACAAATGATGTCCATTTCATAGACAAAAAGGATATAGAAATCCAGGATATACTCCTGTGCATCCAGACAGGAAAAACGCTCAATGACCCCGACAGGTTTAAAATCCAGACCGACGAGATATATTTTAAATCTGAACAGGAGATGCTGAGAGACCTTCAAGGATTTGAGGATGCAGTTTATAGAACAATGGAGATAGCCGAAAAGATATACTTCAGATTTGATTTTAGTAGTGTTCATATTCCTCAGATTGGGAGTTATTCTGACCTTGAAAAACTGGCAAAGGAAGGGCTTGAAGAAAAGCTTAAAATTCTTGAGAGTAAAAATGCCCTTCCCTTTCCGAAGGAAGAGTATTATAAAAGGCTTCAATACGAACTTGATGTAATAAAAAATTTAAAATTTCACAGCTACTTTTTAATAGTTTCAGATATAGTTTCCTATGCGAAAAAAAATGGAATTCCGGTGGGCGCTGGAAGAGGCTCGGCGGCAGGAAGTCTGGTCGCTTACGCTCTCGGGATAACAAGTGTTGACCCTTTAAAATTTGGACTTCTATTTGAAAGATTCCTGAACCCGGGAAGAACAACTATGCCCGATATTGATGTTGATGTATGTGCAAAAAGAAGGGATGAGGTGCTTTCTTATATAGTTGAAAAATATGGAAAAGCAAATGTGGCGCACATAGTTACATTCAGCACAAGGAGGGCAAAAGGGGCGGTTAGAGATGTTGGAAGGGTTATGGGAATTTCTCCTGAGATGCTTAACAGGATAGCAAAGAATGTGCCAAATGTAGAAGAGCCTTCTTCCCTTGATAACATTGATCTTAGTGAATTCGCTGGAGAAGCGGATATAGACGCTTTAATTCATTATTCAAAGAAAATTCTGACAAAGGTGAGAAATCCGGGAGTCCATGCAGGCGGTGTCGTCATTTCTGATACACCGCTTTTCAACTATTCACCATTATGTAGAATTTCAGAAGATAAAACCGAACTCGCAGTTCAGTTTGACAAGGATTCTGTTGAAAAGATAGGTCTTGTGAAATTTGACATACTCGGGGTGGAAAGTTTGACACAGATATACAAGGCTATTGAACTAATAAAGAAGACAAAAAATATAGAACTAAAAATAGAAGATATCCCATTTGACGATAAAAAAACCTATGAGCTTCTTTCGTCGGGTGAAACATGGGGAGTTTTTCAGATAGAAAAGGATACAGCACGAAATCTCGCAAAGAGAATGAAGATTGAAAAATTTGAAGACATAATCCCCCTTGTAGCCCTTAACAGACCGGGACCCCTTCAAAGCGGTTTGGTGGATGAGTATGTAAAAAGAAAGAGGGGAGAAATTCCAGTTACATATCCTCATCCAGCAGTGAAGGAAATACTTGAGGAGACAAAAGGCATAATCCTTTATCAGGAACAGATAATGAGGCTTGCCATGAAAGTGGCCGGGTTTTCGTGGACGGAGGCTGATAAGTTGAGGGGTGCTATTGCGAAAAAACACGGAGAAGAGGTTATGGAAGAATATATAAGGAAACTTGTGGAGGGGGCAGTGAAGAAGGGAATCCCCGAAAAAACTGCCATTGAAATTTTTGAGCCCGTGAGAAAATTCGGTGAATATGGATTTAACAAATCTCACAGCGTTGCCTACGCCTTTTTGACCTATTACACAGCCTATTTTAAAGCAAACTATCCCGCAGAATTCATGTCAGCAAGGCTTACAATAAAAATGGATAAGATTGAAGAGGTTGCTAAATATATCCTTCAATGCAGAAGGATGAATCTGAAGGTTCTACCCCCTGATGTAAATAAAAGCGAGGTGGAGTTTGTTCCGGAGGGTGAAAATGCTATAAGGTTCGGGCTCGGAGCCATTAAAAATGTTGGAATTGCAACCGCAGAGATTATAGTTGAGGAAAGGAAAAGAAACGGTGAGTTCAAAAGTCTTGTTGATTTTATGAAGAGGGTGGATCAAAGGAAGGTTAATAAAAAGGTCATTGAGAGTTTGATTAAAGCAGGAGCATTTGACTGGACAGGGTATAAAAGGGCGCAACTGTGGACAGTCCTGCCCAAAATGCTGGAAGATGTTGGAAAGATAAGGAAACTGGAGGAGAGTGGTCAGCTCGGAATGTTCAGGGGAGATAGAGAAATGGAAGCTATAAAAATCCCCGAGGTGGAGGAGTGGTTTGAGGCAAAATTTATAGAATATGAAAGAGAGGTGCTCGGCGTTCCTATATCTTTTCATCCGCTTTCAAGGTATGAAAAAGAAATTGAAAAAATAGGATTTGATAAGACAATAGATGTTGATGAAGAAAGAAGAGAATTTACACTCTGTGGAATAGTGAGAAATCTACAGATAAAAACTGCTAAAAGAAAGAATAATTCCCACGCCTATGCTACATTTACCCTTGAGGATTTATACGGGACAGCAGATATAATAGTTTTTCAGAGCAAACTTGAACTTTTCAAAAGCAAGTATGTTCCAGGAGAACCCATTGTTGTAATTGTAAAATCCGAATCCTCAATGGATGAGGAATCAAGACTTGTTTTACTTGATGTAAACACTTTGAGCGAGGCTATTTCAAACTTTTATAAAAAAGCAGTAATAAAAATCAATGCAGAAAGATATGGAGAGGAAGATTGCAGGGAGTTAGTCTCTATCATTGAAAAGTTCAAAGGAAATTTGAAGGTTTTTATTAATGTTTCTCTTCCTGATGGTAGAGAAGCGATGGTGGAAATGCCCGAGAGATTTAAAGTTCCCTATGACGAAAATTTTAAAGATGTCTTGAAAGAAAAATTTAATGCTGAGATAATTTATTATGGAAAATGACGCTGAAATACAAAATTAAAGAGACAGTAAAAAGAGAATTTGGTCAGGAAAGAAAAACCGAGTCTCCACAGAACTGGCTTCAAAATTCCTTTTTTGAGGAGTGTGTGAAGAACGGAAAAGAAGTTGAAATCCTCTTGATGAACGGGAAGAGAATAACAGGAGTAATATCTGCTTATGATAATTACTCATTTTTTGTAGAAGCCCCGGAAGGAGAATTCTTGATTTACAAACACGGAGTGGTGTATCTTAAAGGTGGAAGATAGGAGGGAGAAAGGAATACTTGTGATTCCAGCGGAAAAGGATGAAGAAGATGTAGAGGAATTCAAGGCTCTTTTTTCATCTGCAGGAGGATTGACGAAAGGAATAATAAGACAAAAAATAAGAAATCTGGGAGCACCTACTTTCCTGGGTAAGGGAAAATTTGATGAACTGAAATCAATGATCGAAGATGGTGTTGATGTAGTTCTTTTTGATGCCTTCCTGAAACCCTCTCAATTCGCCTTTATTTCTGAAAATCTTAATGTGAAGGTTCTTGATAGGGCAGGGCTCATTCTTGATATATTTGCACAGAGAGCAAAAAGTGAGATGGCAAAACTTCAGGTTGAACTTGCACAGTTGATATACCTCCTTCCGAGGCTAAGAGGTAAGGGAACAGAACTTTCAAGATTGGGAGGAGGTATAGGGACGAGGGGACCGGGTGAGAAGAAGTTAGAAACTGATAGAAGGAGAATAAAAGAAAGAATAAAAGTTATAAAAAGAAGATTGGAAGAAATCAGAAAGACAAAGGAGCTTCACAGAGAAGCAAGAAAGAGGCGCTCTATTCCCGTGGTCAGTCTCGTTGGATACACAAACGCAGGCAAGTCAACCCTTTTCAATGCACTGACAAAAGAAAGAAGGGACACCGGTGACAAACTCTTTTTAACCCTTGATACAAAATTTTCAAGCAGTGAGGGTGAATTCATCCTTCTTGATACAGTGGGATTCATTAAAGACCTGCCTCCATTTCTTATAAAGGCATTTGCGGGAACCCTTGAGGAAATAAGAGAAGCCTCGCTTATTCTCAAAGTGATTGATGCCTCCGACCATAGAATGACTGAAAAACTGGAGGTTATAGAGATGGTGCTGAGGGAAATAGGAGCGGATACAATTCCCAGTATAATTGTTCTGAATAAATCAGACCTTCTGTCAGAAGATGAAAAAATTCGCTTGAGCTGGAGGATGAGAAAGGTTGAAGATTGCATATTTGTTTCTGCTCTTTGTTCGGAGGGATTATTAGATTTAAAAGAAAAAATAAAGGAGAAGCTATGCGAAACTCCGCTATCAGGAAGAAAATTTTATTACTGGTAGTTCTTTTTTTTACAAAAACAGTATATTCTCAAATAGCCCAGAAAACATATATAGAAACCGGTGAAGGAAATACCCGCCCCGAAGCACTAAGAAATGCCCTTTACAATGTACTTATAAAATGTGCAGGGGAAATGGGAGGAAGTCCTGTCGGATTGGAGGAGTTTATGAAGAAATTCCCTTCTCCGGCTGATTATGTTCTTGGATATAAAATAATCTCTTCAAGATATGAAGATAAAAAGGTTATTCTGGAGGTAATGGCAGATGTAGATGTGAAATCACTTAGGGATATATTCGCAAAAGAGGGAATAATAAGCATTAAATGGACTTTTCCAAAGGTTTTTATGGATATTATATCAGAAGATAAATGTAAATATGTGAATCTGGAAGAAATTCGTAATTTTTTAGCAGGGATTTCAAAGACGGAATTCCCGGATTACTTCCGCGAAACCACCGAATCTGCAGATTATCTAATGAAAATAGGAATGATAGGAGAAAACAGGAAAATAGAGGATATACAATTTTGCCTTCTTACATTTGAGATTGAGATAAAAGGGGAAAATAGAATCCTTTTAAATAAGAAGTCTGAAAAACCTGTGTATAAATTTCCTTCCGAAACCTTTCCCGTGGAGGTTTCAGACTTTATAAAAAAATTTTTTATTGAAGGAGTTGAAACAATAGAAAAGGATTGGGAAGAAAGAGGAAATATAATTAAAATTACAATCAGAACTGCAGGATGGTTTTCTTTGAGAGAGATAGAATCTATAAAAAAAGTTCTTATTCAGAATTTTCCCTCCATGTATTCTTTTAATTTAATATCCGAAAGTTCGCAAAGTGTTGAGTTTATGTGCACTTTTATAGGTCCTTCCGAAGGAATAACAGAAAGAATTATTTTGTCATTAAATTCAAACGGATGGAGTGCGAGGAAAATTACGGAACAAATCATTGAGGTTAAGAAGCAGTGAATTACTTTGTCGGAATAGATGTGGGAGGGACAAACATAAAGTTTGGCGCCATGAGTAAAAATGGGAAAATTCTCGTTAAAAGGGCAGTTCCTATTTACGAAGAAGATAAAACTCAGGAAGGCACGGTGAAAAAAATTTTTTATATTGTCCAGTTCATCAAGAAAATTATGGGTAAAAACAGGTGTGAGGGAATTGGTATAGGTGTTCCAGGATTTATAGATTTCAACAACGGAAAAATTACCGTTTCTCCAAATTTCCCGCTGTGGAAAGACTTTCCCATAATATCTATTTTAAAGAAAAATTTTAGAGAGAAAATAAATGTTGATAATGATGCAAATGCGTTCGCAATAGGAGAGGGATGGATGGGAAGTGCCTCGGGGATGAAAAGCTTTTTGGGAATAACCCTCGGAACAGGAGTTGGAGGGGGGATAGTTCTTGATGGAAAGATATGGCGTGGAGAGGATGGAAGCGCTGGGGAATTTGGACATATAACAGTTGAAGAAAACGGACCTCCTTGCAATTGTGGAAGCAAAGGATGCGTTGAGGCTTATGTTTCATCTTATGGATTGAGAAGGATTGCTGAAAGGATATACGGAGATAAATTTAGTGCTATTTTTAAAGACGATATTCCAAGGGAACTTTTCAACCTCGCAAAAAATAGAGATGAGAGAGCTAAGAGGGTTTTCTTTGAAGCAGGAAGAAAACTCGGAATTGGAATTGCAACTGTCGGCAATCTTCTTAACATTGAGGGGGTTGTAATAGGTGGTGGGATTGGAAGAGCGTTTAACTTTCTTCTTCCTGGAATAAAAGAGGAACTCAATATAAGACTTCAACCCCTTCCGAGAAAGAGGTTAAAAATTTTGAAAAGTAAACTATTTGAAAGAGCAAATCTACTCGGCTCTGTTTATCCATTGATAATTGAAGACTGAGTTTTTAGAGGGAAAGGCAACAAATTTACCTTCTTATCTCCTCCCCGATACATTTTTCCCTTTCATTTTTAAGGGAAGGCCGGGAAGCCACCAATCTGACTTTTTTCCTTTCTCCGTCATTTTTTCTTGAAATAAATTTAATAATCCATCATAATATTAAAAAATGGAAGAAAATCTAAAATCTGCCTGCGGAATAGTAGGAGTATTTGGTCATCCAGAGTCAGCAAACATAGCATATCTTGCACTTCATGCCCTTCAACATAGAGGACAGGAGAGCGCGGGTATAGCAGTTAGCAATGGAAAAGAAATAGCTTTTCACAAAGGATTGGGACTCGTCCAGGATGTTTTTGATGAGACAACGATAAGGGAACTTGCCGGAGATATGGCGATAGGGCATGTGCGATATTCCACAACAGGCACATCAGATATTAAAAATGCCCAACCGTTTGTCGTTGAATTTTCAAAGGGTCCAATAGCAGTGGCTCACAACGGTAATCTCGTAAACGCATACGAGATAAGAAAAGAGCTTGAAAGCGACGGTTCAATATTTCAGTCAACTATGGATACAGAGGTAATAGTCCATCTTATAGCAAGGTCAAAGGCAAGAAGTATAGAGGAATGCATATTTGAAAGTTTAATGCGAATAAAGGGGGCTTTTTCGTTAGTATTTCTTACAAAGGACATGGTGATTGCCGCGAGAGACCCTTACGGATTTCGTCCCCTTGTTCTGGGAAGGTTGAAAAGGGCTTATGTTATAGCATCTGAGACCTGTGCTTTTGACCTGATCGACGCTGAATATATAAGGGAAATTGAGCCGGGAGAAGTCCTTTATATAACAAAAGACGCAGTATTTTCAGAAAGGCTTCCATCACCTCCCAGAAGGGCATTCTGTATATTTGAGCATGTATATTTCGCAAGACCCGATAGCATAGTTTTTGGCATGAGCGCATATTCTGCAAGAGTAAGAATGGGAAAAATTCTTGCGAGGGAATCTCCAGTAGATGCGGACATAGTAATTCCTGTTCCAGATTCGGGAATGCCAGCTGCTATAGGATATTCAAGGGAATCGGGAATACCACTTGAGATGGGTTTTATAAGGAGCCATTATGTTGGAAGGACATTTATTGAGCCGGAGGAATCAATAAGGCATTTTGGGGTAAAATTGAAATTGAATGCACAGAGGGAGGTATTAAAGGATAAAAAGGTGGTGGTAATTGACGATTCAATTGTCAGAGGAACCACATCAAGAAAAATAATAAAGATGGTAAGAGATGCGGGTGCAAAAGAGGTCCATGTCCGAATAAGTTCTCCTCCCATAATATCACCCTGCTATTACGGAATAGATACACCTACGAAAAAAGAACTTATAGCCTCATCCCTTTCTATTGATGAAATAAGAAAGTTCATCCTCGCAGATACACTTTATTATCTGAGTATAGAAGGAATGGTAGAGGCAACCGAAACGAACAAAAATGATTTCTGTCTCGCATGTTTTACAGATAGATATCCTGTTGAGGTTCCATCAGTAAGTGAAGATTCTCAGTTGAAGTTTATGTTTGAACAGAGATATGTCAGAGAGAAATAGACTCAAAGAACTCATTCTCACTTATGCTCTTAAAAGGGGGGATTTTATACTCGCCTCCGGAAAGAGAAGCAATTATTACATTGATATGAGGGAAGTTACCCTTCATCCTGAAGGGATATATCTTGTCGGCAGAATAATGTTTCAGTTGATTGAAGAGAAGGGAAGGGAAGGGCTGGCAATTGAAGCAATAGGTGGAGTTACACTTGGAGGAGACCCAATAGTTTCTTCAACAGCAGTAATTTCTTATATTGAGAAAAAACCGCTTGTTCCTTTCATAATAAGAAAGGAACCGAAATCCCATGGAACCGGACAATGGATTGAAGGGCTGGGAAATTTGAGGAAGGGGATGGGAGCAGTTATACTTGAGGATGTAGTGACCACCGGAGGTTCCTCTTTAAAGGCGGTCAAAATTTCAAGGGAGCACGGACTTGATGTGAAAGGTGTATTCGCTATAGTTGACAGGGAAGAAGGGGGAAGGGGAGAGATAGAGAAAGAAGGTATCTTCTTCCAGCCCATTTTTAGTATAAAAGAACTTTTGTAGAATATGAAAAAGGGAGTTATTATGAAGAGGCTGGCAATAGTCAGTTTTGTTTTGTTTTTTTCCTGTGCCGAAGAGAAAATTCACATAAAAATTGAAGAGGGATGCAATCCAATCACAACATCCGATTGCTTTCTTCCATTTCCATCTTCTTACTTTCTAATAGAGGATAAAAATACAGAAACAGGGTTCAGGGTAAATTATACACCTTCTGTCCTTCCGGCATCTAAAGAAGGGATTGAAATGGATGTGGGTCCTTTGAACGAAGCTGACGGCTTCAGCCCTGTAAGTCAGATTCTTGTTTATTTTGAAGATGGAGTTGACCCCTCCACAATTCCTTCTATGAAAGAGATTTCAACTTCCATTGAGCCAGATAGTGGAATCCAGATAATAGAGTGGGAAACGGGCGAAAGAGTTCCATTGTTTGCAGAGGTTGATGTGAATGCTATCGGAGCAGGCGGAAAGGTAATTGGAAGGCAGGGATTAATAATAAGACCTCAGGTGAGGCTTAAACCGAAGGCAAGATACATTGTGGTAATAACCGATGGGGTTAAAAGCAGGACAGG
>Ga0197143_1002892_pt1 | contig 12049 bp, 13 predicted proteins | sample GBS70_MetaG_FD_148603 | JGI IMG/M metagenome (GOLD analysis project Ga0197143, IMG submission 148603) | Sediment microbial communities from Great Boiling Springs, Gerlach, Nevada, United States - GBS 70_MetaG | ecosystem: Environmental > Aquatic > Thermal springs > Hot (42-90C) > Sediment...
GAAACACCGGCATCGGCGTGGGCTTCGAGCAGTACGACGGCACCGTCTACCTGGAAACCTGGGGCTCCCCTTACGCCCGCTGGAGCGGACACCGGGTCCTGGAATACTTTCATGAGCACCTGACCTGGGGACCGGCCCGCATCGCCCCGGTCTTTCGCCACCCGCCGGACCGGAATTTCCCGGCGCCGGCGACCTTCCTGCGGGCAGCCTGCTGCGCCTGGGCCGTCTGCCGGGGCCGGTCGCCCCTGGGCGCCCCCTTCCTCAAGGAGGCGCCGCCCACCGCCATCTGGAAGGTTGAACCCCTGCCCTTCTGGCTGGCCCGGCGAACCCTGGACGGCCTGGGGGAGCCGGCCCGCCGCCTGGAGGATGCGGCCGCCGACGACTACCCGGAGGCCGAAGCCGCCTCCACCTACGGGGTGCTCTGGCAGCTTGAAACCCCCGTCGAGCTGGGGGTCCGGGCCGGCGAGTACGACCGGGGTCCGGTCCGCCGGTTCGTCGCCCTGTTGGAGGGGCTGGCCCGGGCCCTGGGCGCCGATCCCCCCAACCCGGCCTGGACGATACCCCTGGTGGGAGGCCGGCTCATCTACTGCCCGGCCTACGACCCCCGGCCCGTAACCCCAACCCGCGGCTGGGTCGACGTTGAAGTGGCCCCCAGGTGGGACTTCGACAGGCTTTTCGACCTGGCGGCCCGGTTCGAGACCGAACCGGGCCCGGACCCGGAATCTAACACGAGCTCGGGAAAACTCGGCGTCGCCGCCCTCCTGCTTCGGACCCTCAGGGTCAGCCCCAGGGAGCTGGAGGCGCCGGGGCGGGAGCTGGACCGGAACCCCGAACCTGAAGCGGTTCAGGAGTCAATTAAAGAATTCGTAGAGCGTGCCATCCACCAGGCTTCGGTGGGGCTTTTCCTGCAGGCGTGCTGCGAGCCGGACCCCGAGGCGGTGACGGGGGCCGCCGAGCTCTACGAAGCCTATCTGCGCTGGTGGGGCGACCCGGAAACGGCCGCCAGCCGGAACCTCCTCGGCCGGATGCTCAACGAAGCCGGCTTTGAAAAGAGGCTTGCGGGAAAGGCCCGTACCGTTTCCTACCTGGGCATCCGCCTTAAGGCGTGAGCATCATCACCGCAACCCGGTCGAAGCAGCCTTCGGGGTCGGGCCGGAGGTCAAACCCCTCCGCCAGGAAGGGGCCGCCGGCCGCCACCGCCACGGCGGCCCGCCGGTACTGCGGAAGCCCGAGGGCCCCGAATCCCTCAAGCCACCGTCGGGCCGGGTAAAGCCAGCCGTTAAGCTCCAGCCCGTAGGCCGTTATGGCCAGGGCCGCCGCCGGCATTCCCAGCCGGCCGGCGTCCACCGTTCCGGTCTGAAGGGCCCGCCGGGCATACGCCAGCGCCTGCCGGTAAAGCCCCTCGTCCCAGATAAGCCGGCCGCCCAGCCGGGCGTTTACTGCCTCGAAGACGGCCCGGGCCTCCTCAAGCCCGGCATCCGGGGCGGGGACAAGGCCCGCCTCCACCGCAATCTCGCCCCCATTGGCGACCGTCACCTGCCCGGCCCGGGCCCAGGGCACGTCCGCCTTCCACAGCTGGAAGACCGCCCGCTGGGCGCGGACCACGTACACCGCCGGGTAGTCGGCCGCCGACTGGGGAAGCCCGAAGAAGAGGACCGGGTCCGGCGCCGAAAAGTAGATGTCCCTGATGGGGGGCGCCCCATCCAGCAGCGCCTGGTGGGCCCGGACAACCTCGGGCCAGGGGCGGCCGGCGTCGGCCGACCAGTCGAAGGGGGGCGGCACCTGCTTTGCGGCCTGGAGCCAGCCGTCCAGGCCGCGCCGGGAAAGCTCATCGAAGACGTTGACCGGGACGGCATGTCCCAGGTCGGGACGCCACTGCAGGATGAGCCGCTGGAAGGCCTGACAGACCAGGCCGCCGCAGTCGTAGCGGGGGCTCACCGGCGGACCCAGAGCGGCCGGCCCGCCGTAGCGGCCGTATTCGGTGGCCATGGGGGCCGCCGCGTCGTCGAAGACGGCCGGGGGGCCGGCGGCCCGGACCGGGCCGGGCGCCCGGAAGAGCAGGGAAAGGGCGAGGGCGCAAAGAAGCAGCCTGCGAGCCATACGTTCCTGGGAGATCAGCGGCCCTCGGCGGTCACCCCGCTCAGGATGTATGCGACGGAGCGGACCTTGAGGCCGACCGGCCGGAAAAAGCCGGCGGAGCTTACGCCGACCGTAAGCTCGCAGCCGGGCAGCTCACGGGGGCCGACGGCGTCGGCGCAGCGGACCCCTTCCAGGCGGAAGGCCGCGGCTGGGGCCGGCCGGTTGAGCTCCCAGAAGCCCCGGGCGGCCGCGGCGGCCCGCTCCAGGTCGATGCGCACCCGGCCCCGGGCGTCCACATAGACCTGCTGGGCGCCGGCGTGGGCGGCCAGGGCGGGAACGACCGGGAAGGGTTAAGGGACGCGGTTCAGCCCAGGGCCTGTCCGCGCTGCTCCGCACCCGGTACTCCCTGGAAGCAGCCCCCGGCCGCCCCAGAATGCCCGACCTGACCAGCCGTAGCCCGAAACCCGCCCGGCACCCGACCGGGTGGACCGCAGCCTGAACCGCGGACGGGGGAAACGGGCACAGGAGCAGGCTGAAAGACCGGCGACCCCGTCCCCGGCGAAGTCCTGGCTGCCGCCGTCGCACAGGAGCCCCGGCCGCAGGGCTCTGGCCCGGTCAGGTCTCTAGAGAAATCTGCCCGGCGTCAATCCCTGGGCCTGCTCGGGCTTCTATGCACGCAGGACCCGGTTCTTTTTCTTCCGGCCTCCCTCGATGGGGAAGAGGGCGACCTGGCCCGGCCCCACTTCAGCAACCCGGACCCGAAAGCCGAGTTCGGCCGCCACCTGCTTTATCCGGTAGCGCAGGCGCTCGACCTGGTCGGGAGAAGGCACTTTCAAAATGACGGTTTTGCCCTCCTTCCACAGCTCCGGGGCCTGCTGGACGTAATCCCGAATGGCATCCAGCTCCGCCTGCACCCAACCCTTCCGGCGGGTAAGCTCCCAAATAGGTCGGATCTCAGCCTCGACCTCTAACTTTGCCGGCACTCTTCTACCTCCTATCTGCTGTCCTGAACTATTATACAACATCAGCCAGCAACCTACCACATAAATCTTGAACAAACAGCAGTATGTGATAGTATACGGACCGCGGATTTATCGCCATGACTTGCCTGGTACACCGTGTAAAGTATTCCTGGACCCGACCGGCGTATAGTTCGGGAGTGAAACCGTGTAACTTGGTGCGAGGGCGCCGACGGCCCCGGGGCAGGTTAAACCACCGGCTCCGGGCCGGAGTGGGCCGCCGGGTGTGAACCTGAACGACCGCCTGCAGGCAAGGCCAGCCGGCCCCGGTCTGAAGGCAGGCCGGATCCACCCGGCGACCATCTCCCGGCTGACCGCGCCGAAAGCCCGAAGGCCCGCTCCGTGACGGCGGGCTCGCACCCGGACGACGGATTCGCGGCCGCTTTTGCGCAGGTCCTGCGTTTCCCCGTGGCTTACGGGCATGCCCGCGGCGTGGTCGCCCGTCAGCAGCACATCCGGGGGCCTCCGCAGCGGCAAGACCAGGTTCCAAACCGGCCGAAATGTTTGCCGAAAAGGCCGGTCACCCCCCGGGACCATCCGGGGTCGCTCCGGCGGTCAGGAACACGGCGTGGTGAGGGCGGGAGGCGCGAGAATCGAGTCGAACAAAGATGCCCGGTGCTCCCCGACGCCTTCCGGTCCTGGCGATGAACGCTTGCCGTCCCATCACAGCGCCCAAAGGATGGCCCTTCACGAAGTGAGCGGGGAGACGGGCCTAGGCCGGATGCGGCAAAGGGGCCTGCGCGCGAGTTCCGGGTCACCGCAGAGGTCCCTTGCCGCGAAGAGCTTCACTGTAATGCGCCTGAAAATGCGAACAAGCCCCGCTCCTCATCAGGTTGTCGGCCTCAAAGGGAGGGCCGAACCCCTGGCCAAAAGCGCCGGGCTGACCCTGGCTCGACACCCCTGAGGGCGTCGGCAAGCCGGAGTGGGCCGTGGCCGGCCCCAGCAGGGGCGGCATCGGAGCCGCCTTCTGAACCCGGGCGGGGATGCCCTTGACACCGGGGCCTGATTTATACGAAAATGTGTTCGAATCATGCAGGCATGGATGGGTCCGGCCCATGGTTCGGTTAAGGGGCTCATCTACTGGAAGGGTGAACCCTTCGTCTCGGTCTCGGCTGTGCTGGGGCTTCTGCCCAGGCCGGGTCTCGTCCGGTGGGCCGCCAGGACGGTGGCCCGGGCCGCCCTTTCCGACCCCGAAGCTCTAATCCGGCTGGCCGAAGTCGACCCGGCCAGAGCCGAACGGTTGCTGCTTTCGGCCCCGGAGAGGGCCCGGGAGCTGGCCGTAAGACGGGGAACCTTGCTTCACCGGCTGGCCGCTCAGCTGGCCCTGGGGCGGCCGGTTCGGGCCGAGGGGGATGGGGCCCTCTTTTTGGGGCTTATTTCGGAGTTTCTGCGCCGGGAGGCGCCCGAGTTTATCCGGGTCGAGCCCAGGCTCTTTTCCCGCAGGTACGGCTACGGTGGGGTTGCCGACGCCATCGTCAGGCTTGGGGGCAGGACCGTGCTTCTGGAGTACAAGACAGGCGGGGTTTACCCCGAGCACCGGCTTCAGCTGGCCGCCTATGCCTTTTCGGAGTTTATCGGCCTTCCGGGGGGCCGCGAGGCGGCGCTGCCCCGGATCGACGGCGGCCTGATCGTTCGGGTCGGGTTTTCCGGGTACGAGCTTTTGCCGCTGACCCCGAACGAGGACGATTTTCTGGCCTTTTTGCATGCCTTAAGCCTCTGCCGCTGGCTTAACGGGAGCCCCGGCCGTCCCTGCGGCCCGCGGTAAACCCGGTTCCCGGGTCTACCGGACAGAGTCGGCCGAGCCGAAAGGGTGGACTTACGGCATGTTCGAGAAGTGGGCAGCCATTAGGGAGGGTTCTCTCTCATCGCTGCCGGCTGGGCGAGATTGCGCCCCGGCGGTGGCGTTGATATCCGACAGCCCGGGCAATCCGCCACCCGAAACCCGGCGGCCCTGGGGTCCCGCGGTGGCGCAAAAGTGGGGTCCTGCGGGAGGCGGCATGTTCTCGTAGACACGCCTGGCCTGTGCATCCTGCGCATATCGACGACCGGGTTGGGGCCGACCGGTGCTGGTTAGGGCTTACCGGGGACGGCAACACTGAGTTGGGAGCCCGTGGTCAGAGGCTGGGCTGTGCGCAGCACCCGGGGCTGCCTGGCGGCAGTTCCTGGCTGAGACCCGCCGCCATGGTCAGACTGGCTGGTGGACCATAAACACACTTCTCAAACATGCTCCTGGAACACTTCAGCTCATAAGTTACAGGGGTATAAGGCCCTCCGAACTTCCGCAGCATTTTGGGGCCGAGCCGGTGGCCCTCACCCCGGCCGGCTTTCTGGCCCGGGTTGGCGTCCGCGACCTTGACCGATTCCCCATCCGGGCCCGGTCTTCCGGCGACGAGCGCCCGGGCCCAGGGGCTCAGCGCACGGCAGCTCCTTATCCTGCCCGAACTTGAACGGGAGCTCCGGGCAGCCGCTCCTGCGGCCGGAAGCGCTCCGAGGCGCTCCTGCATCGTCCTTCCTCATTTCCCCGGCTGCCACATGCCCGTGACCGCCTGGGAGGCCTTCCGGGCAGACTTCAAGGCCGCCAGGGCCCGCTTTCACCGCATCCGGGACAGGATTCTGGCGGAGTACGGTGCCCTCCTGAAGCAGGCGCCCCGGCCCTTTGACCGGAATACGGGCGATGCGGCCCGACCAGCCCCGGGCGACCCGCATCGGGCGGGTTGCCGCCCACTTTCCAACCCGGGCGCAGGCGGCTGCCATGGGCATCTGGCTGACCGTTGTTGAGCCCATCGCGGTGGTCCCGGAGGGAAGGGAAAACTGCCATTCCCGTTTAGGGCATACACCGCCGCGGTTCGGCGTCAGGTCGGCCGGCAGGCCGGGAAGCTTCTCCATTTCCTGCTGAAACAGGGGCCGGCCGGCGTAAGCGCCCGCACCCTGCGGGCCGTTGGCGGGCTGGCCGGGACCTTCAGGCAGCCTCAGGCCTTCGCCGATCTCCAGCTGAGTGCCACCCTGGAGGGTGCGGTGGCTGCCGCCGACGCTTCGGGGTCGGCCGGACCGCGGGGAAAGATAGATGTCGAGGGGGCAGCCTTTGCCGTCCTCAAGACTGCCCTGGAAGCGGTCGTCGCAGTCCCGTCCCGACGGGCGTAAAGGCGGCCGGGCCTCCGGCGTTTCCCGCCGGGATCCCGGGCCGCAGGCCCGGGAGGGCATCCCGGTAACGAGGCCGGCGGGAGATTCGGGACGGGGGGCGGGCAGACCGCTTTTCCTCCCGACCCGCGCGGCACCGGCTCCAACTCCCGGGCCCGGGTCCGGTCAGCGTCGACCGGTGCCAGCCCCGCCGGACTACCCGGCAGCTCGGTGGGCCGGCGACGTCCCGGTCCCAAAACAGGCAAGCGCACGGCGGCCGGGAGCCCGTTACCAAACCCGGTCCTGAAAGCCCGCCGCCCGAGCGGTTCGATTGGGGGAACGATCCATCTGAAAACACCGGATTCAAGTGCTGAATATATGCCCGGATCGCACCGGGACACATCCTGAAGATCTTGTTTCTGAATATAGATTGGCGCTGATATTTGCAACTTAGCCCCAGGTACGCAGGGTCCCGGCCGAAGGTTTACCCTGGTAAGACGGTAGTAGCTCACTACCGGCTCCGTATGATCCGGCCACCCGGGTTTTACAGGCTTAACATATACTTAAATCGCCCAGCATAATCAGAAATGGCAGTTAACACCCGGAGACTACCTTGACATCACCGGGCACCAATGCTAAAATATAGCCGAATATAAAATTAGATTCCGGCATCCCTAACCGGGATTCGGTCCCTTCCGCGGGAAAATTCCCGGCGCCGGGTATGCCAGAGAGGAGCTGAGAAAAATGTCCGCAAACCCTCCGGAATCTTATGGCCGCAGGCGCCGGCCCTGGGGCCGGCGTCACAGGCTCGTTATCGCCCCAGTCTTCTTCCCCAACTGGCCGGCCGAAGTCGCGGCGCTCGAGCTGCTGCTCGGTCTGTCCTACGGGACCGAACCTCCTTCCCCGCCGGCGCGGTCCGACCGGGGCCCGACCCCCGGACCGGCCAGGGGCGGGGACGAACCGGGCCCGGCGGAATATCACACGGTTCAACGGGCCGACCCCCCGGCAGGAAGAAGACCGTCTGCAGGTGCAGCTGTGAGCCTGGCAGCGGGAACACCCGTCGCCATCCTTGAATAGGTGGAGGCCGGCGCCCTCGATTCGCAGGTGTGTTCGGCCACCCACTACTGCGAGGCGAGGGGCTTCAGGGTCGTCGAAACCTGCACCGACGACGGGGTCCCGGGCACCATCCCCTTAGGCGCCCGGCCGGCAGGGGCAAGGCTGCTGGCCGGCGCCCGGGCGGACCGGTTCCGGGCGGTGGTCGTCGCCCCCCTGGGCCAGGCCGCCCGGAAAGCAACCCCTGTCTTCGACTTCGTCCACGAGCTGCCGCGGCTGGGCTTCGAATTCATCGCCGCCAGCGAGAGCCTGGCCACCGACGGCCCGCTCTGCCGCCTTGTGCTTCAGGTTCTGGCCGCCTTCGCCGAGATCGAGCGGGGCGCCATCATCGGGCGGTCGGCCGTCGGCTCCAGAAGACGGGCCGCCGAGGGCCGCCGGCGCGGCGGCATCGTCCCCAACGGCTACGTCGTCAACGCCGACGGTTATCCGATCCCGGACGAGGAGAAACTTCCCGGCCGCGACCGCTCGCCCGCCGATATGGTCTGCCTCTGCTACCGGCCAGTCGGCCGGGAGGGCTGGAGCACTATCAGGGTCGCGAGGGCCTCAACGCCCTGGGGGGCTCCGCCCGCCTACGTTCGGGACAACCCGCGGGGCAGGCGCAAGAAGAGCACCAGCGGCCCCCGGCTTCCGGGCCAGATCCGGAACATGCCGGTCGAGCCCAGCTATAAAGGGGTGCAGTACAACGGCCGGCGGTCGTCCCGGCCTGACTCGCAGCTCATCGAGCGGCCGGCCCCGGTCGACTCTCACCTCTGGGAGCAGGCCCGGGCCATGGTGCGGCGAAACGAGCTGCTCTTACCCCGGAACGCCAGGTACCGCTACCTGCTCCGGGGCCTCATCGGGTGCGAACTCTGCGGCCGCAACTCCAACGGCGTTCCCGACAGCCGCCACTACCGCTGCAACGGCAAAACCGCCTACCGGGGGAAGCTTTTCGGCCGTTGCCCGTCGGTCCCCGTGCCGGCCAAGGCGCTGGAGGAGGACGTCTGGGCCCAGGTCCGCGCCTTTTTAACGAACCCGGGGCGGGTCCTGACCGAGCTGAAGGCCAGGCTCGGGCCTGGCCTGGAGGAGCGCCGGGCCCTGGGGGCAAAATCGGTCGAGCGGGACCGGGTTCTCACCCTGGAGCGGGCCGGGGGCCAGCTTAAGGAGATTGCGGCCGAGGAGAAGACCCTGCGCCCTGGGCCGAAAAGCGCCACCAGCGCCTTTGCAAGCCCCCCGGCCGGCACAGACCCTGGCCCGGGGCCCGGCCGACTCAGACGGCACGTTCCGGGCCTGGCGGCTGGCCATTGCGGCTACCGGCCGCCGCCTGCCCGGGTTTCGGCAGGCCGGTAAACGGGCCGCCGGGAGACGGGGGGCTTAACTTTGAAGTTTCGCCAAGTCCCGGCGGGCTTTTAAAAATCCTGGACAAAGCCGTGAGGTTAGGTCGAGTCATGAAGCCGTCGTGCAAGGATTTGATAGAGAAAGTTAACTCGGGAGGTTGCTTCGATGTGGGATCGAGCCTTCGTGCGACCTGCAGAGGTGGCCGAGCTGCTGGGGCTGCCCCGGGCGACCGTTTACAGGCCGATCCGGCAGGGCCGCATCCCGGCAATCCGCGTGGGCGAGGCGGCCCTGGTCGTCCCGGTGGAAGAGCTCCGGGCGGCGCTGGAGGCCGGGCGGCTCCGGCCGGAAGGCCGGGAGGGGCAACGTGAATGGCCCACAGACGAAAAGCCGCCCCGGGGCGGGCAGGCCCGGGGGCGGCGGCAACCCTGACGGTTGGGTCCATAAGATTCTACGCGATCTCGCCTGCGGACGTCCCACCTGCCGCTGCCGCCGGATCCGGGCCAACGGAGAGGCCCTCGTTCACTGCCCCGCCCACCCCGACGAACGGCCAAGCCTATCGGTCAGGCTAGCGGCCGACGGCGGCCTGCTCGTCAAATGCCATGCCGGGTGCCCGCAAAACCGGGTCATCGCCGAGCTCCGGGCCCGGGGCCTCTGGCCCGGCTCGCCGAACAACCAGGCCGGACTGGAAGATGGCCGGGACCCGGCAGCCTGGTGGGCTGAACACACGGGCGTTCCGTGGGCCTTCTGGACTACCCTCTCGACCGAGGTCGTCGGGGGCGGAGTGGCCTTCACCTGGCCCGCATTGCCGGGCGTCCGCAAGATCCGGCTCGCCGGTCGGAAGGACTACCGCTGGGAACCGGCCCACGGCCCCCGCCCCTGGCTCTGGCCGGAGGTCCAGGGGCCGTTGCCTGAGGTTGTCTGGCTGGTCGAGGGCGAGGCCGAGGCGGGGATCTGCAGGTTCCTGGGGCTACCAGCTTTTACCGGGACAAAGGGAGCCGATGCCCCGCCGCCCCCGGACGCCCTCGTCGTCCTGGCCCGGGCCGGGGTCCGGCGGGTCGTCGTTTGCTTTGACGCGGACGATGCTGGCCGTCGGGGTGCGCTGAAAGCCGCCGAGGCCGCTCGACAGGCAGGTCTCGAAGCCCTAGTGGTGGACCCCATCGCAGCCGGGTGCCGCCCGGACCTTGGGCTTAAGGACCTCCGTGATTTGTGGCTCTGGTTCAACCGGGACCCTGAGCGGCTCCGGCAGGCCCTGGAGGACGCCCTGCGGCAGGCCGAGGGGCAAGTTTCCGCCCGGGCTGAGGGGCCGGCCCAGGCCGGGGCTCGGGCTCAGGCTCCGCTAAGGGCCCTTACGCCCGCCGAGATCCTGGCCGAGGCTCCTACCGGGACCCTGGAGCGTCTCCCGGTCCTCGGGCGGGATGGGCTGGTAATCCGGGGCTGGACTCATGTGGTGGCCGGGCCTCCGAAGGTAGGCAAGACCGAGCTGTTGTTGGCCTGCGCCAGAGAGTGGGCGGCCGCCGGGCTTTGCGTCCACTGGCTTTCGGAGGAAGGACTAGGGGTCTGGGCCGAGCGGTTCCGCCGCGCCGGGACCCCGGAGAGTCTCCTGGTGACGCCCGCCCTGGGCGCAGACCCGGAAGAGCTTCTAGCCCATGCCGTCGCAACGGGGGCCGATGTGGTCATCATCGACACCATTCGCACCCTCTGGCGAATAGACGAGATGGACAACCCTGTTATCGCCGGGATGTTCGCTCGCTGGAGTGGGGCTTTTTCGGGCCGCACTATCATCTTTGTGCATCACCAGCGGAAGGGCGGCGGCCAGCACGGCGAGGGGGTGGCGGGCGGCTTTGCTTTCGTCGGGTCGGTCGACCGGGTGATCGAAGTGGTCTACGACGCTAACATCGAAACCCGACGCCGGCTCCGCTTCTTATCCCGAATTGAAGCCCCGCCCGAATTAGTCTACGAGCGGGACGAGAGTGGGAAGTTAGTCATTCGGGGGGAACCCGCGGCGGTTGACCTCGAGGCCACGGCCGCCCGGTGCCTGGAAGTCCTCACCGAGGAATGGCGGACGACCAAGGAGGTGTATCAGGCCCTGGCCGAGCCGCGACCGTCCGAGGAGACCGTCCGCAAGGCCCTCCATGCATTATATCGTCAGGGTCAAATTCAGCGAGACCCGGCCGAGGAGCGGCGCGGCGCCACATATCGGTGGAGTTTACGTCCAGCCTCGACCTCCAACCTCCAAACAACCTATGTTCCTTGGAAGTTGGAAGTCCCGCCTCGCCCTGACGGGGCGGGCGACACCGACAGGGTCCAGGAGGTGGTCGACGAGTGGTGACGGTTGTCCGAATAACTTCAAACCTCCAACTTCCAAAAACCCAGGTTATTTGGAAGTTGGAGGTTTGGTCTTTCCCAGACGGGGCGCCGGAGGCAGCCGAATGGTGAGCCCTACCGAGGTTCTGGTCCGGCTCAAGACCCTGGGCGTGAAGGCCGAGGTCCGGGACGGCAAGCTCATAACCCGGCGACCGCCGGACATCACCATTCCGCCCGACCTGGCCGAGGCCATCCGGGCCCACAAGGCCGAAATCATCCGCCTGCTTTCAGGGCCGTCGGCCCTCGTCTGCCCGGCCTGCGGGGCCGACGACCTTCACCCGGATGATGTGGCCCGGTTCGGCGACTGCGTCCAGTGCGGCGCGCCCATTCTGCAAACCCCGGAGGAGATCCGTGTGGGAACTAGAACTTGACCGGTGGCCGGACTCCTGGACGCCCTGGGGGATGCCCCCTGCCGGACCTGCGGTCGGGGTCCCGGCCGCCTCCGGGTCCTGCTCGTCCGGTCGGCGCCCATGGCCGACGGCGGCCCGGGGGTCCGGGACTTTGAGTGGGACGTGGGGGTCCTGTGCGCAGACTGCCTTGCGGGGACGGGCCTTGACAAAGGGTAGACCGAAAGCCGGAAAGCTCATCTTCCCGGTGACGGAGGCGGCCCAGCTCCTGGGGCTCTCGCCCCGGACCTTAGTCCGCTGGGAGAAGGAGGGCCGGATTCCCCCGGCCCGACGGGACCGGCGCATCTACACGGCGGCCGAGGTCCGGATGCTGGCCTAGCAGGTGTACGGGGTCGACCTGGCCGAACTCCAGTAGGCGGCTGCCCCTGCCCTCTGGGGACCGGCGCCCCTGGGCCCAGGGGGCCTGCGCCCGCCGCCTATAGGGCGCCCCGAACCCGGCCCCAGAGGCGGAAAGTCTGACCCCACTGCGCGGGCGTGTCGGCAGCAGACCCGCAACTGGACGGCAAGGGGCCGTGCAGGGGCCGGAAGGCGACCCCTCCAGGGCGGCCCGGAGCCGCCTATGCGGCCGGGGTTCCGAAGGCTGCCCCCACCTGGGCGGGGCTACTCCAGGCCCTGGGGCCGCCTGGCCGCCGACGG
>Ga0197143_1002893_pt1 | contig 12042 bp, 12 predicted proteins | sample GBS70_MetaG_FD_148603 | JGI IMG/M metagenome (GOLD analysis project Ga0197143, IMG submission 148603) | Sediment microbial communities from Great Boiling Springs, Gerlach, Nevada, United States - GBS 70_MetaG | ecosystem: Environmental > Aquatic > Thermal springs > Hot (42-90C) > Sediment...
GTTCCTCATTTCCAATAACTTAAATTTTTAATAAAATCTTAGGCTATCCTAAGAATTTATTCTTTTGAAGGTAGTTTAATTTTTAAAAATTAAAGCAAAACATATATAAAAGCTAATAAATACTTACCAAGTTTTAATTTGTTAGAATTAAAGTTTTTCTATACCACACCTTCATTTGATAGTGTTCGGAAACCTACTTTCAAAAGTTCAAAAACTTAATAAGTTATTGCTAATCAATAATTTATAAAACATAATTTGTCTATTAAGGAGGTTGAAAAATTAAAAATTTATGCTTTAAAATTTCAGCACTAAACAACTTGCTTTATACATTATCGTAAGGTTGTTAAGGGGTAAGGGACGAAGCACGGGTTTTTATCGTCCCTATAAGGGGTGGATGAACTATCTCCATTTTCTTTTTCCTATAACATATCGTTCTAGTTTTTATCGTCCCTATAAGGGCTTGATGTAAAAAACTACTTTTTTCTTATTCTTTTAATTCTTTCTATCAATCTTTTTTTAGGGTGGGTAAGCAAAATAATGCTTGTTTGCTCTGTCCAATAAATAGTGTTAAGTAGTTGATAATCAATAACTTAGTTATGAGCCGAAGGCTTATTCTAAGGGTGGGTGGGCAAAATATAGAAAAATAAATAATTTTAGAATTATTGGACAACGCAATACTTATTTAGACATCTGCCTTAAAATTTTGATTATGAATGAAGAGGAGGACAATTTTAAAAATAAAAAGAGCGGTTATAAGAGTGGTTATAAAAAGTGGTTTTGATGGTGTTAGAGTAAAAGATATAGCAAGAGAAACAGGTTCATCAGAAGCTCTTTTATTTAAATACTATAAGGACAAAAAACAACTAATAAGAAATGTTTTTATAGATATTGCAAATGAATTTTACAACTTTATAAAAGACAGATTAGATAAATCAAATGAAAATGAAAAAATAAATGCTTTTATTGATAGTTTTATAGATTTTGCAGTTTCAAAAAAGAGTGAGTTTTTATTTGTTTTAAAGATGTACCAATTCCATTATGATAAGCTTATAAAGAAAACGCCCAAACCAATTGATATATTAAAGCAAATAGCTCCTGATGGAAAGTACGGAAAAGAATGGACAGTTGCTTTTATTGTTTCAATACTTACAAGAATGTTAGAATTTTATTTAAACAATCAAATAAAGGATGATATTGAAAAATTAAGAAAAAACATAAAGGAAGTTATAAATAACATTTTATAATGTCTTTAAAATTACAAATTTTTTTAATTTTTTCATTTTTTCTAATTATTTTATCTTCATTTGTTATTTCAGGAATAACCATAAACAAAATTAAGTACGAAATTAAGAATTATAGTTATGTTCTTTCAGATGCTTTAAGTTCTGCATTAATCCTTGGTTCAGAAAATGTTGAATATATTATTAAAAACATACCATTTGGAATAATTATAACTGATCAAAACGATAGCATAAAATTTTTCAAAAATTATAAAAATCACAAGAATTTAAATAGAATTAAAGAAAAATTAAAGAAAAAAAATCAATATACTGAAATAATATATGAAGGTTTTAAAATTGGTAGAGTTTATTACGATGAACCAATGTCCATTTTTTACCTATCAATACTTCCATATGTTCTTATGATTATCGCAATAATAACACTAATAATAATTATTATGGCATTAAGAAATGCTCAAAAGTACGAAGAAGAAAAGTTTTATTCAACATTTTCAAAAGGACTTGCTCATCAGATGGGAAATCCTTTATCATCATTAATAGCAAATTTTGAACTTCTCAAAAGAGGAGAAGAAAGATTTTATGAGATTGAAAATGATTTAAATAAATTATCTTCAATTTTAAAAAGATTTTCAAAGATTGGAAGTTCAATAAATTTAAAACCGATTTACTTAAAAGATGTCATTTTAAGTGCTTATAACAACTTAAAATCAAAGTTTCAAGATGGATTAAAATTAACTATTAACGGAAATTGCTTAATATATGGAGACTTTGAATTATTAGAATGGGTTTTTGAAAACTTTTTAAAGAATAGTTATGAAGCAAATAGTAAAAATATAATAATTGAAATTTCAAATGAAAAAAAATTCTATATTGTAGATATTATTGATGATGGAAATGGGATAAATCTTTCTATAAAAGATAAATTATTTTCAAAAAATATAACTACAAAAGAAAAGGGATGGGGAATTGGTCTGATTTTATCAAAGAGAATTATTGAAATGCACAAAGGTAAAGTAAAGTTAATGGAAAGTAAAAAAGGATTTACAAAATTTAGGATATTCTTTCACTTTGTCAAGTAAATAGGGATGCCTATTTGGACAAATCAAAAGTAAAAACTTTATCCCTTAAAATTTTAAAACTTATGAAAAAGAAAATTTTAATTGCTTCTATTTTGATTTTTGGTGGAATAGCTATTGGAATGGTAATAAGTTCAAACTTAAATATCTTCAATAAGGCAGTTGCTCAAACTAATCAAACTGAGCAAAATCCTCAAAAAGCATTATTAGATATCCAAGAAGGATTTACCCAAATTGCTCAAATGGCTATACCTAGTGTTGTAAATATATCAGCTACTAATCAAAGAAGAATTAGAGGTCCAAGTGAATTTGAAGAATTATTCAGAAGATTTTTTGGAGAACCATTTGAATTTCCTGAAATACCGAGAAGTTCTCTTGGTTCTGGGTTTATATTTAGAAAAGATGATAATAATATTTACTATGTAATGACAAATCATCACGTTATTAAAAATGCTAATAAAATTAAAATTACATTAAGCGATGGAACAACAATAGATAATGTAAAAATTGTTGGTTCTGATCCAAGAACTGACATAGCGGTTTTAAAATTTGAAAGTAAAAAAGATTTACCAGTTTTAAAACTTGGTAATTCAGATGAAGTAAGAGTTGGTCAATGGGCAATAGCAATAGGTAGTCCATTTGGTTTATCTTCAACAGTCACAGTTGGAATAATTAGTTCAGTTCATAGAAAAAATATAGCTCTTCCAGAAGGACCGGATTATCAGGACTTTCTACAAACTGATGCAGCAATAAATCCAGGAAATAGTGGAGGACCATTATTAAACATTAAAGGTGAGGTAATAGGTGTTAATACCGCAATTGCTACACCAACAGGAGTATTTGCTGGAATTGGTTTTGCTGTTCCTATAAATTTAGCAAAAAATGTTGCAGAACAACTGATTTCAAAAGGAAAAATAGAAAGAGGATACTTAGGAATTAGAATTCAAGACTTAACACCTGAACTAGCACAAGCAATAGGCCTAAAAGAGGAAGGTGGAGCAATTGTTAATCAGGTAATAAAGGGTGAGGCAGCTGATAAAGCAGGTATAAAAGAGGGGGATGTTATTGTTGAGGTTGATGGTAAAAAAGTTAAGGATGCTAATGATCTAAGATTATATATTGGTTCTTTACCACCTGGTAGAGAAGTTCAATTAAAAATTTACAGAGACAAAAAGTTTTTAACCTTAAAAGTTAAACTTGGAAAAATGCCCGAACAATTATCTCAAGCTCCATCTAGTCGTGAAGAGGAAAGTCAAGAAAGTTCAAGAATATCAAGTTGGCTTGGAATAACAGTTACTGAAAGAGATAATAATGTTGTTGTATTATCTTCAAAAGGTAAAGCGTTTGAAATGGGTATAAGAGAGGGTGATATTATTAGAAAGATTGGAGATATAGAAATAAATTCATTAAATGATTTTGAAAATGCTAAAAAGAAATATGAAAAATTTGACAAGCCCGTTCTCATAGTTGTTGAAAAAGATGGTATAAAAAGATTTTTAGCAATAACACCAAGTTCAAGTTAATGCAAAAATTACTAATTTTAACGATAATTTTAACAATTTTTTTATTAACACTTGGTATTATAACATCAGCATTTGGAGCATGCCTTGGCTGTCCTGATTGGCCATTATGCTATGGCAGTATATTACCACCTGAAACAATAACAGCTAAGCTTGAATACTACCATAGAATTTTTGCTGCTCTTGTAGGCGTATTATCATTCTTAGTAGCTATTGGTTATTACAAAAAGCACAGAAAATTATCAATTTTACTTATAATTTTAATAACTTCACAAATTTTAGTTGGAGGTTTAACTGTTCTCTTAAAAATGCCATTCATTATATCAATATCACATGCTATTCTTGGAATTCTAACATATATAACATTAATTTTATTACTAAAAGGTAATTTTAAATTTGAAAAAAAATTTTGGACATTAGCATTTATATTAGTTTTTATTTATTATATATGGGGTTCAATTGTTGATAAAACAGCATCAAAATTAGCCTGTGAAAATTTACTTTGTATCTCCGAAAACTTAAATGATACAAAATCTATTATTCAGTTAATATACCAAATAATTAATTTGTCAATGATTTTTATCTCTTTAATATCAATTTATAAATTTGATTTGAAAAAATTATCATTTTTAATCCTATCTATTTTGCTCTTTATACTTAACTATCTTGTTATAAAAAGTTTATTGAGTGTTTCTATGATTACAATTCACTATCTAATTTTATTATTTACTCTAAGTTTCTCATTAATAAATGTAACTAACGAAGCAAAATTAAAAACCCTAAAAACATCAGAAATTTAAGAATTTTGGAAAGAACTTTTTCAGAAAATAAATTTAAAATGTACAAAAAGAAAATTATTCCCGAAAAAATTCCATACAAATAAAAATAAACATTATTTAAAATCATTGAAACAAAAATCAAAGATAAAAATAAAAAAATTAACAAAAATTTTATCAAAATTTTTGTTCTGTTTTTTGAAAGAAAAATTGCTATGGTTTTTCTAATTCCAAAATCGTATTCATAATCAATATAACTTTTAACAACTTCTCTTATAATGTTAAAAAGAAATGAAAAAATTATTAAATAAAATAATTCCTTTTTAAAACCAAAAACTATTCCCAAGCTTAAAACACCTATTGAAATAATTAAACTCGTGATTAAAAATCCAAAAGGCTTCTTACTCCCAAAAATGTTATAATAACTAATAAAAAAAAACATCAATAAAAATAAAATGAAAAGCCTTAATTCAATAAAAAAAGAAATGATAAGTGAAATGAATAAAATTAAAAACTGATAAAAAGGAATTAAAATTACTCTTTTTATACCTTTTTTAGCATCAATTTCTCTATCAAAATAATCGTTTTGTAAGTTCGCAAAAGTTAGAAGTAATGTTGAAGACAAAATAAAAAGTAAAGTTTTTATAGAAATCTCATTAGAATATAACAAAATTAAACTGATTGTAATAACAATATTTAAAAATCGCATTTATTAAATGAAATACAAAAATCCTTTTTTCAAAAATTCTTCATAACCCTCTTTACTTAAATGAATAAAATTCAAAAATTTATCAACATAATGAATAGGAGCAGGACACTTAATACTCATACCTTCATAATTCAAAGAAGAATAATTTAATCGTGTTAAATCGTATAAAATTTTAATAATCTCTTCATTTAATTTAAATTCTTCATTAATTTGGCCATTTTTAATTAAATAAGCTTGTTCTATTTTTAATGGTTTTTCATTATTTGAATTTGTTTTATGAGGAAGCAAAAAGGTTGAGTTAGCAAAATTTAAATAAATACCATATTCCTTATTGTTGTTTATATAGATATTATGTCTTTTGATAATTCCAATAATTAAAATCTCACAATTGTAGTCTTTTGAAATTTCATTTAATTTTTCTAATTCATCTTTCTCATAAATTGGACCATCTCTTAATATCAAAAGCTTTCTATTTTTTAATTCAATATGATTTTTATTTTTTAATTTCTCAATAATAAACCTTATATTAATTTTTTCGCCTCCTTGAGGAATTGTTATTGGAACAATAGTTTTTAAAATTCCTGACGAATCATAAATTACTGCACATCCTCCCAAATTAACATTTTCCTTTCTACTAACATCAAAACCAATTATATAATCATAAGGATTTTTACTTTCAAGAGCAAAATATCTAATTCCAATTTTATGTGCTATTTGAAAAATGATATTTCTTTTAGCATGTTCCCAACTCCTTGATTTTATTGTTTTAATATCTACAAATTGAGAAATGTAGTTCTTATCTAATAAACCAACTTTCAGCTCTTTATAATTACTTGTTCCAAAAATAATAGCAAGTCCAAAATCATCATTTGCCTTTGGAATTTCATCTAAAATTTTATCTTTAAATTCCAAATATATACTGTCAAAATTAATTTCATATCTTTCTTTAAGTTCATTTAATAAATCTTGTGCTTCTGATTTTAAATTGAAATTACTTATTATTACATAAGTTTTTAATGTTTTTCCTTTTAGAGGATTTTCATAAGGATAATAATTAGATTTAAAAATTTCATTTGTTGCCTTAATTTTTTTTTCATTTCCTTCTTTATCTCTTACAATTAATTTAGGTAATTGAAGTTTTTTATATGATATTTTCAAAGGCTCTTTTTCTATAAATAATAAATCTTTAATAATTTCAATAATTTTTTTCATTCTGTCCTTATTAGAAATTCTTATTTTTTCCATAATTTTTCTTGAAATTTCAGTTCCCTTAACATCAGAGAAATTAAAAACTTTATAGCAAAATTGAGGCAAATAAGGATAATCATTATCTGCCCAAATTATTTTTTGTTCATAATTAATTTTATCGGAAATCTTATGCCTTTCTTTTAGTTTTTTTTCAATATTTTTTATTTCATTTTTATCATTTTGTAAAACTTTAATAACTTCATGAACTCCATTGTTACAATTTTCACAATTTTTATAATTATTGCACATAAATATAAATTTATCACCTTCTTTAAAACCTGTTTCAAGCATAGATTTTATTAAATGAATTCTATATCTAAAATTTAAAATCAAGTAAAAATCATCTTTTTCTTTCAAAATATTAAATCTAACATAGGGAGTAATTGAATAATTTTCAATATAAATTTCTTTAAATTTTAAAGACAATTTTTTTGAAAGTCCATAACTATATCGTAAATAACCTTCTATATGATTTTTTGTTATTTTAGATTTATCTAAAATTTCCTCGCTTATAAGTTTTAATTCAGATTTATTTGGAGGAAAAATTGTGGAAATGATTTTTTTATCTTTATCTTCAACATTCCCGTAGTGTTTTAATTTATGAAAAGTCTTTTCCCCTTCCTCTTCATTTAAAATTACTTGGTAATAATAAATTTTCTTTAAGTTATTATCATTAATTAAGGCATCAACATTTATTTTAAATAGGTTAATTTGAATTTCTTTCATAATTGAAATTTTAAAGCTTAAAAAATTTTTCTGAGATTGCTTGGGGAGCTTCCCCGATACCTAAGAATGGGCATTTTAAAGCCGAAGGCTTAATTTCAGGTTGGGGAAAAGAGGTTTATGCTTTGTCCAAGTAAATAGTGTTAAGTGGTTGATAATCAATAATTTATAAAGATTTTAATGAAATTATTTATTTTACAGGGGTTTTGATGGGGGGGTGAAGCTTTATAAGCCGAAGGCTTATTCTTAGAATTATTGGACAAGGTATATTTAATTTAACTTTAAAATTTTCATTATGAAACTTCTTGAATATCAAGCAAAAGAAATTTTTAAAAATTATCAATTGCCTGTTCCTGATGGTTTTGTGTGTAAAAGTATAGAAGATGTTGAAAATGTTCTAAAATCAATAAAATTTCCTGTTGTTATAAAGGCTCAGGTTCCTGTAGGAGGAAGAGGAAAGGCAGGAGGTGTAAAAATAGCTATGAATTATGAAGAAGCAATTGAAAAATCAAAATTTATACTAAATATGGAAATAAAATCTATTCCTGTTAAGAAAATTCTTATATCATATGCAGTTAATATCAAAGAAGAATTTTATCTTGGAATAACACTTGATAGAAAAATTAATAAGAATGTAATAATAACTTCAAAAGAAGGAGGGGTTGATATTGAAGAAGTTGCTAAAAAAAATCCTTCTGCAATTTTAAAATATGAGATTGATCCATTTATTGGTCTAAGAGATTATGAAGCAAGAGAAATTGCTTATAATTTAACTGATGATAAAACTATCGCTATGGAAATTTCAAAAATTATAAAAAAATTATATCAAGTTTATATTGATTGCGAAGCACAACTTGCAGAAATAAATCCACTTGTAATAGATAATGAGAATAAAGTATGGGTAATAGATGCTAAAATTCTTACAGATGATAATGCATTATTTAGAAAAAACTTTTTAGAAAATTATAGAGATTCAGATTATGAAAATCCTTATGAAATTATGGCAAAAGAATATGGACTTTCCTTTATAAAGCTTGATGGAAATATTGGAAATATGGTTAATGGGGCAGGATTAGCGATGGCAACTATGGATGTAATTAAATACTATGGAGGAGAACCTGCCAATTTCTTAGATGTTGGCGGTTCATCTAACCCATTAAAAACAAAGAAAGCAATGGAAATTATTTTATCAGATAAAAATGTTAAAAGTATATTTATAAATATATTTGGTGGTATTACAAGAACTGATGATATTGCCCAAGGACTAATTTCAGCATTTAAAGAAATAGAAATAACTGTTCCAGTAGTAGTAAGACTTACAGGAACAAACGAAGAAATAGCAAAAAAAATGCTTAAAGAAAGTGGTTTAAACTTAATAATTGTTGATAGTATGTCAGATGGTGCAAAAAAGGCAGTAGAATTAGCAAATAAGTGAATTTAATTTTTTTCCTTGGAATTGTTTCACTATTTGGAGATATTACTTATGAGGGAGCAAGAAGCATTATTGGACAATATCTATTCGTTCTTGGTTCAAGTTCATTATTTGTTGGATTTATTGCAGGATTTGGTGAGTTTATAGGTTATTTTTTAAGAATATTATTTGGATACCTTGCTGATAAAACAAAAAATTATTGGTTATTTATGATAATTGGATATTCTTTAAGTGTACTCTCAGTTCCGATTTTAGCCTTTACTAATAATTACATAATAGCTGGAATTTTAACTTTATTAGAAAGATTTGGAAAAGCAATTAGAACACCTTCAAGAGATACTATTATTTCATTTATTGGAAGCAAATATGGTTATGGAATCTCATTTGGAATTCATGAGTTTATAGATCAAATTGGAGCATTAAGTGGTCCATTAATTGTTTTTTTAATTCTTTCATTATCAAAAAACAACTATAAATTAAGTTTTTTAATTCTTATTATTCCTGCTATTTTGTGTTTAATTTTTTTATTTTGGACAAAAATTAAATTTTCGAATATAAGTGAAGTTGAAATAAGAAGAGAAAGCTATGAAAGTTACAAAATTAATAAGAAATTTTGGATTTATACAATTGCTATCGGACTTGTAAGTTTCGGCTTTATTGATTTTGCATTAATCTCCTATCACTATAAAAGAATAAATTTATTTGAACCTAATATAATTGTTATCTTATATTCAATTGCTATGATAACTGATGCAATTACTTCAATAATTCTTGGAAAATTATTTGATAAATTTGGAATAAAAGTTATTATTATTTCTGTTATATTAACTGCTTTTTCAAGTCCATTATTATTTCTTTTTAACGAAAAAATTTTAAAATTTTTAGCTATTATTCTTTGGGGTATAGGGATTGGAAGTCAAGAGTCAATAATGAGAGCTTATATTTCTAATATAATAAAAAAAGAAGAAAGAGCTACCGCTTTTGGAATTTTTAATTCAATATATGGATTTTCTTGGTTTGTTGGATCATTAATTATTGGTTATCTTTACTCAATTTCATTAATTTATATGGTTATTTTATCATTTTCATTTCAAATTTTGGGCCTTTTGATACTAGTAAAATTTATGCTTTAAAATTTAAAACCTTACGACTTGTTGTATAAAGGGGGTGTAAGGATTCGACGGGGGTTAGGGCCTTGTAGGGTGCATGCCCCAAGCCCCGGGTTAGTGGGTAAGCACGATAAGTGCAAACGCTAACTATGCTTTGGCTGCCTAATTAAGGCGGCAAGCTTGTAATCTTCCACCCACCTGGAAGATTGCAAGCTTGATAGAGAGGTGGGAAGTAGATAACCTTGGTCTCGGGTTATCTACTTAATAATGGGACCTACGCCCTAAGGGTTTTGGCAAGCTTTCCCCTTAGGGAAGAGAACAAAAGCCTGCCTAAGCATGTAGGACCCTACGGGGCTCAGCTCTCGGACGCGGGTTCGATTCCCGCCACCTCCAATTTTATTAAAAGGAGGGTGCAAAATGGCTGAGAGGAAAGAACCGAAAAGCATAGAAGAAAAGGTAAGGGAAATAAAAGAGAAGAAATATCTCAACTACGAAAGTCCTCGTATAAACAAATACGAATCAAGGTCAAGTAAAATTATAGCAGGAACAGTTCCTTCTGATGAAAGACTAAAAGAAAATATAACTACTGTTGAAAATGCTCTTGGTATAATTATGGCTTTGAATGTTTATAACTTCATGTGGAAAGGAACTAATATAGGGGATATAGGCTTATTAGCTCAAGAAGTTGAAAAAGTTTTTCCCCAAGCTGTAAAAACACTTGATAATGGTGTAAAAGTTATTGATTACAATAAGCTTATTGCTTTGATAATTAAAGCTATAAAGGAGATAAAAGAAGAGATTAATAATCTAAAGGCTTAATAAATGCCCTCATCGTCTAGCTTGGCTTAGGACGCCAGGTTCTCAACCTGGAAACCCGGGTTCAAATCCCGGTGGGGGCATATGAGGAAGAATATACATCCAAAATATTATGAGGATTCTGTTATTATATGTGCTTGCGGAAACAAGATAAAAACAGGTTCAACGAAGAAGGAAATTCATGTAGAAATATGCTCTGCATGTCATCCATTTTATACGGGGCAAAAAACACAAATAGTGGATACAGGAGGAAGAATCAAAAAATTTAAAGAAAAATATGGGATAAAAGATGAATAGAATATTATTTTTAATTTTCTTATTCTCCTGTTCATCAAAAAAAGTTATATTTTTATTAGCTACACCAGATGAATTTCAACCTGTTTCCTTAACATTATTTAAATCTGACGAAAAGAAAGATACAATAAAAGAAGAAAAATCATCTGATTATACTTGGAAAGCCGAAGCATTAAAAGGTGCTTTCGTATATGGTTATCGTATTCAATTATTAGCAACATCAAATAAAAAACAAGTTGAAAAATTAAAAGAAGAGATATTAAAAAAAGGTTTAAATTATCCAGTTTATATAAAATATGTTCCCCCTATGTATAGATTGAGAATTGGAGATTTTCAAAATTACGAAGAAGCCCAAAAAGCATTAAATCAAATAAAGAACTTAGGTTATAAGGATGCTTTCGTTATTGAAGATTTTATAAATAAGTGATTTTTTTATTTACATTTGGCTTTGAAAAAAATGATAAATGGTTATCTAAGGATAAATTTAAGCATTTCTTTGTATCGTATATAATTTATTCGGTTTCTCGTGAATTAACAAATAAAGAAAATTCAGCGATAATAACATTTTCAATAGGAATTTCAAAAGAAATCTATGATGGTTTTAGAAAAGAAAAATTTAGCTATAAAGATTTAATTTGTGATTTACTTGGAATATCGTTTGGTTTAATTATACTAAAATAAATTAAAATTATCAAAACTGAAATAAAATAATTTCCTGCTACAAATCTCCAATCATTTGATACTGATATAAAGATAAAAATAATTGTATTTAAAATTGTTGGAATTAGAATTAAACGATAATTTTTAAAAATGAAAAATGAAAATATTGCTAAATAAAAATAAATTGATGCGGTTGTAAGAACTTTAAAATAATTAAAAATTAAATCTGTAATTTTTTCAATAATTTTTTGAATTTGTGGAAGTTTGGGATTTATAAATAACTTTGCTTTTTCAATATCCCATTCAACATAATCCTTAGAATGATATCTATAAATATTAGAAAATTGATTTAGATGATAAATATATGATGAAGAACACAAAATACTTTCAAAAAATGTTGAAAAGTCAGAAAAGATTAATTTAAAAAGAATTTTTCTA
>Ga0197143_1002894_pt1 | contig 12041 bp, 8 predicted proteins | sample GBS70_MetaG_FD_148603 | JGI IMG/M metagenome (GOLD analysis project Ga0197143, IMG submission 148603) | Sediment microbial communities from Great Boiling Springs, Gerlach, Nevada, United States - GBS 70_MetaG | ecosystem: Environmental > Aquatic > Thermal springs > Hot (42-90C) > Sediment...
CAGAATATTATTTTAAGCCTTAAAGAACTAAAAATCAGAAATTTTGAAATCATAACTAAAACAGGGAGAAAAATAAAGGATAATAAACTGAGAGGGGAAATTTATTTTATAAAATACAGGGAAAAAACTTATAAGATTATCTTGCTTGGTAAATGATAAAGGTAAATTGCAAGGAACTCCACCCTGTATGGGGTAATATTCTCTCAATAGAATCAGAATGTAAAGGCTGTAGCCAATTTGAAATAAATGATGTTTTTCAAAATTCTTAAATATTATTTTAAGAAGGAAAGAGTTAATCTGCAAATTCACTACGCATTTCTTACAGGAGGAGGATTTATACTTGGAATCATAAGGGAAAATATTAGTATTAAAAATATGGATTTTTTAAAGTTTTTCATAACAATTCTTATAATACTTATCGCATTTTACTCCTCACTTTCCTTTAACGACATATACGATTACCCTGGAGATATTGAAGTAGGAAAGAAAACTCCTTTAACTCAGGGATATGTAAAAAGAAAAAATTACCTTCTCTATGGAATTTTACTTGTTTTCCTATCCCTCATTTTTTCTTTTTTCCTTGGTCCTTATCCCTTTTTGATAATGTTTTCCCTTCACATTCTTCACCTTCTTTATTCAATACCTCCTTTAAGATTGAAGAGAATCTTTCCTCTCTCCCTCTTTATACTTTCTCTTGCAGCTCTTCTTTCATGTCTTTTCGGATTTTCAGTTATTGCGGAAAGAAATCCCTTCAAAATCTTCCCTTTTAAACTATACCTTATATTTATTCTCGCCTTTCCCTTTGCCATGAATTTTAGAGATGTCCTTGATTTAAAGGGTGATAAAATCCAAGGGGTGAAAACTCTTGCTGTAATTGTTGGAGAAAGGAAAGCTCCTCTTTTTGGGGGGATATCACTTTTTATTACTTATATCTTTGTGGCAGTAATCCTTTCAAAACCCATATTTCTTATTCTATCAATAATTGCAGGGATTTTAAGCATTGCCTTTTCCATTAAAAAAAATTATGATGAAACTCCTTTATTTTTTATCTATTTTTCATACCTTATAATTTTTATATTAATAATTTATTTAAATCCGAAATATTTATTTTAAATTTTGTTATATCTCACCTCTTCTTAAACTGATTTATAAGTTTTCGGTAACTCATATTTCTCTGCTATTTCAAATAATTTATTTTTATTCTCTTTTCTCATCTTCCCAAGGGGGTATCGGAATTCCTCCTCAATCCATCCATTATGGGATAAAAGGGTTTTTACCGGTAAAGGATTTGTCTCAATAAAAAGAGCATTCATTAAGGGTAAAGCATCAAAATGCATCTTTCTTGCACCGGAAATGTCTCCTTTTTCAAAAAGTTCTATCATCCTTTTTAAATATCCTGGATTTATATTTGAATAAACCGAAATAACTCCCTCATAACCCAGAGATAGAAGGGGAAAAGTCCAGGAATCATCTCCTGATAGAAGCGAGATTTTTCCTTTAAATAGACTCGCAATTTCCATCATCTGGTCAAGATTTTTTGATGCTTCCTTAATTCCAACAATATTTTCAGGAACCTTTTCATAAATTCTTTTAATTGTTTCAGGGAGAATGTTTGTCCCTGTTCTACCGGGAACATTGTAAATTATTATTTTTGCATTTGTATCTTTAGCAAGAAAGACAAAATAATCAAAAAGATTATTCTGTGTTGGCTTATTATAATAGGGAACAACAACAAGGTGATACTTAATCCCAAACTCAAGGGCAATTTCAAGGTATTTAAGGGTTTTTTTACCATCATTTGTTCCAACTCCTGCAAGGAGAAGAGTTTTATCCTTTATTTTATCCCTTGCAAACTTCAAAAGCTCTTTTCTTTCTTCTATATCAATTGTCGGGGCTTCACCTGTGGTTCCAAGAACAAGAATCCCATCTGTCCCTCTTTCAAGATGCAAATCAAGTAATTTTCCAAAAGCATCAAAATCAATCTCACCTTTTTTAAAGGGTGTAACAATTGCACAAATTTCCCCGTTTAATTTATCATTCATAATAAGATTTTATGAAATTTTAAATTCAGGTTCAAATCCCTGTGAAAATAAAAGGAAAGGTGTATTATGTTGAAGTTATTTTTAATCTCCTACTTTTTTTACCAGTATTCTCCTTCACTTTCAGTTAGAAGTAAGGCAATTTTGAACAATCCTGCAGGACTTGCTTACAAAAGTGGTTTTGAATTTCTTTATAATTTAAAAGAACTCTCCTTAAAAAACGACGCATTTTATAATACTTTTGCATTGAGTGCAGGTAATATAGGTTTTTTATACACCTTAAATCAAAAAGACAGGATATACTCTTTTGGTTTTGGAATACCTTTGGGAGAAAAAATTGCGCTGGGATATTCATATACAAATGGAAAAACAATAAGTTTTAACACACTCGGTTTAATGATAAGACCCTTTTCCTTTTTATCACTGGGAGCTAAAGGAGAGTTTTATGAAAAGGAAAAGGAATATCTCATAGGTCTTGGTTTAAAACCCTTTACAAACAGAATAACAATCTCAGGTGATTTAAAAATAAAAGGAGATTCAATTGATTCCTACTCCCTTACAGCAGGAATTGAACCTTTATCAGGTCTTATTTTTAACTTCAATGTTAAAACATCAAGCAAATTTTATAAAGAGGATACAAGATATTTCTTTGGATTAGAGCTTTCCTTCGGAAAGGGAGTTTTCTCCTATTCAATGGATAAAGATGCAGAAGAGATAAATTACACAGTTATTTCCTCTTATGAGATCTATCCAAAATTATTCAAAACAAAAAATAAATGGCTCGAGGTAAGATTAAAGGGCACATATCCAGAAGAAAGGAAATCTGAAGGATTTTTAAAGTTCAAATTAAAACCCTCTTTTTATGAGATTCTAAAGGTATTTGAAAAAGCCCGAGAAGACCCTGAAATTGAGGGAGTTATTATTTATTTTGAAAATCCTGCCTTTTACCCAGCACAGGCTGAGGAATTGAGAAAGGAAATTTTAAAATTAAAAGAGAAAAAACATGTAATTGCTTATGCAGAAAATTTCAGTGAAAGAGATTATTATATAGCCTCTGCATGTGAAAAAATAATAATACCGAATGAAGGAAGTATATTTATCGCAGGTCCTTATATTGAGCAACCCTATTTGAAAAAATTATTTGAAAAAACAGGAATTGTAGCACAGTTTGAAAGAATAGGAAAATATAAATCCGCTGTAGAACCCTTTATAAGAGAAAATATGAGTGAAGAGGCGAGGGAGCAGTACTCACTATTTCTAAAAAGAATTTTAGAAAAGGAAATAAAGGAAATATCTGAAGCAAGAAAAATCCCAGAAGATTCCCTTTTGAAAATTATGGAAAAGGAAGTGTACTTCAATTCTGATGATGCTTTAAAATACGGGCTTGCTGATACGGTGTTATTTGAAACTGATCTGTATGATGCCATAAAAAAATGGTTTAAAAAGAAAAAAATAGAAAAGTTATCTCATAAAAATTGGGCAAGGGAAAAATATATAGAAAGGGATTTTCTTGATAAAAGAGCAAAAATTGCCCTTTTAATAGCAGAAGGCTCTATTATTGAAGGTGAAAGTGGTGAAAACCCTATCCCGATAATTGGTGGTAAAATGCTCGGCTCATCAACAATGCAGAGAATACTTCAAAAACTTGAAACCGATAAAAGCATAAAGGCAATTGTAATAAGGGTTAATTCTCCAGGAGGTTCTGCTCTTGCTTCTGAAATAATATGGAATGCAATTAAAAGAGTAAAAAAGAAAAAACCAGTTGTTGTTTCAATGGGAGGAGTTGCAGCTTCTGGTGGATATTATATATCCTCTCCTGGTGACTACATCTTTTCTGATTATACTACATTGACAGGTTCCATAGGAATTCTGGGAGGAAAGCTTGCATTCGGGGAGATGTTTGAAAAAATTGGGATTACCTTTGACAGGATAAAAACACTTAAACATTCTGATGCTTTCTCAACAATAAGACCATGGGATGAAGAGGAGATAGAAGCTCTTAAAGAAGAACTTGAGTGGGGGTATAAGAATTTTATAAGAAGGGTTGCAAGTTCAAGAAATTTAACTGAAAATTATGTGGATTCAATTGGAAGGGGAAGAATATGGTCAGGTTATGATGGGAAAGAGGTTAAGATAGTTGATGAAATTGGTGGAATTTTTGATGCAATTGAAAAGGCAAAAGAACTTGCAAATATTAAGGGCGATGTAAAGATTGTAATTTATCCTGAAAAGAAACTTTTTGAGATGTTTTACCCCTCTAACATAACCCTTGAATCACCTTTAAAATCCCTGATTGAAGAAAAATATATTTATTACACACCTTTAAAGTTAAAATAAACATGATTCCTACTTAAAAAAGGGAACTCAAAGATAAAAAATGTGATCTGTCAGAATCAGAAGCATATCTAAAAAGGGGGCTGGATTGAAAAGGAGATTTGCAATTGTAATTTTGGTTATAATTGGAGGTGTTCTAATTTACATTCTATATCCGAAAAAGAAACTCAATTATACAACAGGAAGGGTTGAAGCAATTGAAATCGATGTTGCGACAAAATATTCAGGAAGAGTAACAAAAATTTATAAAGATGAAGGAGATTTTGTTAAAAAGGGTGAACTTCTTCTTGAAATTGATAGAAGGGAGCTTGAGGTTTTGGAAGAAGAAACGGAAAAAAAACTAAAAAGTTTATATTTTGAAAAAAAGTCCCTTGAATCCCAAATAAAGAATCTGGAAGAAGATGTTAAAAGAATTAAAAAATTAGAAGAAGGGGGTGCTGTTCCAGAAAGGGAATATGAGAGAATGAAAACAAATCTTTCCTCTCTTCAATATAAATTAAAAGCCCTTGAAGAAAATATTGAATCCCTCAAAAAAACTCTTGAAAGACTGAATATTCAGAAAGAGGAAACCGAAATAAGGTCACCTGTTACAGGTGTTGTGTTTGAAAGAAATATTGAAAAAGGAGAACTCACAAGACCGGGTGTTCCCCTTTTTACAATTGCAAATCTTGACACCCTTTATGTTTATGCCTTTTTGCCTCAAAAGGAAATTTATGATTTAAAAACAGGGAAAATTGTTAAAATTGTGCCTCATACTCGTAAAAGGGTTGAAATTAAAGGAAAGGTTGTGTGGATTTCCGATAAAGCAGAATTTACACCCAAAAACATAATAACACCTGATGAAAAAGCCTTGCTTGTTTTTAAATTTAAAATAAAGGTGATAAATGTGGATAATCTTTTAAAGCCAGGGATGACAGTTTCTGTTTATTATAGGTAAATATGTCTGAAATCATTCTAACACTAAAAAATATTAAAAAAAGATTCGGAAGGGATGAAATTCTAAAGGGAATAAGTTTTGATGTTAAAGAAGGGGAAATCCTTGCAATCACAGGACCGGATGGTTCAGGGAAAAGCACACTTTTGAAGATAATTGCAGGTCTTTTAAGACCTGAGGAAGGAGAAATTATTTTTTTAGGAAAAGACCTTATAAAAGAAAGAGAAAATTTAAAGGACAAAGTAGGTTATTCATCAGAGATATTTTCCCTTTATCCTGACCTAACTGTAGAGGAAACAATGAGGTTTTTCGGGGAGATTTTCGGAAGAAAAGAAGAAATAAAGAAAAGAATAGAGGAGTTGCTGGAATTAACCGAACTTAAAGAGGCAAGAAACAGAAAGGCAAAAGCACTATCAGGTGGTATGCAGAAAAAACTATCCCTTGCAACCCTTTTAATTTCAAGACCAAAACTTTTACTTCTTGATGAACCCACAAGGGGGATTGACCCTGTTTCAAGACAGAAATTATGGAACCTTTTTTATACTCTTCAAAACGAAGGAATCTCGATAATAATAACAACTCCTTATATTCTTGAAACAAAAAGGGCAAAAAGATTTTTTGTATTAAAAGAGGGAATTCTCTATGAAAGTATCAAAGAGGAGGAGATTAAAAAGGGGAAAGTTTATATTAAAAAAAAGGAAGAGACAGCTGTAAGGGCTGAAGGTCTTGTTAAAAAATTTGGAAACTTTTATGCTGTCAAAAATTTGAGTTTTGAAATTAAAAAAGGGGAAATATTTGGATTTTTAGGACCCAACGGAGCAGGTAAGACAACAACACTAAAGATGCTTCTGGGAATTTTGAAACCCACAGAGGGAAAAATTGAGATTTTTGGTGAGGAGTTGAAAAAGGAAAATGTGAGAAAAATAAGAAAAAACATAGGATATCTTTCCCAGAAATTCTCCCTTTATCCTGATTTGACTCTATATCAGAATCTGAAATTTTATGCTGGTTTATATGAGGTTGAAAATGAAAAAAGAAGAATTGAACAGCTTATTGGAATTCTTGAAATGGAAAGATGGAGAAATCATCTAACAGGTAAACTTCCTCTCGGAGTCAAACAGAGACTTTCCCTTGCCTGTGCAATTATAAACCTTCCTCCTCTTCTTTTCCTTGATGAACCCACATCAGGAATGGGTTTTGAAACAAGAAGGGAATTCTGGAACATTTTGAATAATTTAAAAGAAAAAGGGCACACATTGATTTTAACAACCCATTACATGGATGAGGCTGAATTCTGTGATAGAATTCTTTTGATTGATAAGGGAGAAGAGAGAGCACTTGATACACCCTTGAATTTAAAAAATAAATTTCTTGAAGAATATAAGATTTACGAGATAAAAGTGGCAGAGGAAATAAAACTTGAAAAATTGCTTGAAAAGGAAGAAGGAATTTTACACACAAGGACAAAGGATGGATTTAAGGTCTTTTCATTAACAGAAGAGAAAATTAAAGAAACCCTTGAAAAGGCAAAAAAAATAGGAATTACAATAAAGGAGTTCATAAAAAGCGAACCTGATCTTGAGGAGGTATTTTATGCGAGGGTCTCAGAAATGTAAAAGATAACTAACGCAAAATGAAAAACTCCATCAGAAAAATCAGAGCAATTTCACTAAAAGAAACAATTCATGTTTTAAGGGATATAAGGTCTTTGATTTTATCAATTGTTGTTCCTGTATTTTTACTTGTGATTTTCGGTTATGCAATAAGAATGGATATTAAAAACATTGGGATAGGATTTGTGAGTTATGAAGAGAATTACATTTCAAGGGAAATGAAGGATAAATTAAAGGCAACAGGGGTGTTCTCAAAAATCAAGGATGAATATTCTCTTGATGAGAAAAAATTTCTCAAGAATGAAATTAAAGCAAAGGTTTTTATTCCATCTGATTTTAAAAAAGATTTTATAAAAAGGAGGGGTTCAGAACTTGTTTTCATAATTGATGGTTCAGACCCTACCCTTTTCTCATCACTTTCAGGTTATATGAAAAGAATGATAGGAGAGGAAAGAAATATTTTTGATTTTAAATATAAGATTCTCTTTAATCCTGAAATGAAAAGTGAAATTTTTATAGTTCCTGGTATAATAGCCCTTATTCTTGTTGTAATATCAGCAATTCTGGTTACATTGAGTATAAGTAAGGAATTTGAGACAGGGACCTTTTACACGCTTTTTACACTCCCTTTAAAACCTTATGAAATAATCATAGGGAAGGTTATTCCCTATGTTTTTATAGGATTAATTCAGTTTACTCTTGTTCTTGTTTTTGGAAAACTTCTATTTGGTATACCAATAAGGGGAAACATCTTTTTTCTTTATTTCTGTGCCTTTATATACATTTTATCAGGGCTTGGAATAGGAATAACAGTCGCTACAAAATTCAAACAGACCCAGACATCACTTCAGGTAACATGGCTTGTTACAATTCTTCCTTCCTTTCTGCTTTCGGGTTTTATCTTCCCAATAGAAAACATTCCCTTATTGTTAAGAGTTTTAACCTATGTTGTTCCTGCAAGGTATTTTCTTGAAATATTAAGAGGAAGTCTTTTAAGGGGAAGTTCCTTCTATTATCTCATTGATGACCTCTTTTTCTTAACTTCTTTATCATTCTTATCAATATTTATTGCTTCAAGATTTATAGAAAGGGAAATGTGACATGAAAAGACTTTTATATTTCATAGAAAAAGAATTCATTCAGGTTATGAGAGATAAAAGAACAAGGTTTATTGTCTTTGCAGCTCCTGTTATCCAGTTAATTATATTCGGTTATGTTATATCAACCGATGTGAGAAATGTGAAAACAGGGATTTTAGATTTTTCAAACACTTATCTTTCAAGGGAGTTTGTCTCATCCTTGTGTGCATCCGGATTTTTTAAACTGGAAAAAAAGTATATAAGAATCAAAGACATAGAAGAGGATTTTATAAACGGAAAAATTGATTTTGGAATAATTATTCCTTCTGATTTTGATAAAAAAATAAAGAAAAAGGGGGAACCTGAAGTATTTGTCCTTTTTGATGGTTCAAGGGGATGGAGCACACAGATAATTTTGGGTTATTTTTCCAATTATATCTTTGAAAAATTTGGAGTCGATGGAGAAAACACAAATGTTATTATTTTATACAACCCTGAAGGAAAATCAAGCCACTTTATGGTTCCTGCTGTTATAGCAATGGTTCTTTTATTGGCATCAATGGTATTAACAAGTATAGCTGTTGCAAGGGAAAAGGAAATGGAAACAATTGAACTTTTAAGCATAAGCCCTATATCCCATTTTGAATTTGTTTTAGGAAAAGTAATTCCCTATACAATATTGGGTCTTATAGATGTAACATTTGTTATAATTGCCTCTTTTATAATTTTTAAATTGCCTTTAAGAGGAAACCTTTTTGTTATTTATGCTGGTGCAATTTTATTTTTAATACTTGTTCTGGGAATAAGTCTTTTATCGTCAATTTTATCGGAGACCCAGGCACAGGCAATGATAACAGGAGTGTTTTTTGTGTTACCCATGCTCATATTATCAGGATTCTTCTATCCCATTGAGTCAATGCCTGTTTTTTTTAGATTTATAGCCTATTTAAATCCTGTGACCCATTTATTAATAATACTGAGAAGTGTATTTCTAAAAGGCTCTTCAATCTCTGACCTTTACCTTAATTTCTTAGTTATGGGAATTATGTCCCTTTTAATATTCTCCTATGCCTTTAAAAAATCAAAAGTTTTACTTGAAGGAAGGTGAAATTTCTTTACAATTAATTACTAAGGAAGAGGGATTAAGGGGGATTGAAAAAAATAAAGTTTTTTCATTAATTATTTATTATGCATGAATATGTAGAATATTTTGCTCTCACAAATTTAAAAGAAAAAAAGTATCCCCTTATATTCACAGAAGAGGAAGAGGAATATAAATTTTTTAAAAAGGGTAAAGATAAATTGCTTTTATGGGATATCTTTAACGAACCTCTTGTTTTAAATGAATCAAAAAGAGAAAAAAAATTATTTTTAAAACTCAAAAAAGGGGAACTTCTTGAGCAGAATAAATTTATTGAATTTCTTTTAAAAGCAGGATATGATGAGTATGATAAGGTCTATTCAGAAAAGGAGTTTGCAAGAAGAGGATTTATAATTGATGTTTTTTTTGAAGAATCAGAATACCCCTTAAGAATTGAATTTTTCGGGGATTATATAGAGGAACTCAGATTTTTCGACCCTGCCTCTCAAAGAAAAATCAAAGCAAGGGACATTCTTTATCTCTATATACCTGAAAAACTGCAAAAAAACTTTCTTTTGAACCTTTTAAAGCCCCTTGAATTTTATCATATATATGAAAAGGATTTTAAAGATAAAAAAATAATTAAAATTAAAAAATTTTCAAAATTTTCTGATTTTATAGAATTTCTGAAAAAGGAAAAAAGAAAAATCATCTATGTTTCAAAGGAAATCTTTAGATTCTCTTATTTAAAAAAAATAATTCCTGAACTTTTATATTTAAAAGGAGAAATATCCTCAAGTTTTGAAATCATTGACGAGGAAAAAGTAATAATTTCAGAAAGAGATATCTATCCTTCCATAACTCCTGAAAGAAAGTTTCTCCTGCCTTTCAGAGAGGAAAGTTTCTTTGAAATAAATCCAGGAGATACTGTCATTCATGAGGAAGAAGGAATTTGTTCAATAAAGGGGTTTAAAAAGATCAAAACAAATGGAAAGGAGATTGAACACATTGAACTTATTTTTAAGGAAAATCAGAAACTTTTTATCCCCTTCTGGGAAATATATAAAATTGAGAAATATTTTGGAAAAAGGGGGTTTACAGATTTTTCTACAAAAAAATGGGCAAAGGAGTTTGTAAGAGCAAAGATAGAAATTCATGAGTTTGCAAAGAAAATTCTTGAATTAACAGCTAAAAGGAAAGTTTTAAAGGGTATTTCCTTTAAATTGGATAAACAAGAGGAAGAGATTTTAAATGAGATAATTTTATCCTTTCCCTATACAGAAACCCATGACCAGAAAAGGGCATGGGAGGAAGTGAGAAAAGATATGGAGTCAGAGAAAAGAATGGATAGATTGATAATAGGAGATTCAGGTTTTGGTAAAACTGAAATTGCATTAAGGGCAGCATCAATGTGTGCTTTAAAGGGTTTTCAAACACTTTTACTTGCACCAACAACTCCTCTTGTGTTCCAGCATTACAGAAATTTCAAAGAAAGATTAGAGGAATTTCCCATAAATGTTAAAATGTTGTCCCGCCTTCTATCAAAAAAAGAAGAAAAAGAAATTTTAAAGGATTTAAAAGAAGGGAAAATTGATATTCTTATTGCAACCCACAGGGCTCTATCAAATGATGTTAATTTTAAAAATCTGGGACTTTTAATAATTGATGAGGAACAGAGATTCGGAGTTGAACATAAAGAAAAAATAAGATTTTTAAGGGATGAGGTGGATACTTTGATTTTATCTGCAACCCCTATTCCCAGAACCCTTGCTCTTTCGATTTACGGAGTAAATGATATTTCAAGAATAAGAACCCCACCGGTAGGAAGAAGGGAAACTGATTTAATAATAGCACCTTTAAGTATTGAGAGAGTAAAAGAAGCAATTGAAAGGGAATTAAAAAGAAAGGGACAGGTTATTTATGTGAGAAACAGAATAGCACCTTTAAAGGAAATTAAATCAAAAATTGAAATACTTTTTCCCGGTGTGAAATGTGAGATACTCCATGGAAGAATGGATAAGGAAAAAATTGAAGATGTTTTAATTTCCTTTATTATAGGCGAAATAAAAATTTTGATTACAACTTCAATATTAGAAATAGGAATGGATTTTGATAATGCAAATACTCTGATAATTGAAAGACCCGACCTTTTCGGACTATCGGAACTTTATGCTTTAAAGGGAAGGGTGGGAAGAAGAGATAAAAAATCCTATGTTTATATTTTACTACCTCATAAATTAAGTGAAAGGGCAAAAGAAAGAATAAGAACAATAAAAAGATATAACTATCCAGGTTCTGGAGAAAAGGTAGCTTTAAAAGACCTTGAAATGAGAGGACCAGGTGAGCTTTTTGGGAAAAAGCAGAAAGGTTTTATTAAAAACCTTGGAATAAGTGTTTACCTAAAGATACTTGAAGAAGAAATTAAAAAATTAAAGGGTGAAAAAATTATTAAGAAAATCCCTGAAATAATTTCTTATACCTCCCTTTACTTTCCCGATAAAATGGAAGAGGAGGATAAGATTTACCTTGCAAGGGGTCTTTTTACAGCAGAGGATGAAGTTGAAATAAACTTTATAATAGAGGAATATAGGGATAGATTCGGAAAACCTGATGAGAAAATGGAAAAGATCTTTGAACTCGCAAAGGCTTTCTTAAAGGCAAAAAAGGAAAGTAAAAAAAGAATAAAAATATTTGAAAATTTAATATATATAGAGTAACCCATGTTTGACATTTTTATCTTTATTTTAATTTGAATTTTTATCCAAAATTTTGTCAAACATGGGGTAAATACCTTAAAATATTAAAATGAAGACGCTTGAAGAAGTAATTAAAGAACTTCCTGAAAATATAAGGCTTCCTATATATGAAGCATTCCAGGTATTTAAAGAAGATATAATTCATAAAGAGATTGTAGAAATAAAAAATGAGATAAAGGAAGTATGGAAGGCAATAAAAGAACTT
>Ga0197143_1002896_pt1 | contig 12035 bp, 15 predicted proteins | sample GBS70_MetaG_FD_148603 | JGI IMG/M metagenome (GOLD analysis project Ga0197143, IMG submission 148603) | Sediment microbial communities from Great Boiling Springs, Gerlach, Nevada, United States - GBS 70_MetaG | ecosystem: Environmental > Aquatic > Thermal springs > Hot (42-90C) > Sediment...
AGAACAGGTTGGATCACAGTGCCATCTCGCTCTCTTGGAGCTCCTCCAGCCTCCCGAACGACAAGTAGCCGAGGCGGGATTCGAACCCGCACGGGCGTCACCGCCCACAGGATTTTAAGTCCTGTGCCTGTGTGCCCCCCCAACTAGCGGGGAGCGTCAGATTAAGCAAATCATCACACCAGTGATCGGTATAGTGACAGTTGACGAGTAGGCAGGATCGCCTCGCGGCAGCGAATTTACAGGGGCAACCCTCCTGGTTACCATCATGCGAAGAGCCTGAGAAGCACGACGATAGCACGTTAGAGGGATAGTTATCGGAGGAGTGGTTGCAACGGGTCGGGGGCGTGCCTATGAGCGAACTGAGAACCCTTGCGAACGCGGTCTGGTTCCTTTTTGGCGGCCTGGTAGCAGGACTCCTTTGGTCTGTAGCAGGTGTGGTGTGCTATGCCATGGTCGTGACCATCCCGTTTGGAGTCGCCTGCTTCCGAATAGCCCGGTTCGTGTTTTTCCCCTTCGGAAAGGAGCTAGTGGATGCCCGCCTCCTCGGTGAACGCCCATGGCCCGGGTCTACCATTGCGAACCTCCTCTGGTTCGCCCTTTGTGGGTGGTGGCTGGCTATTAGTGAGATACTGATAGCCCTTGGGTTGCTGCTCAGCTGTGTTTCCATTTTCCCTATTTTCCTCGGGGCACCAGTGTGGGCCTGGACCCACCTCCGCCTGGCTGGGGTCGTCCTTTGGCCCCTTGGCAAGCGGATCGTAACAGTAGAAGAGGCCAAAGTACTCCGCGACTTGGCAGCTCGGCGGCGATTCGCCCACCTTGCCAAATAGGGGCTTTTTCGGAACCATCATACCTGCCATTTTGTTTGTGCCATACGTTCCCAGTTTTTCGGACCACAGAAGTGCCAGATATAGTCGTCCATCTCGGGTTGCCAGCGCTCCCAGAGTTTCTGCCCAACGCGGTTGAACGTGGGCGGTAGCCGGTGGATGGAAATATTGAGGGCCTTCAGGGCCAGGCTAATCAAGCCCTGGTCAGTGGTAATCCATCCTCCCCGTTTAACCATGGGGTGGAGTGCCCGTGCCAACTCGAACACAACCCGGTGGCGTGGTGGGCTAAAGATCATGACTCCGGAATTGAAATAGTCGTTGGTGTAGTCCATTTCCACGTTCAATAACTTGCACAACGGGTCCATGTAGTCCCGAATTGCTGGCAGGAATGAGTGTCCCTCTTGCTCCGACGGGACTACACCGAAACAGTGGACCGGGACAACCTCAAACAGGTTGGGACAACGCTGGCTGACAACGACGTCTCGGTCGAAGAACACAACACGTTCGTACATGTAGAGGTGCCTATCCAGGTTCAGCTTCTCCCACCACACATCAAACCACGGAACAATGGGGTTCCGAATCTCTACAAAGTCGGCCCCCCAACGGTCGGCAGCATGCCGCATCGATTCTCGGAAATTGTGGGGAAGCCCGTCGTTGTGGACATTAAGGACGGCCACTGCTTTTCCTTTCGGCCTCACTGGGGGTGGAGCAACCCTTCGCATGGACTCCCGGAAAACCTCGGACAATAGCGTGCGGGAGTTCAGGCACTGGTGGCGGGACCAATTAGGGACTCCATGGCTGCGGAGTACCTGGTTACTAAGCATCCAGCACCAGGCGGCAGGGAATCCCCGCATGAAGTCGTGGTGTTCGCTGGAGGGAGCTTCCACAAGGAGTCGTTCACTTTCGTTCCACGGGACAGGGGAAATATGGGCCAAGGGCCAGAGGGGCACATTCTCTAAGCCGGCCTCGCGCACAATGCGGGTGAATGGTTCGGAGCTAACCTCGAGCCACCCAGGCTCCCGGTCTTCCTGAATGACCGTCACGATAGCCTGCCACCATCGTTCGATTACTGGGCTATCCCGACGTGCGGCAATAAACCCAACACCAACCGTATCGTCGGTGGAGTGATAGGCAGCGACACCTAGTGGGGTTGCTTTGGCTACGTGGAGAACGGGCCAAAATGGCTGCATGGGGATACAATCGATGTCACACCACATGCCCCCGAACCGGTGGAGCAGCCAGCACCTAATGGCGTCGGAACGCTGCACTACGTTCCACCGGCTAATAGTGGCCCAAACGTGAGAAGGGAAACCGAGCTGCTGTAGCCCAGGCGGGTCAAGCAGCACCACATTATGATTGTGTGCCCGCAGTAGTTCAGCACACAGTTGAATATAGGGCGGCATCGGCCCTTCCCAGTAGCAAAAGATGGTATTGCCGTCAAACATCATGCCCTCCAAAAAACTGTCGAATAGCCTCATTCGCCGAGTTAGCCGTTATCCGTTCCGTCGGCACATTGAGTTCTGGGAGTTCGCTCAGGGTGTGTCCGTAAAGTGCCAGCACCCGTCCCTCTAAGGCAGCCCGCCGGCGGAGGCGGCCGATCCACCGCTGACAGTCTGTGGGCACAGGACTGGGGATAGGAACGCAGAGCCAGTGGTAGCGGTCCTGGAGTTCCAGGGCAACGTAGGCCGGGGCGTCAAGCAGGACCACGGGCGGTTGATTTGGTGCTGGGTATGCCTCTAGAAATTCTCGCCAGTCCGCCGGTAACTTGCTGAATGCTGCTTCGACGTCCTCAGCCTCGATTTCAACCACCGGTCCAGCGTAGGCTGCTTTGACATCCTCTACGGTAATGTCAGGGTGCCACACCGTGCAGATTGCCCGGGCGTCTTCCGCTTCACGTTGCAGGAGAGCAATCCAGTCCTGCAGCAGCCGGGGGCGTTCTTCCCGGGGGCGGCTGGCGATATACGTCAATCCGGTATCGTAGCCCGTATCTCTGTGGCGGCTATAGCCACCATGCCAACCGAGTTGCTGGAGGCTTTCCGCAACATGCCGTGGGGCCCGTAGCACAATGATCGGCCGGGGCTGCGGTAGCGGCGGGGTGGTGGATACGTCCGGCATTGCGGTCCACCATTCCCGCGGCTTAATGGCACCGCGAATGTCGGATCGACCCCCGGCCTGCCCTATCAACCACGGGTCAGGGGCGTAGACCACCCGGGTGTGCTGCCACCCTTTCATGACCCAGTCGATATGTACCGTGCAGTTCCCCCACCGTTCCTGCAGGGCCCGCATGTACGAACGTCGAGCTATGTAGGCGTGGGTGCGCTGGGCATATCGAACGCGAACCACTCCGGGTATACCCGTTTCGATTGGGGGGGCGTGGTGTTGGCCCCCTAACATGATTCCTTCCCAGTCTTGAGGGACTTTGGCGAGGAATTCCGCTACCTTCTCGGAAAACCCTTCAGTTATCTCGGCGTCATCCTCCAAAATCAGAACCGTGTTAACGCCCTCCATCAGGCAGTCCTGAAGGATCCGAAGATGGCTCATTCTGCATCCGTATGCTCCACCCCCTTGGGTGAATTCTGGTGGCACCCCGACCACGTTGCCGTCGATAGCCGGGTATACAATGGGATCGGGAAAGGGCCAACCAAACCGTTCCAGGCGTTCAAAAAAAAAGTTTTCAGCCTGTCTGGGCGGCTTTTCAGGTTGATGACGTAAACCCGGTCCACAAAGGTCTTTAGTTCCTCGGGGCTTAGTTTTACGCCCCACTTCCCCATAGGGCACTCCTCCGTAGCCATAGCCAGTTTGTTCCGCCAGGCTGAGGCGGCGTCCGTTGTGCGGCAACCGCAAACCCGACAAATCTGGGCCTTGGGGTCATAGTGCGGGCAAGCCCGGCAAATGGCCAGTAACCGGGCTATCTCCTCCGCCGACCTGGTAGGTCTACCGGCCGCCATCCACCTGGCAACGGCCTGGGCGTAGCTCCAGACTCGCTGGGCCAAACCGGGGGGACTAGCGTGAGGTTGTTGTTTGGGGCTGGTCCGGGATGTCGCCGGACACTCGGTTTGGGTCGCCAGAACGTCCCGTGCCCGGTCATCGGTGGTATCAGCAGGCAGAGATACCCGCCGTTGGCATCTGCCGCACGTCCACAGTCGTCCATTGGGTATGTAGAGCTCGGTCCAATAGTGGCCGCCAAGCTCGATGTCCAGGCCCCGCCAACCGCACGGGGGCAGGTCGTCCGGTCGAGGCTCGAACACCTTCCCGTCGGCCCGCCGGCCGGTTACCACTAGCCTGCCGCACTGCCGGCACCGCCACTCCCCGTCGGATATGCGGTCTAGCACACACGGTCCCCGGATTCCGACCATGAATGACTGCCGTAGGTGGAACTGGACGTGGTTTCCGAGCTCGAGGTGGATACGCTCCCTAAACTCGAATAGCTACCGCTTGCACTTGACGCATACGATGATCCGCTTGCCGACGACGAACTGTCGGAACTACCCCAACTGGAGTACGGCCCTGGAGGCCACTCACCACTCCCACCTCCGCTAGGCGGATACTCGCCACTTGAACCAGGCTCTGAACCCGGTGGAGGTTCATAGCTGCCGGACTCGGAGTCCGATCCGCTTCCTGAGCTACCCGCGGACGCCGACTGGGAGGTGCTGGCTGAGCTAGGCTGGGAACTTGCGGAGGCGGACTGACTGGCTGAGTCGGACTGACTTGCCGAACCACTCCAGGATGCACTTCCGGAAGTGGAACTGCCACCGGATTGCGACCCAGAGTCAGAACCACTGCCTGAACTTGGCAGAGAACCACTGCCCGAACTGGCAGATAGTGAAGCACTTGCCGATCCTGATACAGAACTGCCACTCGACCCAAGAATGGAGCCACTCCCGGAGCCTGACCCAGAGGCCGACAGACTGCCAGAACCCGGCCCAGAACCGCTGCCGGAACCTGATTCAGAACCACTACCCGAACTCGGGATTGACCCACTGCCTGAACCAGATGCAGAACCACTGCCGGAACCGGGTATGGAACCGCTACCAGAACCGGATTCAGGAGTACTCCCTGACGCGCTACCCGAACCCGGCTCGGACCCGGGTTCAGATGTGCTTCCACTTGCCGACCCTGACCCGGTCGAAGAACCAGGTTGAGAACTACCAAGACCGCCGTCACCGCTTGATGCGGACCAACTTCCTGAGCCGGGTTGAGAACCCGGTTCCGAACGAGAACCAGAGGCAGTGCCTGAGCCAGAATCCGAACCAGGGGCAGTACTGGACTGGCCGGCTGAGCTACCGTTCCCCGACCCGCCATTTGACGTCGTGCTGGAACCAGGGGGTTCCTCAGAACCAACCTGGGAACCACTACCCGATGGTGATTCGGACGGTGGCGTCCCTGACCCGTTAGCGTCGGAACCGTTCCCAGAAGTAGACTGACCGTCAGACTGCCCCCCAGATTGGTTTTGGGAAGCACTGCCTTCACTAGCTTCAGAGGGCGGTGGGGGTGGGTCCTCTGACCCATTGGAGCTGTCCGATGTGTCGCAGCAAACGTACACTGCCACGTCGGGTTGATAGTCGATGCCTACGAGGCAACCCTTTTCGAAAACCAGACGGACAAGAGGGAAGTGAATAAAGTTACCTTGCCGCCGCGGGGCCGCCAGCAAAAGGTGGACCTGCGCTGTGATGCCGTTCTCGCATCCACGACCGTCCCCCGAGCTATCAGAGACTGACCCGTCCGATAAAGACCCACCCGAGCGACTTCCGGGCACGCCCGGACACAGTTTTACGTGTGCTAGGGTCCAGCGGCCCGTACCCGGCATATATTGGAGGAGCACCTCGGTCGATTGGGGAACATAGGGACACCCGTTTGCAGGGTCTATTGGGGCAAAACGATGTGCGGCAATGACACTGTAGTCGTCGTAAGCTGTGACCTCAATCTGGGTGTCCCGGCCCTGATAAGAATCCTGTAGCGTAACTCGGGCCTCTCCGCACGCGTACCATCGGTAGGACGTGACGTGACCGGGGACAACCTGGCCATAGGAGTCCAAAAGCAGCCATAACCCGCTGGGGTAGTGATAGACTGCCCATACCCAGTCGCCAATGGTAAATTTGGGGGGTAGCAGGCTATCACGACCGTCTGCTCCCCGGAGCTGGGTTCGGTATGCACCGGGGTATGCTGTGGGTGCCCAAAGCTGGATTTTTTGTTCTGGTACCGCCGGTGCCCAAGCTTCCCCCCAGCCTAGCCCGCGTTGCAGAATCACCGCTTCGCAGTAATGCCAAGCGGTGGGCTGCAGTTCCGTATCTCGGCCCCGGGGAACGTGTTGCCATGGGGAGACAATTTGGACCAACTGGATTGGTTGCCGCGGCCGGGTCACTACGGTTTGCCCGTTGGAGGTTTGTTCCAGGTCCGCCCCATCGACACTCCAACTGAGTGCCGCTTGCAGGCCACGTAACTGTTCAGCCGCGTCGGCAGCCCGAATGGGTTGACCTGGTTTTGGGGTGGGTAGGGTACGCATGCGACTAGCCTTAGAGGAACATTCCCGAGAAATTGGCTCGCTGGTACCGATCGACCCAGCCGCCTGCACCGTCACTCATTTTCACCCGGTGCCAGCCGTCTAGCCGGTACTCATGGTTCCACCCGTATGTGACGTCGCCCACCCGTATCCCGCGGTAGGAAAACTTGGCCACCAGTTTCCAACACCATGGGCTAGTAATACTGGCCCGGGCTGACGGGGTCAGTTCGTACCCGAGAAACAGCAAGGTCTCGCCGGGACAGTCCAGAAAGGTTCCGAGATTAACACACCCCAAAAGCTGATTCCACGCCCCAATGGGTGGGTTGCTCACATAGTCCCAGACCAGCGTGATTTCCGCCTTCCTTACGAGGATTCTCCCGGCTGGACTGTCATCTTCGGGGACGGGGGCGTCCGGCAATCCATTAGGATTATCTTCCCACCGGACGGCCCGTGCCGGGAGTCGCATCCACTCGCCGCCAATCTGGATCGATTGAATGGCGAGTGTTGTCCCCTGGCGGTGGGCTGGCTTACTGAACGGCCACGGTTGAGTTGAAAAGTCGGTGGCGTACTCGGCGGTCACCTTGGCCCACTGGTAGACGATCTCGTTGCCGATCTGCGTGGCCTTGGCGTCGGCAGGAAACGGTTCGATACTAACGCGGTTGCACCAACAGTAGGGAATGCTGGGGTGGGCAGCACCCAGAAGGGCTTCCCCCGCCAGCAGGCGGTCAGCCCACGGCACCTTAAAAACCCGGGTAGCCGAGTTGCCCTGCCCGATCTGGTGTGCGGATGTGTTGCTGCCTACCAGTTCCATGGTGGCTGTACGTCCACGCTAGCTATATGTGGCCGGGATGTGCCCCGCAACCACCTCCACCCTCACGACGTTGCCGTCGACAGCCGAGGCGAGCTTTTCCGTGGCCTCTGCCGTTTGCTGCGTGGCCCGAGCAATAGCCTCTTGCTGCCTCTGGGCTACCTCTTCCTGCATTTGCTGTGCTAAGGCTTCCAATGCCACGAACGAAATTCGTGCCTCTGCGGCAGCTCCCGCTGCCTGTTTTGCTGCCTCAGCCGCCCGGGCGGCCGGTGCGGCCGGTGAAGGTGTCACCGGCGGCGGTGCTTCCGGCTTCGAAGCAGTTGGAGCTTCCGCCGGCGGCTTGGCTTTTCTCTCGTAAAACTCCTTACGGCGCTTTTCTAGCTCGGCCTTCAGTGCCTCAAGCGCTGGTGTGGTCTCTTTGATTTCCGCCTCCACGAACTCCGGCATCTTCTTGATTGCCGAGGAAAACCCTTCGGTAAGTGGTGTCCAGTTAAACTCCCACTTGCCCCCTTTGATCCAGGTCCAAAAGGCATTCCACAAGCCTTTGAGGTTTTTTATGAGATTGCTGAAAACCGTCTTCCCCAAGTTCCATACATCCGTGAGCACATCTCGCCAGTTCTCCATGAACCATTTCAAGAGGACACCCATGTTTTGGAACAATGCCTTGATTCTCGGCCATAGATTCTCGCACCAAAGTTTGAATTGCTCCCACCCGATGGCTAGATAGAGTCGCCAGTTTTCGAAAAAGAACTGAACAGCTGCCAGCCAGCTAGTGACTGTTTCCTGGAAGGAGCTTGTGCTGTTGTTGAGGAGGCCCCCGAAAAGCGATCCGAACACCGATGATAACACCCCCCAGATCGCCGATACCACGCTTGACACTACGTCCCAAAGCGCACCAAAAATAGCTACCACAGTCTCGTAGTACTGTACGAATGTGCCTCTCCACTGCGCCAAAAAGTCCCGTAGTTGTGCCCCCAGCCCCTGAATTCTCCCGCCCAGGTTACCCAACCACTCCCCGAGAGCGGCCAGCATGGGTTTGATGTTGAAGGTCTCTATAAAGACGTTCCCTAACTCGGCTAGGGCAGTTTTCAGGTTTCCCGTAACCGTCGACCACAATCCGGCCGTTGTTTGCGACAGTCGCTGCATGCCACCGGCGAACTGCCCCCCTTCGTCAGCCAGACGACTGATTGCCGCCCGGACGTGCTCGAAGCCGACCTGTCCTTTGGAGACCAGTTCACGGATTTGGTTTTTCCGCTACACCGAGCACCGCGGCCAATTCGCGGGTGATCGGGATACCGCGGGCCTGCCACATTTCGAGGGTTTCTGCAGTCAAACGCCCCTGGGCCTGCACCTTCCCGTAAATAGCCGCAAGGTCACCCAGCCTAGCCCCGCTTAGTGACGCGATGTCGCCCAATTGCCGCATTACCGGGATGATCTCTTCGGTGGCAGTACCATAGGCCAGTAACTGTTTGGCAACATCACCAAGCTCGAGCTGTTCGTAGGGCGTGGTGGCCGCAAAGCGATTAATGTCCTCCATCATTCGCTTTGCGGCTTCGGACGATCCGAGAAGGACCTCAAACTGGGTGGATAAGTTCTCAGCCTGAGCGGCAAGGGACAGAATACCGCGGGCACCGGCAACTCCCGCAGCCCCAAGGGCCATACCAACTAGACCACTTGGTGTGGCCAGCCCACTTAAGACATTTCCGAGGGAACGAATAGGCGCCGTTGCCGTGCTGGCTAACGCAGTCAGTCCACGGCGCACGCTGCCCAAGGCGGCGTGCACGCCAGCTAAGCCGCGAACACTTAGTTCAACGTAATACTGGCCTATGGCCGGCATACGGCACGGTTCACTGTTTTCCTGCAAGGAGTGCCTCTAGCTGTCGTGGCGTCATCCACACAGTCCTCCGCGGCAGTCGCTCCACGGGGGCACCGAGGAGCATGGCTGCCTGCAGCGGAGTTAACTGGAGCACCACGTCGGGCGGCCATCCAAACCGTTCGGCACAGGTCCGAAATAGCTCCGCCCACTCTATGGGTTCGCCGTCATAGGGCGCTCAGAAGGTAGCCCTCCGAACGCCTCATTGATTGCCGCGTTTGCCGTCGCAATGGCGTCTTGGCCGTGCTCGGTCAGTGCTTGCTCCAGCCAATTCATCGCCTCATCTAGCGAGCGAATGTCATCGGCGTGATACCGTCGGAGCGCAAGATAAGCCGCCGCCGCCAATCCCAATGGCTCTGGGAGCTGGTCGATGTTTTTCAGTTGAAACCGCCGTTGCTGGGCAGCGGCCACAAAAGCCGCTTCCCAGTATTTCGCGAGTTGTTCGGCCGGAACAAGCGAGGCGTGTTTTGCCGCCTGTTCGATTGGGTCGGGAAGCCGCGAGAGAATTTCGGCCTCTAGTGCCGCCATATCGGCCAACCGTGGTGCCGCCAATCGCCAAACCCGACCGCCAACAGTAATCTCCCGGTATAAGCCGCCAGCCACTCTGGCTAACCCCTCCATCGTAGGCTCCTTCCTGATCGCGGTTATGATTAGCCTTGTGAACCGCTATAAGTCCACGGGCCGTCGCTAACGAAACTGGCTTTAAAACCCACGGGTGAGCCGGAGTCTATGTCCACTTCATAAGAGATTTCCGTGATCATAGCGTTTCCCGAAAGTTTTAGATTCCCAGTTTCTAGAACCAAGCCGACACTGGTACCGATACTCACCGGGATCGTGCTGGCGGCCGCAGGCAGTTTAGCCTCGAAATCGCCGGTCAGTTCCTCGATTCCCGCCACCGCCAGTTTCCACCCTTGACTGTCGCTTGAACCGTAGGTCGTGACGTTGCTTTTGTGCGTAGCGCTCCATTTCGTGACGTCGGCCACGTAGTTCTGGCCCACTTTCACCTTGCCGGTTTTCCCACTGAACGCAGGCATAGCGTACGCTCCTATACCGCCACTAGGTCATACTCCAACGTGAACTCTCCCCGCCACAGTGTCGACGGACTATCCTCCGAACGCGCCATGGAAAGTTCGCACCGGGAAAGTTGCATCGTCCCGTAACGCTCGGTTGTCCACTCGCCCAGGTGGGCGCAAATAGCTTCCCGCAGTGACTCCAGGAAGTCTGGCTGGGCGGACTCAGCCACTGCCCGCAAAGTCACGTGCGGGTAACGTCCGTCGCTGGTCCGTGTTTTGTCCGCAATCTGCACGGAGACGAACCCAAGAGTAGGCAGTGGGGTCCCTGGGTTGGGTGGTCCGAGGAACACACGCACCTCGGGAATCAACTGCCGTAGCTCCTGGGTCTCACGCCATTTTGTCTGGATAGCGTCCAGGATGGACATGTCGCACTCCGTTCACCATCATCGCCCATGCGCCTCCAAGGCCGTTCGCAGTAGCGTGTCGATTGCTGACCGGCACCGGTCAAGTGTGGGCTTCAGCCACGGCCGTGGCGCAATACGCTCTGTGCCTAGCTCGAGGTACGCCATGTAGGCTGCGTTGGCGGCCGGCCCCACGCGGGCCACTTTACTATCCGGGTGGTACTCCATGAGGATGTTCCGGCGGCCGAAGGAGGTTCTCACCATGGGTGGCTCGCCGGGGCGCGAACCAATGAAGATGGTGTACTGACTCCCTTTAGGCCCAGCTGATGTTGTCCGTTTGCGTTTGACCCTAATGCGTTTGGCGGGCCGGCTGCAAGCAAGGCGGGCCTGGGTCATCACGAGGGCGGCCGCCCGCTGAAGGGCACTATCGATGGTACGGTGCAGGTCAGCCTGAACCCGATCTCCCAGCCACCGGATAGTAGCACCCACGGGGGCACCCTCTACGTGTAGCCTACGCTAATGACCTCAACCGCCTGTTTGGCCGCTTCTTCCGCTTCCAGTTTGCTTATCAGGTCGTGCAATTTGAGTATTTGGTCCAGTACGAACTGCTCGTTCTCGTTCCACCGATAGTTGGGGTTTTGCTGCTGGGCGGCAAGGTAACTGGCATACCAATCACGGACTGAGGTCAGATTGTCATGAAACTCCATCTTCTCTCCCCTTAGTCCTCCCTAAACCTGTTTGGCTGCCGTGCATCCCACTTCCTGGCTAGCTCTCGCATGTACCTCCGGAGAGCATTCTCATAACAAGAGGCACAATACGGCCGCTCCATAAGCTGCCCGTTCAGCCCCCACCAGTAGAGGTCGTCGGTTAGTCGCCCACATTCCCTGCACCGTGCTTCGTGCGGTCTCGACCCAATCTGGTGTTTCGTTGGCCTTTTCCATGCCATGGCCACGTCTAAATCCGAAAGATGTTCGCTATAGCTCGAGCGAGAACCAGCCCGCTAAACGCGGCTAAACCCGACACAATCCACAAAATAGCCGAGACTTTTGTGCAGATACCCGTGCCGCCATTCCCAAATAGCGTTCGCTCCGCCCTTTCCAGTCTCCGTTCGTGGTCCGAAAACATGGCTTTGATTTCCGCGATGCCTACCTGAATCTCCGCCAGCGACTCACCTAGTTGGCGGAAATGGGCGGCACAATCGAAAGGCGGCGGGATGTCACACTTTTGTGGTGTCATGCCGATTTTCCTCGTTTGGTCGTCGACACTTGTTCGCTAGCGGTCGGCCGCGGGATAACTCTGTCAAGTGCCTGGGTCAGTTTCTCTACCAGCCAGTCATCGAGCGGGGTGGGTGTTCTGGCGGCTACTCCCCGCAAGAACTTTTCAATCTCCAGAAGGTCCCCGCTTCGTTTGCGGGCCTGAATGTCACGCCAGAGAAACACGGCTAACGCCACTAGCACGATCGCCACCTGCACACCCCACCCTATCGGTAGGACCCGCCACAGGTAGTCGGTCACGTCCCGGAGAGTGCTCCCTCGCCACTCCTCCGCTTTCTGCTTGGCTTCGGCCGCCGCTGCCTCTGCAGCGGTGGCTTTTCTTTCCACGGTGCTCACTTGAGA
>Ga0197143_1002897_pt1 | contig 12034 bp, 12 predicted proteins | sample GBS70_MetaG_FD_148603 | JGI IMG/M metagenome (GOLD analysis project Ga0197143, IMG submission 148603) | Sediment microbial communities from Great Boiling Springs, Gerlach, Nevada, United States - GBS 70_MetaG | ecosystem: Environmental > Aquatic > Thermal springs > Hot (42-90C) > Sediment...
AGGAAAGAAGCGACTTTAAGGGTTTTAAATTTCTTTTAGTATGTTCTTTCGGTCTTTATATTCCTGAATGGTTTACATCAAATTTTGAATATACGCTAAACTTTCACCCCAGTCTGGTGCCGGAGTACAGGGGGGCGGCTCCCATAAGGAGAGCGTTGATGGACGGAAAAGAAAAAACAGGTGTAAGTTTAATTGAGGTTTCCCGCGAAATGGATGCGGGTAGAATTTATGCCCGCAAAGAAGTCGGGATCAAACCAGATGACAACTACAAAACCCTTTCAGAGCGCTTGATTGCAGAAGGCCTGCCTCTTCTTCTGGAAACCGTCAAAAAAATAGAAAGCGGAAAAGCGGTACTTGAAGAACAAAGAGGAAAGCCAACCTATGCAAGCAAGATAAGCAAGGACGAACTCTGGATAGACTGGTCGGAGCCTGCAACGGCTGTTTATAACCGGATAAGAGCTCTGTCTCCGGATTTAGGTGCAAGAACATTGTTTCGCGGTCGACAGCTGAAAATTTTAGCTGCACGTCCGGTTGAAGATGTGGGTGGTAAGCCTGGTGAAGTCCTGGAGGTAAAAAGAACGGGAATTTTAGTTGCCTGCGGGAAGGGCGGTCTTGAAATTTTAGAAGTTCAACCCGAAAACAGCCGCGTGATCAGCGCAGCTGAGTTTGTGAACGGTTATCGTCCTCAAGCAGGGGAAATGCTTAAGCAAAGGAAATGATTTTTTGTTATAATTTATTATTAGACGCCTTCGGGGCAGGGTGAAATTCCCGACCGGCGGTGATGCAGCTTGTAAAAAGCTGCTCAGCCCGCTAGCCCGTTTGAAAACGGGTTGATCCGGTGAAAATCCGGGGCCGACGGTGAAAGTCCGGATGGGAGAAGGCGATAGGCTAGCTCAAAGCTTTTGCTTTTCGTTCTTCTCCCTTTCGGTAAGCTCTTCCCGAAGAGTCTTAGGGAAGGAGTATCTATGACTACTGTTGAACCTAGGTATATGCAGCTTGCCATTGATTTAAGCCGCAATGGACTTGGTACAACCAGCCCCAACCCGATAGTGGGCTGCGTTATCGTAAAGGATGGTAGCATAGTTGGTACAGGCTTCCACGAATATGCCGGTGGTCCGCATGCAGAAGTTATGGCTTTAAAGGCAGCAGGGGAAAGGGCACGGGGTGCTGATGTTTATGTGACCCTTGAGCCCTGTAGCTTTTACGGGCGCACACCACCTTGCGTTGAGGCATTGATTGCACATAAAGTAGGGCGAGTTATCGTGGCTGTGCGAGATCCTCACCCAAAGGTTTCTGGTAGAGGAATTGAGATGCTCAGGGCTCACGGCATAAAGGTTGTAGAGGGTTTTATGGCCCGGCAGGCAGCCTTTGTTAACAGGTATTATCTAACTGCTTTAACTAAGTCAAGACCTTATGTGACCGTTAAGCTGGCAGCTACGCTGGATGGCTTCATTGCTGATATTAACGGCAATTCAAAATGGATAACTTCGAAAGCTGCCCGTAACGATGTTCAGGAACTGCGCCGTATTCACGATGCTGTACTTGTTGGTGCGGGTACTTTTCTTGTGGACAGACCCAAGCTTACTTACAGGGGAGGTAAGAATAAACGTCCTGAACTTAAGCGTTTTGTGGTTACTGGTTCCAGGGAGACTCTCGGGCGTGTGATCGAACAGAGAGGAAACGACAATATTTATATTGCAGCTCCCGAAGATATTGCTCCTGAAGGCATGCAAATAATAAGGTTAAAACGGAAAAACGGTTTGGTTGATCTTAAGGATTTGCTTGAAAAGATGCATGAAATGGAAATCAGAAGCCTGCTGGTTGAAGGAGGAGCCAAAATTGCTGGCAACTTTATTGAAGAAAACCTTTTTGACGAGATTGTGGTTTATTATGCACCCAAGCTGCTTGGAAACGGCAAAAAGCTTACAGAGCTCCAAAAAGAATATTCGATTGATAAATTGCTGAATTTTAGGCTTCACGGCGTTCAGATGATTGAAAACAACGTAAAAATTACCCTTTTTAATCCGGAGGCATTTTTTGATGTTTACGGGCATAGTTGAAGAAGTTGGTTATGTTAAGAGCTTGAAAAGAGAAGGGGATGTCTATCGGCTGGAAATCCTGGCCGGATTTTCTCCTGAACTCACCATCGGTGATTCGGTAGCTGTCAATGGAGCTTGCCTGACTGTCGTAGATACGAATTCACAATCTTTTACTGTTGAAGTCACACAGGAAACATTCAGCAGGACAAATATCAGGTACTTCAGGCGGGGAGATCCGGTTAACCTGGAGAGGGCACTTAAAGCGGGAGGACGCTTTGACGGGCATCTGGTTACCGGGCATGTTGACGGAACCGGTCAGATTGTCAAATTGGTAAAGAGCGGAAAATCAGCTGAGCTTTACCTCAAAGTTCCCGTCGGGCTTGAAAAATTTGTAGCTGAAAAAGGCTCTCTAGCCGTTGACGGAATCAGTTTGACAGTGGCTTCGCTGGAGGGTGAACTGGTTCGGATTTCCATTGTGCCGCTTACACTTGAAAAAACTAACCTCAGGTATAGGCGGTCCGGAGATTTTGTTAATCTTGAGGTCGATATTATTGCGCGTTATCTTTATCGTTTGCTCGAAAAACAAAGTCAGTCAAACTTGCTGAGGGATTTTCTTGAAGGGAGGTAGATTTTATTGCCCTTTGCAACCATTGAGGAAGCACTAGAAGACATAAGAGCAGGCAAAATGGTAATTGTGGTGGACGATGAAGACCGTGAAAACGAAGGCGATCTCGTGATGGCGGCTGAAAAGGTAACACCAGAGGCTATTAACTTTATGACCAAGTACGGGCGCGGGCTTGTCTGTATGCCTATGGCACCCGAAAGGATTGAGGAACTTAAGATACCACCCATGGTCCAGGAAAATACTTCAACATACAACACCGCTTTTACTGTCTCGGTTGGAGTTAAAGGCAAAATGACTACAGGTATATCTGCATACGATAGGGCTAATGTCATCAAGGCATTGATTGACCCGGCTACGAAACCCGAAGATCTGGTAATGCCCGGTCACGTATTTCCGTTGAAGGCCCGACCAGGAGGTGTGCTTGAGCGTGCCGGACACACCGAAGCTGCGGTTGACCTGGCAAGACTGGCCGGGCTTTATCCTGCAGGGGTTATCTGTGAAATCATGGCTGACGACGGGACCATGGCTAGACTGCCGGAACTTGAAGCTTTTGCAGAAAAGTGGGGACTTAAAATAATCACCATCGCTGATTTAATCAAGTACAGACTGAAACGTGAACTACTTGTTGAAAGGGTGGTGGAGGTAAACCTGCCCACCGCCTATGGAGAGTTTAAGGCTGTTGCTTATCAGTATTGTATAGATAAGAGCGTACATCTTGCTCTGGTAAAGGGTGATGTCCGCGGGAAAGAAAACGTTCTTGTAAGGGTTCACTCTGAGTGCCTGACAGGTGATGTGTTTCATTCGCTGCGCTGTGATTGCGGCTCCCAGCTTGAAGAAGCTTTGAAAATGATTGAGAAGGAAGGCCTGGGTGTACTGCTTTATATAACAGGACACGAGGGCAGAGGCATCGGTCTTATCAATAAGCTTAGGGCATACAGACTTCAGGAGGAGAAGGGGCTGGATACCGTTGAGGCTAATGAGCAGCTTGGTTTTCCGGCTGACCTCAGGGAATACGGAGTTGGCGCCCAAATACTGGTTGATCTCGGGATCACTTCAATGAGGCTTATGACCAACAACCCCCGCAAAATTGTGGGGCTTGAAGGCTACGGTCTCAAGGTGGTTGAGCGAGTGCCTCTTTTGACCTGCGCCAACCCTTACAACGAGCGTTATTTAAAAGCTAAGAAAGAAAAACTTAATCACCTCATCGATAACATAAAATAAGCCAGGGAGGTAAAGGGCAATGGTAAAAAGGTTTGAGGGAAAGCTTGATGGAAAAGGGTTGAAATTTGGAATAGTGGTTTCCCGTTTTAACGATGCTATAACTTCCCGCCTGCTTGAAGGAGCTCTCGATTGCCTTTACAGGCATGGAGTTGAAGAAGAAGACATCGATGTTTACTGGGTTCCAGGCGCCTTCGAGATTCCGGTGACCCTTAAGAAAATTTCGCTTAAGGGAGGCTATGACGCCCTTGTTTCATTAGCCTGCATTATTCGAGGGGAAACACCTCATTTTGAATACGTTTCGGCTGAGGTTGCCAAAGGCGTTGCTCAGGTTTCCCTTGAAACAGGTGTTCCGGTTGCTTTTGGAGTGGTCACAGCAGACAGCCTTGAACAGGCCGTTAATCGTGCGGGCGCAAAAAGCGGCAACAAAGGATTCCAGGCTGCTTTGAGTGCTATTGAGATGGCTAACCTGTTCAGGCAGATTTAAAAAGGAGGAAACCGCTTGAAAATTAAGAAAAGATGGGGCGAAATAAGGCAGCTAGCTTTTAACCAGCCGTGTTCGGTTAAGCTGATTGAAATAAATCCTGGAATGTCGACCAGTTACCATTACCATCATTTTCGTGAAGACCTGTGGTATGTTCTAGATGAAGGTGTTGGGGTTGTTATAAATGGACGGGAATACAGAGCAAAACCGGGAGATGAGTTTTATATTCCGGCTGGAACACCCCATAAGCTTTTTTCTCTGTCCAAACATGTGGTAAGGGTGCTGGAAATAGCCTACGGATTTCACGAGGAAACAGATAAAATCGTTCTTGATGAGTGAGAATATTCCGATAACGATTACCACAGACTTCGGGTTAAAAGATGAGTATTCCGGCTCTGTGAAGGCTTTGCTTCTGCGTTACTGCCCCGGAGCAAATATTGTAGAGATTACCCATCAGGTAACTCCGTTTTCCATCATTGAAGGAGCATTTATTCTTGCCGCTGCAGCACCCAACTTTAAAAAGGCTGTGCATCTTGCTGTTGTGGATCCTGGTGTTGGTTCATCGCGCAGAGCCTTAATCTTAAAAACCGGCCTGGGCCACTGGCTGGTTGGTCCTGACAATGGTCTTCTTATTCCGGCAGCAGATAGGCTTGGTGGGGTCGTTGAAGCTTACGAAATAAAACCTGAGAAGTTTATTGCTCACCGGATTTCCCCTACGTTTCACGCCCGTGACATTTTTGCACCGGCGGCGGCACTCCTTGCTGCCGGCATAGGAGCCTTTGAGCTTGGAGAACCTGTTGATATTTCCACACTTGCTGGTTCTCCCTGGTCAAATAAGGTGACGTCTGAAGCTGCAGAAACTGTTGTTGCCAGCATTGATAGGTTTGGAACTTTAAGGTTGCCAGTTTACTTCAATGAACTTAAAGCTGCCTGGGGGGACTTTAGAAAAATAAAACTTAGCAATGGAAAAATGGAAACTATTATCAGTAAAGGAGATTACTTTTTGCAGTTTTCGCAAGGTGAAATCTTCTTTTATGAGGACTCCTCTGCTTTTCTGGCAATCTCTGCTAATCTTGACAGGGCTGATAAAATATTAGGTCTGGAGCTTGGTCAGGAGGTCAAACTGCAAAAAATGGAGGCAGGATGAGCGTAAGGGTTAGATTTGCCCCCAGTCCAACAGGCTGGCTTCATATTGGTGGAGCAAGGACGGCTCTTTACAATTTTCTTTTTGCGCGTAAACACGGAGGCAAGTTTATTCTCAGGATCGAGGACACAGATAGGTCGCGTTCGACCGAAGAGGCCATTAAGGCAATTATAGATGATATGAAATGGCTGGGGCTTTTTTGGGACGAAGGACCGGAAGTCGGTGGACCCTACGGTCCATACCGCCAGATTGAACGGACAGAGCTTTATCAACAGGCAGTTCAAAAGCTGGTCTCTTCTGGCGCTGCATATTACTGCTTCTGCACTCCTGAGGAACTCGAAAAAATGAGATCTGAAGCATTAGCTCAAAAAAAATCATTTCGCTATCCACGAAAATGTCGTGCTCTTTCAGATGCCGAAGTGAACGAGAGATTAAAAAGAGGGGAAAAGGCTGCCGTCCGTTTTAAAACGCCGCTTGAAGGCAAGTTAATCGTCAGGGATATTGTTAGAGGAGAAGTAGAGTTTGATCTGGGTCAGCTTGATGATTTTGTGATTGCCAGATCCGATAGGACTCCTACCTACAACCTGGCGGTTGTGGTTGATGATGCTTTAATGAAAATAACACATGTTATCAGAGGTGATGATCACCTTTCCAACACGCCCAAACAGATTTTGATTTACAGGGCGTTAGGTTTTCCGGTTCCTGAATTTGCACACCTTTCGATGATTCTTGGGCCCGATAAAAAACCTCTTTCAAAACGCCACGGCGCAACAGCTATTTTCGAGTTCCGCAACCAGGGGTACCTGCCTGAGGCAATGGTTAATTATCTGGCTCTCCTTGGCTGGTCTTACGATGATAAAACAACCTTTTTTACACCCGAAGAGTTAATAGAAAAGTTTGAGCTTTCCAGGGTTTCTGCAAATCCGGCTGTATTTGACTTTCAAAAGCTTCAATGGTTGAATGGAGTCTGGATAAGGACGCTTAAACATGAAGAACTCAAGCAGAGGCTTATTCCTCTGGTTGAAAGGGCATACAGGGATTTCAGGACAGACGATCCAAATCTTGATAAGCTGCTTGAGCTAACCCGTGAGCGTATGAAGACTCTCAGCGAATTTGTCGATTGGACCTACTTTTACTTTACCGGGGAGGATAATTTTCAGCTCGATGAAACTGACAAAGAGAAGGTGTTTTCCGGCGAAGATGTCTTTAAAATACTAAGGGCAGCCTACGAAAAGCTGGCGGCTGTTGAGAATTGGAGCAAGGAAGAAATAGAAAATGCCCTTCGCAGACTTGTAGATGAACTTGGTGTAAAACCAAAAAAGGTATTTCAGCCCGTTAGACTTGCTTGTACGGGAAGACTTGTGTCTCCGCCGCTTTTTGAATCGCTGGAAGTGCTTGGCAGGGAAAGAACACTAAACCGGATAAAAAAGTTCTTGACGCTTAGCCCATAATTCCGGTAAAGGCAACAGTTTTGTTTTTTCCCTGTCGCTTTGCATCGTAAAGGGCCCTGTCTGCCCTTGAGAGCAACGTATCTATGGTCTGTCCATCTTCAGGACAGGAAGCTAACCCAAAAGAAATACTTAACTTCTTTTCTCCTTCGCACAGGTCATTTTCACAGATTGCTTTTCTTAACCTTTCAACAATCTGCAGGGCTTCTTTCTTGGATGTATCTGGAAAAAGAATGACAAATTCTTCACCACCAAGCCTTGCAGCAAGATCGTACTTCCTGAGATTGCTTTTAATGATTGCTGCTATCTGTATCAGGACACGATCTCCTTCGAGGTGCCCGAAGGCATCGTTGATCTTTTTGAAGTCGTCTATATCGCCAATGGCAATCGTGAAGCTTCTTCCGCTGCGACGAGCTTTTTCTATTTCTTTTTCAAGTATTTCGTAGAAAAAGCGACGATTGTATAGCCCGGTCAGCGGATCTTTAATTGAAAGCTCATAAAACTTACGGGAGATTTCATTTAGCTTGTTGTGGTCATTTTTAATGATCAGGTAAAAAAGAAAAATGGTTGCACTGACAAGGAGCATGATGGCAACCTGCCACATGACTCTGATAGGCTCTTTAATACCGTTAAAGAAACAGAGGAAAGTGGGATATGAGGCTACAATAAGTAGTTCGCTTAAAACTGTTTCATAAATGTTAAAGTTTATCTGCGCCAGAGGATTAACTACCAGATAAAAGAAATAGAAACCAACGAAAACCGAGCTTTCGCCACCGGTAAACTTAATGATAATTGAAAAAACAAGAGGGCAAAATACCAGAGAAAAGTAGTGGAAAAATTTAAGAATAATACCTTTTTGAACGATCCATTCTTTCAAAAAGATCAGCAACAGGACGTAAATTAGATTGGATGCAATAAGAATTTCAGGGAGAAATTTGAGAAAAATGTTATCGGAAAATTGCTTGAAATAGCTGTTAAACTGATAGTAAATGACGAAAATCAAGAAGAAGCGCAAGACACCCTTTGCAAGCTCAAAATTAAGCAGAGTTTCATAGCCTTTAAGTATGGGCACAGTTTTTTGTTGCATATGTTAGTTATCGGTATAACGGTGTTAAAACTTAAATACCTTAGGAACGTGTAATTTTAAAGAGAATGTTTTTAAGGTTGTCCAGTTCTTTGTCGCTTAATACAGAAAACTGTAATTCTAGAAGGTTAAGAAAATCTTTCTTTAACTTTTGTTTCAGTTTTTTTGCATTTTCGGTCAAACAAAGATGCTTAAGGCGGCGGTCATCTGTGCTTGCTTCAAGCTTTAATAAACCTTTTTTTAAGAGCTGATCTATTTGCTGCGAAACAGCACTGCGGCTTATGCCAAGATATGCGGCAACCATTGAAGGTGTACAGTTTTTTCTGTTGTCCACAAAATTGATTATCTGCCACTGTACAGGAGTCAGTTGATCAAAGCAGCTTTCTTTTCTTCCGCGTTCGGCAATCTGACGCCTGAAAGCTTCTAGAAGCTCATAAATTTCCTGAAGAACTTGTTTTCTTTCCATCTTTACCGCGTAATCATCCTTTTAAATAAGGGCACAGAGATCGAGGTAGCAACAACGCCAAATGCTGTGAGTATGAGTATTTCGTTTTTGACAGAATCTATTCCTCCTCCAAGAACAATCACCTTTCGCAGAGCTTCAATGGCATAGGTGAGGGGAATTATCTTTGAAATAGCCTGCATAAATGCAGGCATCATCGAGATGGGAAAGAAAACTCCTGAGAGAAAAAGCATGGGAAACTGAAACATAAAGAGAATTTGGGTGGCCGTTTCCTGTTCTGCAGCGCTGGCTGAGACAAGTATCCCAAAGCCAACAAAGGAAAATATGCCAAGAATAAGAATAAGAAAAACCAGAAGAATGCTGCCATTGATCTTAACTCCAAAGAGAAAGATCGCAAGAATGAGCACAATGGTCCCCTGGATAAGTCCCCTGACAGCCTGGGCAACAGCTTTACCCAGAACAATGGAAAGCCTGTTAACGGGAGAAATGAGAATTCCATCTAGAGTGCCGATTTCCTTTTCTCTGGCAATCGATGCGGCCAGACCAGTAAGAACTGCTGTCATTACGATCATCGCAATGATTCCAGGAGCCACGAATTCAAAATAGTTGTAATTTCCCTTAACGATGCCCGTAATTTTTGCCTTTACGGGCTCAACAATTGCTTCGAGCATGCTGGGTGGCTGTTTTAATGAGAGCGACAGCTTTTGCAGGCTAATTTGTTTTGAATAACCATCAACCATGCGGGTTAATACTTGGGTGAAAATTTGGGAAGCTTGGGGGTTTGCCTGATCTTCAACAACTATCAGTTCAGCCTGTGTGTTTTCCTCAAGCTTGGTACTGAAACCTTCCGGTATATAAATAGCGCCATTTATTTCATGTGTCTTTATTGCTTCTTTCAGGGCTGTCAAACTATCATAGTGCTCTATTTTGAAAATCTTTTCTCCATCAGATGTTTTGGCGGCTTCTATCATCTTTAGAAAAGATCTTGAATACCTACTCTGGTCGTTATCGGCAACACCAATGCAGGCGTTTTTTAGTGCGTTTTCACTGGGAAAGATAAACCCAACCATTATCATCATGAAAACAGGCATCAAGAAGAATGAAAACAACCGCATTTTATCGCGGCTGAATTCAAGCAGATCTTTTCGGGCGATCAGAAAAAGATCTCTGATTGTTTTTTTCATTTTTGCCTCCTAAAAATGGCCCCTTCCTTCAGACTTTGCTTTTGACAGTGCCTTGTCCCTAATTTCTTCTCCGGTAAAGTAGAGATAAACGTCTTCAAGATTGGTGTTTTCTTTGTTTGGAACCAGCTTTTTTAGATTCTCAACGGTGTCGACGGCGACGATTTTTCCGTGGTCTATTATAGCTACCCTGTCAGAAAGAATTTCGGCATCAAGCATATCGTGGGTGGTAAGAACTACTGTAACGCCGTGGTTTTTCAGATCTGCAATAAACTTTCGAATGAGGTTTCTTGTTTGGGGGTCAAGACCTAGCGTGGGTTCGTCAAGAAAGAGGACCGGTGGTTCTGTTAGAAGGGCGCGGGCAATGTTTACCCTTTGTTTCATTCCGGTTGAGAACTTCATCACCGGGGTATGCATCCATTGATCCATGTGGAGAAGAGTAAGCCATTTTTCAGCCCTTTCTTTAATAACCTTTTCGGGTAGACCATATAGCTTTCCAAAAAACTCAAGGTTTTCATAAGCTGTGAGGCGATCATAAAGGATTACTTTTTCGGCTACAAGTCCAATGTTTTCACGGACGCGGTCAGGCTGTTTTAAGATATCGTATCCGGCTACCGAAGCGGTTCCTGAGGTTGGCGTAAGAAGGGTGGTAAGCATTCTTATTGTTGTTGACTTGCCTGCTCCGTTAGGTCCTAGGAAACCAAAAACCTCTCCTTTACTGACAGTAAAACTGACACGGTCAACAGCTGTAAACTGGCCAAACTTTTTTGTAAGATCCTTTGCTTCTATCATTACCCCGGACATGCTATATCCTGATGTTTAGAATATTAACAGTTTATATGCTTAACTGCATTCAGTCAAGCAATTTCAAAAGCATCGGCCCCTTGCAATAAAAACGTTATAGCTGTTATTATTTATAAACAAGGTCTTTGGGGGATCGTCTAGCGGTAGGACGTGGGACTCTGGATCCCATAGCGGAGGTTCGAATCCTCCTCCCCCAGCCATTCAAAAATCCTTTTCGAAGATCTCATGCTGGTGTTGTTGTCACTAATTTTTTAAAAATTTTGGCGCATATACGTTACTAAACACTGGTGATAAGTGTATGCAATGCAAATTAACTGCCATTATAAAATTCTTTTATTTGTAAATTTGATTATAGTCTATCAAAATTTATATAAATTTCATACCAGGAGGTGAATTATGAAAAGGCTAAAAACGCTGTACGTGCTTTTTCTTTTAATTGTGGCAGCAGGGGTGCTTCTTCAGGGTTGTGCAAATTCGAAAACGGATGGAGGTAACGAAAAGGAACAGAAAAAGGAGTCCGTTCAGAAAAAGGAAGGTCCTCCTGTAAGGGTTGCCTCCTATCTTGATTCCGAAGCTGAAGTGCTTGGTAATATGGTTTTGATTCTTTTTGAGAAGAATGGCATTCCTGTTGTTGATAAAACGAAATTTGGTACTCCGGATGTCTGTCGTAAAGCACTGCTTCAGGGAGAGATTGACCTCTTAATTACCTACACCGGATCCGGACAGTTCTGGCACAACGACAACACTGATGTTTGGAGCGATCTACAAAGGGGTTATGAGAGGATCAAGCAGCTTGATAAGGAAAAGTATGACATCATCTGGTTGACGCCTGCGCCTGCTAACAATACTGAGATGATCTGTACTACCAGGGAAATGACCGAAAAATACAACCTTAAAACCATGGAAGACTTTGCGAGGTATGTGAACCAGGGAGGAAAGGTAAAATTAATTTGCTCTCAATCATTTGCAGATAGCGAACTCGGTCTTAAAGGTTTTGAGAAGGCGTACGGCTTCAAGCTTACAAAGGACCAGCTAATAACCCTTTCTCACGGTAATACAGCTGAAATGCTCAAGGCACTGGCAAATGGTACCAATGGTGTGAATTTTTCTCTCTGTTATGGAACTGACGGGCAGCTAGAAGACCTGGATTTGGTTGTCCTTGAAGATCCAAAAAGTGTTCCTCCGGTCTATTTACCGTGTCCGGCAATACGGGGCGAAATCTTAAGAAAATATCCCGAAATTGAAACAATTCTGAAACCGGTTTTTGAAAGCCTGACTGCCGATGTATTGCGCAGACTCAACCGCCAGGTTGCATTTGAAGGAAAGAGCGGTAAGGAAGTAGCAACCGAATACTTGAAGGAAAAAGGATTCATCTAAAAGCTGTCCCCGCCAGGCTCTTCAGAGCCTGGCGGGGTATTCACTCATGAGGGAATTTTTTGCCTATCGAAAGGTAAAAATATTTAGCCTGCTCATAACAATAATTGCTTACTTTTCCGGTTCCTTTTTGGTTTTCAGAAAAAACCGCGTGCTAGAAGGCATTGGGA
>Ga0197143_1002900_pt1 | contig 12016 bp, 14 predicted proteins | sample GBS70_MetaG_FD_148603 | JGI IMG/M metagenome (GOLD analysis project Ga0197143, IMG submission 148603) | Sediment microbial communities from Great Boiling Springs, Gerlach, Nevada, United States - GBS 70_MetaG | ecosystem: Environmental > Aquatic > Thermal springs > Hot (42-90C) > Sediment...
GACGGGGACGATGTGGGAGAGCTTCCCCACCGGCTCCAGCGGTGGTTCGAGTCCGTCTCGGAGAACGTCCCCGCGGCGGCTCTACTGCACGGGAGCGTGGGGCTGAGCGCCCTGGAGTTCGCGGCCCGGGCCTTCCCCCTGTTCGCGCCGCAAGAGGTGTTGGTGGATCCGAGGCCGCTCGTGCGCCCGGTGGTCCCTCAGGAATTCGTGCACGTGGAGCGGTCCGCGCCGTTCGCCGCGGTCAGCCTTGGGCTGGCGACCTTGGGGGTGGGGTTGGCCTGGCAGGTGTTGAGGCCGCGGAGGGAGGGACTCCCGTGATCCGTTGGGAAGGCGTCACGGTACGATTCGGGAACCGACCGGTGCTCCGGGGTGTGACCCTAGAGGTCCCCGCAGGCCAGCGGGTGGCGGTGGTGGGCCCAAACGGGGCCGGGAAGACCACTTTGTTGCGGTGCGTGCTGGACCTGGTCCCCTACGGAGGCACGGTGACGGTGGGTGGCTTCGAGGCCCGGCGGGAGGGTGCCCGGGCGCGAGCCCTGGTGGGCTACGTCCCCCAGATCCCTGCCTTCCCCCCACACCTCACCGCCGCGGAGGTGGTGGCCCTGGTGCAGGAGCTGCGGGGACAGGCGCCGGACCCCTGGCCCCTCCTGGAACGGGTCGGCCTCCGGGAACACGGTCGCAAGCCCGCCGGGCACCTCTCGGGCGGCATGCTCCGGAGGCTTGGGCTCGCCGTGGCCCTGGTCGGAGATCCGCCGGTGCTCGTTTTGGACGAGCCCACGAGCCACCTGGATCGGGAAGGGGAATCGTGGCTTGCGGGATGGCTGCGGGAAACGGCGGGGAAGACCGTGGTGGTGACAAGCCACCAGCTGCGGCGCCTGGAGCGGCTCGTGGACCGGGTGGTGGTACTGGAGGCGGGGGAAGTGGTGGCGGACCTGCGCGCCGAGGACCTGCAGCACCTGCACTGGGTGGAGGTCGTGGTGCCAGGGCCGCAACCGGCCTCCCTGCCAGCCGGGGTAGAAGTCCTCGTGAGCCCCAACGGGGCCGTGCACCTCCGGGTGCCCGATGGGTTGCTCCTCGAACTCCTGAAAGCCCTGGAAGGCCGCCCCTTCCGGGTGCGCGAGCCGGAGGTAGAGGAAGTGCTGCGGGAGCTGCGGAGATGACGGCCCTGGTGCTGGCCCGGTGGGACGCCCGCGCGAGCCTCCGGGACCGGTGGTTCCTCACCCTCGCCACCGCCTTCGGCCTACTTACCCTGGCCGCCGCGGCCACCTCCCTCGCGGGCCTCAAGGTGATCGGGCTTTCCTCCTTCGATCGGGCCGCGGCGGCCCTGGTCTCCCTTGCCCAGCTGTTCATCCCCCTTCTGGGACTCACCCTCGGGGCGGTGTGGCTGGCGGGGGATCGGGAGACCGGAGCCCTGACGTTCCTCCTCGCCCAACCCGTCTCCCGCGGGACCCTCTACGCGGGGCGGTACGTGGGCGTGGGGGCCTCGGTCCTGGGCGCCGTCTGGCTCGGCTACGGGGCCGCGGGGGTGGTGCTGGCCTGGGGCGCGGGCACGGACCGGGTCGGACCCTTCCTCACCCTGGTAGGGCTTTCGAGCCTGCTCGCTCTGGCCCAGCTCTCCGTGGGATTCCTGATCTCCGCCTTCGTACCGACCCGGGGGAGAGCCCTGGGAGCCGGCTTACTCGCCTGGCTCGGGTTCGTGGTCCTGGGGGATTTAGGGGTGCTTACGGCTGCGGTGGGGTTGCGGCTGCCGGCCCTGGGGCTTCTGCTCCTGGCCGCGATGAACCCGGTCTGCGCTTTCCGCGTGGCGAGCCTGCTTCGGATTGCCCAGAGCCCGGAGTTGCTTGGCCCTCTCGGCGTACTGGCCGTGGATCGGTTCGGGCAGACGGGGGCCTTATTGGCCCTCGTGGGAGTGCTCCTGGCCTGGGCCCTCGGGGCCTTCGCCGCGGGATTCCTCCGGTTTGCACGGGTGCCTCAGCCGTGAGATCGGTGGTCCTCCTGTGCGTCCTGGCGCTCGTCGCCTGCGCCTCCGTCTCCGCGGCCGAGGTTTCCGGGGAAGGGTGGAAAGCCCGGCTGGAGTGGTCACCGGCTCCGCCCCGGGCCCTGCGGACCGCAACCCTGCGGCTTCGGATCGCGGACGACTCGGGAAGGCCCCTGGGGATCCCGAAGCTCCGCGCGGTGGCCTCAATGCCCGAGATGGCCCACGGGCCCGAGGAGATCCTCTTCCGGGAGGTGGCCCCGGGCCGATACGAGGCTCAGCATGCCTTCTCCATGGACGGGCGGTGGGAGGTCCGGGTAACAGGAGAGGGGGCAGGCGTCCGGGTGGTGGCCACCTTCAACCTGTCCGTGGGCCCCTAGCCGTCCGCTCGGGGAGCGCGTACCCGCTCGATCCCGAGCATGTTCACGACCCCCAAGACTCCGGGGATCGCCTGCACGAGTTGCTCCACCCGCTCCCGGTCTTCCCCGGAGGCCACCGTGCCCGTGAGGGTGACCCATCCGCACTCCACCGCGGACCGCACCCGCTGGTGGTCTGGGAGGTGGCGGCGGAGGGTCCGCCGGACGGCCCGCACCAGCTCCACATCGCTCGCCGGGGCAGGGTGGGATCCCTGCGCGCTCAGGTGATTCACCACGTCCAGGATCCCGGGGACCCGGTGGGCAGCCTCCTGGGCCGCGAACTTCTCCACGGCCCCGCTGACCCTGCCCGTCAGGATGGCGATCCCGTCCTCCACCCGGGCCTGTACCCGTTCGGGATCCACGCGACTATCCACCCAAAACTCCTGCACCACCCGACGGTGCCTCCTCATGTCCGCGGGCCGACCGGCCATGCGCTCACCTCCCACCCACCACGAGGATAGGGAGGTCGCGGGTTCGGGGGCATCGGCTGAGGAGGGGATCCGCGCGACCCTGAGCGTACTCGTGAGGTTCGTCCTCCTCCCTCCGGACTCCTCCCGCGGGGTGCCTCGGAAGGCGGGAGTTCCTTCCCGCATCGGGTCTGGACCCGATTCTTCCTCCCCTAAAAATCGGGTCTCCAGCCGATGCCCCACGTGAACCCCCTGTGTTCACTTGGAGTCAACCAAACCCTGGAGCGGGACGGGATGCGTGCGGGAGCCCTGGTGGGCCTGTGGGCGGTGCTGAGCGCGTTGTTCCTGGGGGCAGCGTCCCGGTTCGGCGCTTTCCCCCTGGGTGCGGCCCGGGAGGCGGAGGTCGCAGACCGTGCCTTCCGCTTCCTCATGGTCCTCGCGAGCCCCGTGGTCGCCGCGGTGGTCTCCGTCCTCGTCTACGCGCTCGCCACCCGCAGGGGCCGGGGGGACCCGCCGGAAGCCCCTGCGTACGTTCCCGAGCACCCCGGCGTCCCCCGGGCGTGGTTCGCCCTCACCGCGGCCCTGTGTGCGTACGTGGTCTACAACCCGGGGCTCGTGGGGCTCGCGGAGATCCGCGGTGTCCCCCTGGGGCGCCTGGTGGCCCGCGGTCGGTACGCGGCGGTAGGGCTCCCGCAACTCCCCCCGGGCGGGCAGTTGGTCGTGCGGGTCCGGGCAAGCCGGTGGTTCTGGCAGTTCGAGTATCCGGAGCAGGGGGTGACGAGCCGGGACCTGGTGCTCCCGGTGGGCCGGCGGGTACGGTTCGAGATCACCTCCACGGACATCGTGCACAGTTTCTGGGTCCCCGCCTTTCGAACCAAGATCGATGCGGTCCCGAACCTGACCACCTATCTGCACGTGACCCCCACCCGGGCCGGCTCCTACGAGCAGAGCGTGGATTTGCGGGTGCAGTGCGCGGAGCTGTGCGGGGTCGGGCATGCCCTGATGGCTTCTCCCGTGCGGGTGGTGGAGCCCGAGGTCTTCGAGGCCTGGGTGGCACAGCAGGCGCGGAGGTAGGCCGTGCGGGTTCTTGTGCCTGTTCTGAAGGGCATCCTCTACGGAGTCGTGGGCTACGTCCTGGGCGGTCCTGCGTTGGCCGCACTGGTACGGGCCCTGGGAGGGAGTTTCCCCTTCGATCTGGAGCTCGCCATGGGGTCCGTGCTGGGGACGGTGGGGTGGCTTGCGGGCGTGGGCATGTGGGACGTCTGGGCGCGGGGCTGGTTCGGGCTGCCGCTCCGGCATTGGCCCGAAGAGGAGGGCCTTGGCCGCTACTTCCGGTTCACCACGGACCACAAGGTGATCGGGATCCAGTACCTGGTGACCTTCCTGGGGCTGTTCTTCCTGGGGGGACTGTTGGCCCTGCTCATGCGGTGGGAGCTCATGCAGCCGGGCCAGCAGCTCCTGACGTGGAACGGCTTCAACCAGGTGATGAGCCTGCACGGTATCGTCATGATCGCGGTGGCGGTGGCCATCTTCCTCGGCGGGCTGGGGAACTACTGTGTCCCCCTCATGATCGGTGCCCGCGACATGGCCTTCCCCCGGATCAACGCCCTGAGTTACTGGCTCACCCCACCCGTGGCCGTGATGCTGCTTGGGAGCCTCCTCGTGGGCGGGTGGGACTCCGGATGGACCGCCTACCCGCCCCTCAGCGAGGTGAACGCCCCGGGGCAGGTGCTCATGATCGTGGCGGTGGTGATCTTCGGGCTTTCCTCCATCCTGGGCGGGATCAACTTCCTCGTGACCATCGCCCGCCTGCGCGCCCCGGGCATGACGTGGGATCGGCTCCCCATCTTCGTGTGGTCCGTGTTCGCGGCGTCGCTTTTGAGCTTCATCTTCACCCAGTACCTGGCCGCGAGCCTGCTGATGGTCCTGCTGGACCGGGTGGCGGGCATGAGCTTCTTCCACTTCGCCCGGGGCGGGACGCCCGTGGTGTACCAGCAGCTCTTCTGGTTCTACTCCCACCCCGCGGTGTACATCATGATCCTGCCCGCCTTCGGCGCGGCCCTGGAGGTCCTGACCCACTTCGCCCGCACGCCCCTGTATGCCTACCGCTGGGTGGTGGGTGGGTTCCTGGGGATCGTGGGCCTGAGCGGCATCGTGTGGGCCCACCACAACTTCACGAGCGGGATGCCCGACTGGATGCACGCGCCCATGATGGCCACCACGGAGGCCATCTCCGTGCCCACGGGCCTCGTGTTCCTCGGCGCCCTGGGGACGCTCGTACGGGGGCAGTTGTGGCTGAAAACCCCTATGCTGTTTGCCCTCGGCTGGGTGTGGAACTTCCTCATCGGCGGAATCACGGGGATCTTCAACGCGGATGTGGCGACAGACCTCCACCTCCACGACACGTACTTCGTGGTGGGCCACTTCCACTACACCATCATGGGCGGGGAGATCTTCGCGTTGCTGGCGGCCCTGTACTACTGGTACCCGAAGATCACGGGGCGCATGTACGATGAGCGATTGGGACGGCTGCACTTCTGGTGGACGTTCCTGGCCTTCAACGCCACGTTCCTGCCCATGTTCTGGGTGGGGCTCCACGGGATGAACCGCCGCATCGCGGACTACCCGGCCACCCTTGCCGGGGTGAACTTCTGGATCAGCATCGCGGCCTTCCTGCTGGGGGGGAGTTTCCTCGTGTTCCTGTACAACTTCGTCGTGAGCTGGGTGCGGGGCCCGCAGGCGGAGGCGAACCCCTGGCACGCCTCCACCCTGGAGTGGCAGGTGCCGAGCCCGCCGCCCGTGGAGAACTTCCCCGCGCCGCCCGCGGTGGTGGGTCCGCCCTACGGGTACGGTATGGCCGGTGTCCGGCACGCGGTGCTCGGCGTGGCAGGAGGGAGCGAGGAATGAACCGGTTGCCGCACAAGCTCCGGTTGGGTACATGGGTGTTCGGGGCACTCGTAGCCCTCACGGGCGTGGAGTGGTTTGCGGCCCGGTGGCCCGGGGCCGTGCTGTGGCTCGGCCTCATCGCCCTGGCCAAGACCGCGCTCATCGCGGAGTACTTCATGCACTACTCCCAGCTGGTCCGGGGGGAGGAATAGTATGCACCGGGAGACCGCCGCCCGCCTGAAGGGGGAGGAACTGCAGAACGCGCGACTGGGCCTGTGGCTCTTCATCGTCTCCGAGGCGGCCCTCTTCAGCGCCTTCGTGGCGGCCCGCTACCTGAACCTGGGCACCGCGAGGCCGGAGGAGTTGAACCAGCTCCTGGGGCTGGCCATCACCACGGTCCTGTTGTTGAGCAGCCTCACCGCGTACCGGGCGGAGACCTGCATCGCCCACGGGGATCGAAAAGGGTTCCTCCGCAACATCCTGTGGACCCTCCTCCTGGCGGCCGTGTTCCTCGTGGGCGTTGTGATCGAGTGGATCGAGGGGTTCCATTTCTTCCCGCCCTCTACGCGGTACGGCACCAGCTTCTTCTCCCTCACGGGGCTTCACGGGCTGCATGTGCTGAGCGGGGCGGTGCTGCTTGCGGGCGTGTACCTCCACGGCCGTCGGGGCCGCTACGGCCCCGGGGACTACTGGCCCGTGGAGGGGGTGGTGAAGTACTGGCACTTCGTAGACGTGGCGTGGGTGTTCATCTATCCCACGCTGTACCTGGTGGGGTGAGACCATGATGGAACCTGTAGTGGCCCTCTCGCAACTCCTGGATGCCTTGAGCGAGGAAGCGGGTTGCCCGCTCCTCGTGGCCGGCCCGGACGGCACTCCCTGGGCTACGCCCCGGCAGCACGTCATCCCGTGCCTGCAGGCACCGGAATGGGGAGGGGTGTGCCAGGGGGCTTTGGCGTTCTTTGCAGGTGGGCGCTCCGGAGCGGCAGGCGTGCGGACATGCCCGAAGAACGCCCAACCGCACCTCGTGGTGCCTGTGGTCAACGGATCGCGGCAGGCCGTGGTGATGGCGGAGCTGTGGTTGGCCCGGAACCCCCGGGCCAGCCGGGCTCGGGCGGAGCGGATGGCCCGGCTGGCCGCGGACCTCGTCCGGAAGGCCCTGCCCTCCAGCCCACCGGAGGCTCGGGTCCCGGTGGGGGAGGTGCCTTCCCGGGTGGTGCGCCAGGCCCTGGCGGACGGTCGCCTGACCCCGGAGGGCCTGCGGCGCCTGCGAACCCGTTATCGTCTCTCGTGGCGGGAGGTGGAGGTCCTGGTGCTGTACTACCTCACTGCCCACGGGCCGGACCAGCGGGTGCGGGCCACGGTGGGCCAGACCTTGGGCCTCACGGAGGGCTCCGTGCGGGAGTACGTGCGGCGGGTGCGACGCAAGCTCGGGGTGCGATTCCGGAGGTCCCCGGAGGTGTGGGTGTGGGCCCGGGAGCAGGGGCTCACGCAGGAGGGGCGGTAGTGGCCGTCGCGGCACCGATCCTTGAAAGCCGGTACGTGTACAGCCGGGCACCGCTCCTCGTGTACTGGGAGTTGACCCGGGCGTGCGACCTGGCCTGTCGGCACTGCCGGGCGGAGGCCATCCCGGAACGCCATCCCCGCGAGCTCTCCACCCCAGAGGGCCGCCGCATGTTCCAGGAGGCCTTGGCCTTCGGGCCGCCCCTCCCCCACTGGGTGTTCACGGGCGGAGATCCCTTCAAGCGGCCGGACCTCGCGGATCTGGTGGAGGAAGCGCGGGCGCTGGGGTTCGGAGTCTCGCTGGCTCCCAGCGCCACTCCTCTGGTGACGGACGCGGCGATCCGGCGCCTGGCCCGGGCCGGCGTGCAGGCCATCTCCCTCAGTCTGGATGGCTCGACCCCGGAGCGGCACGACGCCCTGCGGGGCATCCCCGGGTGCTTTGACCTCACCCTCCGGCTCGCGCATCGGATCCGGGAGGAGGGGATCCAGCTTCAGATCAACACTCTGATCACCGCCTCCACCCTGGAGGATCTTCCGGCCATCTACGAGCGGATCCAGGATCTGGACATCGTCCGCTGGAGCCTCTTCTTCCTGATCCGGGTGGGCCGGGGGCAGGTGCTGGAGGAGGTGACGCCCCAGCAGGCGGAGCGGCTGTGCCACTGGCTCCTGGACCTCAGCGCGCGCGCACCGTTCGCCATCAAGACCACGGAGGCCCCGCACTACCGGCGGGTGGCGTTTTTGCGCATGCGCGCAGCGGGTCTGGGAGAGGACGCCATCGCCTCGACTCCTGTGGGCCGGGGGTTCGGGGTGCGGGACGGAAACGGGATCGTGTTCGTCTCTCACACGGGCGAGGTGTACCCTTCAGGGTTCCTGCCCCTCCGGGCCGGGAACGTGCGGGAGCGGAGCCTCGTGGAGCTCTATCGGCACGCGGACCTGTTCGTGCGGATCCGGGATACGGGCCGGTTGCGGGGCAAGTGCGGCCGGTGCCCCTTCCGGGAGATCTGCGGGGGTTCCCGGGCCCGGGCCTACGCGCACACGGGCGATCCCCTGGAGAGCGACCCCCTCTGCCCGTATCAGCCTTCATAGGCCGGAGATCCACGGCGGAATTCTGCTGCGGGAGGGGAAGGGGAGATGCGGTGGAAGATGGCGGTGCTGGGAGGGCTGGGGATCCTGGGCCTGGTGGTGGGCCTCCACGCGGGTGCGGCTCCCCAAAAGGTCAAGGTGGAGGCCAAGGAGTTCAGCTACAGCCCCAACCGGATCACGGTGAAGTCAGGCCAGCCGGTCGAGCTCCTCATGGAGAACAAGGGCGTCATCGAGCACGATTTCGTGCTGGAGAAGTTCAGGGTAAAGATGGGACTCCTTAAGCCCGGACAGTCCGGGAAGGTGACCTTCACGCCCACCGCGAAGGGCACCTTCCCCTTCTACTGCAGTGTGCCGGGGCACAAGGAAGCCGGGATGACGGGGACCCTGGTGGTGCAGTAGTGGACTGCGGGATCCTCCCCTTTGCGCGTCGCGGTCCCGGTCCCCTATAATGTTCGCGCCTTCCGGCCTTCCGGAGGCAGGGGGTGTGTCATGCCGACATACATCATGTTGAGCCGGCTCACGGAGTCCGGAGCAGAGACCATCCGTCAGAATCCCGGCCGCATCCAGGAGGTGAACCGGGAGCTGGAGTCCATGGGGGTCCGGGTGCTCCAGCAGTACGCGGTCCTGGGGCCCTATGACTTCGTGAACATCGTGGAGGCCCCGGATGTGGGGACCGTGATGCGGGCCTCCGTGGAGCTCAGCTCCCGGGGAAGCGTGCGCATCGAGACCCTGGCCGCGGTCCCCATGGACGAGTTCGTCCGGCTGTTCCGCTAAGAACGGGTCCGTCCCGATGAGCAGGGCGCGTGACGCCCAGGGGGACGTGTGGGCGGATGAAGGGGACCCCATGGAGGTGGTTCGATCCACGCTTCCGAACGGATTGCGGGTGGTAGTGCTGTCCGATCGTTCCGCGCCCGTGGTGAGCTTCTGGGTCTGGTACCGGGTGGGCGCGCGGGACGAGCGCCCCGGGCAGACCGGGATCTCCCACTGGGTAGAACACATGCTCTTTAAGGGCACCCCGCGGCTCGGCCGGGGCGGGCTGGACCGGCTGTTCGCCCGCCTGGGCGCCCGCTGGAACGGGTTCACCACCGCGGACTTCACCGTGTACTTCGAGACCCTCCCGCAGTCCACCTGGGAGGTGGCCGCGGAGGTCGAAGCGGACCGCATGCGCAACACGGTGTTCGACCCGGAGGAGGTGGAGCGGGAGCGTACGGTGATCCTCTCGGAGCGGGGGATGTACGAGAACGACCCCAGCAGTGTGCTGCACGAGGAAGTGGCGGCCCTGGCCTTCAAGGTCCACCCCTACCGCCAGCCCGTGATCGGCTGGCGGACGGACCTGCAGCGGATCACGCGGGAAGAACTTCTGGACCACTACCACGCCTACTACCGGCCCAACAACGCCACCGTGGTCCTGGTGGGGGCGGTTTCCGCCGAGGAGGCACTGCGCGCCGTGGAGGCGCACTTCGGGGGGATCGAGCCCGGGGAGCGGCCTCCGGAGGTACGGATCGAGGAACCGCCGCAGGGAGGTGAGCGGCGGGTGGTGGTGGAGCGGCCGGGCGGGGCCGTTCCCCTTGTGCAGATGGCCTATCGGGTCCCCGCGGGCCCGCATCCGGATACAGTACCGCTCCTCGTGCTGGACGCGGTGCTGTCGGGCGGGAAGCCCCTCAGCTGGGGAGGTTCGGGGGGGATGGGCCGCTCCTCGCGCCTCTACCGGGCCCTGGTGCGCACCCGACTCGCGGCCGCGGTCAGCAGCGGTTTCACGCCCTCCCTGGACCCCGGGTTGCTCTGGATCTCCGTCACCGCCCAGCCCGGGGTCAAGCCGGAATCCCTGGAGGCCGCGGTGGAGGCGGAGCTCGCCCGGGTGCGGGAGGAGCTCGTGCCGGAGGAGGAGCTGCATAGGGCCACCAAGCAGCTGCGGGCCCAGCTGGCGTACGGTGCGGACGACGCCTCCGGCCGCGCCCTGTGGCTGGGGTTTGTGGAGATGCTGGGGGTTCGTGCGTGGTTTTCGGAGCTCCCGCGAGCGCTGGAGCAGGTCACGCCGGAGGAGGTCCGCCGGGTGGCGCAGACCTACCTTCAGAGGAAGACCCGCACCGTGGGCTGGTACCTCCCGGAGGCCGCTTGATGGAGATCCCCATCCGGCCGGATACGGTCCTCCGGAGGACGCTTCCAAATGGAGGCGTGGTCCTGGCGCTGCGCGACGCTTCCTCTCCCACGGTCTCCCTGCGGGTTCTGTTGCCGTATGCAGGTGCCATGGCGGATGAACAGGCCGGGGCGGGCACCGCACGGTTCGTGGCCGCCCTGCTCATCCGGGGGACCGAACGGCTCGAGGCGGAAGCCCTGGCAGAAGCGCTGGACGGTATGGGGGCCTCCGTGCAGGTCACCGCAGGGCGGGAGGCCACGGAGCTCACTGCCCGGGCTCTGGCGGAGGACGCGGAACGGCTCGTGGCCATATGCGCGGAGCTCCTGCGGAACCCCACATTTCCCGAAGCGGAGATCGAGCGGGTGCGGGGCGAGATCATCACTTCCCTGCGGGTGCTCGCCAAGGACCCCCGGACCGTGGCCCAGTGGACCCTGTGCCGGCTGCTCTACCCACCGCCTCACCCCTTCAGGCTTCCCGTGGAAGGGACGGAGGAGGTGATCGGTCGCCTGAGCCGGGAGGAACTGATGGCGTTCTGGCGCGCACACTACGGCCCGAAGGACGCGATCTTCGTCCTGGTGGGAGACCTGGACCCGGCGCGGGCCGTGGACCTGATCTGCGGGGCGTTTGAGGACTGGCGGGTGGAGGTGGCGCCGATCGCCGAACCGCAGGATCCCGCGCCCCCTGCGGGGGTGGAGCGGGAGGTGGTGGCCATCGAAGGGAAGGTACAGGCGGATGTGGCGCTGGGTGTACCTGGAATCCGCCGGTCAGACCCCGACTACCTCCCGCTCCGGCTGGGGAACTTGATCCTGGGCGAGATGGGGCTCATGGGGCGGATCGGGGATGTGGTGCGGGAACAGAAGGGGCTTGCCTACTACGCCCTGAGTCACCTCACCGCGGGGAAGTGGGGTGGGCCGTGGTACGCCATCGCGGGCGTCCCGCCCGAGAAGGTCGGGGAGGCCGCGGAGGCCATGGCAGAGGAGTTCGCCCGGATGCGGGGAGAGGGCCCCTCCGAGCAGGAGCTCGCGGACGCGGTCCAGAACCGGATAGGGTGGCTGCAGGTTTCGCTCTCCGGCGCACCCGCTAAGGCGCAGCTTTTGGCCTACACGGAGTTCCACGGCCTCGAGCTGGACTACTGGGTGCGGTTCGCGGACCGGGTCCGGCAGGTCCGTCGGGAGGACATCGTGGAGGCCTTCCGGCGCCGCTTCCCCGGTGGCTACGCCCTAGCGGTCGCGGGCCCGGAGGGCGTGGCCCTCTAGACCGCGTCCTACGGATCCTGCCCGGGCGGAGTCCCCTCTGCCTCGGACCGGGCGGGCGCTTCCCGTCCCCGTCTCGGGGGGCGGCTCTAGGGCACGAGCTCCGGCGGCAGGATCCAGCGCACGGACCACCGACCGGTCGGGGCTTCCCGCTCAAGGCAGACCACCCCGGCCATGCGGAACGTCACGAGCTGGCGTTCCGGGTCCCCGCAGAGGAGGAGGTCGGCAAGCCGGCGCAGGTGCGGGAGATGGCCTACGAGGAGGAGGTCCTCCGTGACCTCCCGGAGCCGGTCGGCCCATCGGGCAGGGTCGTCATTGGGATCAAGACCCTCCTGCTCTTCTACGCGGGCATCGGGCAGCAG
>Ga0197143_1002903_pt1 | contig 12005 bp, 10 predicted proteins | sample GBS70_MetaG_FD_148603 | JGI IMG/M metagenome (GOLD analysis project Ga0197143, IMG submission 148603) | Sediment microbial communities from Great Boiling Springs, Gerlach, Nevada, United States - GBS 70_MetaG | ecosystem: Environmental > Aquatic > Thermal springs > Hot (42-90C) > Sediment...
GACACACCGCTTAAATCTTTCAACTATATTACAGCATTCATCAAGCATCTCTTTACTTCTTTGATCCAGCTCTCCTGGCCTTGGAACGACCCCGTCCATTCTTTCATATGTGAATGTTAATACACGATGTACAAAGTTTCCTAGAGTCCCAATTAACTCTCCATTAATCTTATCTGCGAAATCCTGCCACTTAAAATCTGTATCTTTTGTTTCAGGAGCGATCGCAGTTGCATAATATCTTATAATGTCTGGTTCATATTCAGCTAATAATTCATGAAGCCATATAACCCAACCTCTGCTTGTTGAAAGCTTTTCTCCTTCTAGATTTACAAACTCATTCACTACTACATTGTATGGAAGAATATATTCTCCATGAGCTATAAGTAGAGCAGGGAATAGAATAGTGTGGAAGAAAAGATTATCTTTACCTATGAAACAATATAGCTTTGTCTCATGATTCATCCAGAAGTCCCTCCAAGCATCTGGACGGTTTCGAACATTTTCAGCCCAATCTCTTGTCGCAGAAATGTATCCTAGGAGGTTCTCAGCCCAATTATATATTACCTGGTTTTCTGAACCTGGAAAGGGAGCAGGAGGACCCCATTCATAATCTCTAGTAATATCTTTATCTCTTAATCCCTCTTTCTCTAACCATGAAATTGTTTTGTTATATGTTGCTTTTCTCCAGTGTTTCTTATCCTTGACATATTCCAATACTTTAGAAGATAATTCACTAAGCTTAAGGAAGAAATGTGTTTTTCTAATTATTTCAGGCTTGTTTCCACACAAGGTACATCTAGGGTCAAGTATCTCGAAAGATTCATACCATGAACCGCATACTTCACATACGTCTCCATATTGGTCTTGTGCTCCACATTTAGGACATGTACCCTTCACGAATCTATCTGGTAGAACCATCTTATCTTTTGGACACCACCACTGCTTAATCTCTTTTGGATAGATATACCCTTTCTCCCATAGTTTCTTATAGAATTCTTTGACAACTTCATAGTGTATATGCTTGCTAGTACGTGAAAAGATATCAAAGCTTATTCCAAGCTTCCCGAAGACCTCTTTCTGTAGTGGATAATATTTATCACATAATTCTTTAGGCTTCATATTCTGTTTGATGGCTTCCAATACAATGCTACTTGCATTCTCATCTGTACCGCATACGAATATGACCTCGTCTCCCATTAATCTATGGAATCTCGCAAAAATATCAGATGGTAAATATGCTCCTGCAAGGTGTCCGAAATGCCTAGGTGCATAAGAATAAGGGAGTGCTGCAGTAATTAGGTATTTTCCGAGGCTCCATCACCTCTACAATACTCTAAATTAAGAGTTCTATTTAATATTCGTTTAACCTTCTTTTTGAGGATTTAAAGGTTCAAGCCTGGCCTCAACTTCGTCTGAAGATATTTCTGACTCAAGTAGTAGCGTGGCCTCAACTTCTTCTGCGAATTCTCTTGGAAGCTCTTTATCTATTGATATTTGTTCATCAACTAAATCTATTGGGAAAGGTATTCCAGTTACTATATTTACATTCTTAAGGGTGTAAGCTAATACAGTGTCAAGGTCTACTCCTTCACCAAGTTCTAAGCAGATAGGTGCAGCATACTTTGATAGCCTAGCATGTATTCTAGGTCTACTAGTTATTTCTTTAACATAATCTATACCATCTTCATCTTCTACATTAATCTTAGAAGTCGGTGGAGATAGGTCTGTAGCTGTCTGTATCCTAAGCTTATTATTAACATAATTAAATGCATTTTTTCTATTCTCCTCTGGAGTATTCTCTTTTCTTATTATACCTTTTTTAACCATCTCATTATACCATGTTACTAAGCTGCTATAGTGTAGGTAGCTCCATTCATCTTCTACAATATCTCTATAATCAAAGTATTTTCCAAATGGCATTAATGAGCGAAGTATAGATCTGTCATTTCTGTTTAACATAGATTCTTTATCCCATGTTTTAGAGAGGATCCATCCATCTATTGCACATGTCCTAAGCCTTTTTATCACGCCTACTGTTTTACCTGAATTAACAAGCTTTCTAGTTAAATCTAGAACATGCTTTACTAGCTCCCATCCACTACTATATTCTTCTATTCCAAGGCTTCTTAGGTCTAGATTTTTTATCTCGCTGCACCTAGTTCTAAAACCGTAGAATGAGCCATCGATAAGTAGTAAGTCAACATCATATTTTTCAATACATCTTGAAGCCATCTCTCTCTCCTTAGCTGTCATTAGAAGTGTAAGTATTTTCCTAGTCTGCTGTATATCTCCTATTTGATTAACCATCATGTATCCTCCCACCATGTTTTCATCATCTTTATCCGATATGATCTTACTGCCATCAAATACCATGTAGCAAGCAGTATAGACCCCTATCCTATAACCTAATCTATCACTAAATGCAGGTGAAGAAGAACCATCCACAGCACCTATTCTCATGTCTCTACTTAAGCCTTCAGGAATATCCCTAATCTTTAATAAGCTGTTAATTCTTGAAATTTTCTCTCTTTCAGATTTAATTTCTTCAAAAGCTTTTGCAGCCGCTTTCTTTGCATATTCATAGAAATCTAATTGAAGCTTGAAGGGCAGCTTACTGAATGCTGAAGGCTTCTCTTCCTCGAAAATCTTTATTCGCCTCCGATGCTAAACATGGATTACCCTACTTATTAAACTTCTGAAGAATTGGTAGACTTATTCTTATCTCTTCTAATGTATTTGGAAGCTTATTAATAACGGGATGGGCGACGGGTTCATCCTCCCTAAGAAGTAGAAGTGTCCTTCAGGTAGGGTCAACAAGGTCTCAGGAGAGATGTAGTAGGATGCAGCTAGCTTCTGGGCTTCTTCTACGTCTAGTGGATGAATTCTTCCAATGAACTGTGTATTTAGATTTCTTCTTACAGCAGCGTTTAGCCCTATCTCTCCCGCCATCCCTTGAGATAAAATTACTATAGATAAACCATAGCTTCTACCTAAGGCACATAGATCTATGATCATGTCCGTTGTATCCTTCTCCATTCCTCTCGGCTGCCAAGGAGCATACTGTGGTCCCTCATCGATTATTAGAGCAATATTTAGGGTCTGCTTCCTCTCCATTAATTTTTTTAAGTATTTTGTTATCGCTGTAAAGACTGCGAGTTTCTGTTCTTTAATTCCTCTACTCATATCTATAACAACGGCTCCTCTGTCTTTTACTTTTGAAACTATTTCCCAGGGCTCTATTGTTCCAAGGAACTTCTCAAAATCTTCTTCTGTTATTGTTTCAAAAGATGATTCAAGCCTACTCATTTGAAGCGTTTTAGTATCTTCTTTTACCCCTGGAGAACTTGTTATGATATGTCTAGCTTTTTGTAGTATTAGTTCACGGCTAACCGAGGGGTCTCTACCTCTCCAATCTACCTGTCTTAAAGCTGTCTCAACAGCTGCTGCCACTGGGTTTTCTTCTCTATCATAGTATCCAAAGTTTCTAGTTATTGTTCCGAAATATTTTATAACTGTCTGATTATCTACTTTTATCTGGTCTAAAGTTATCATTGACTCAAAGTATGGAGCATAATCGCTTCCTTTCCAATCCATAACTATTACATCATACCCAGCCCTCCTGAGTAGAGGTATGATCTCATATCTTGTTAGATAGCTTTTTCCTGACCCAGTTACGCCGAAGACTCCTATATGATAATTTATGTATTCCTTGAGGACTGGGACCTTCCATCTCGGTCTCCCCCAGTAGTGTCCGATGAACAATTCACTCTTTCCAAGATACTGCATAGGGCTATCTTCGTCTGTGAATATCTCAACTGTTGAGGTTGGAGCAATTATAATTCGATTCTGAGAGATACCGTCGTCATTTATCTCGCCTATTACTTGAAGTTTAAACAGAAAATATTCTTTTACACTACTAGGAATTCTCCTACTCTTAGCATAGGCTACGCCAGGTGTGAAGGTTCCAGTTCTTAAGCTCTCATTAATCCCTAATCCTCCTCTGCATACTGCTAATACATCCCCGCCATTCTTATTCTTGATTAATACTAGGCTTTCATTTTTTACTTCTTTCTCCATTCCATCATATAAGACAACTGTAGCACTAGACTCGCTTGTACCACTACATACAATGCCGATCGGGGTAGGCATCTCGATTTAAACTATTTCAGAGTTTCATAAAATGATTTCTATATACTGGCTGGCCAAATAAAGCCTCAATCCAGAGATGAGATAAACTTAAAAACCGCTTATATAGGATAGGGACGAGGGCTGGGCGGCCATGAGTATAGAAAGCTTCATAGACTTACTTTACAGTTCTCTTTTCTGGATTTCCATCTTAACTTTCATATTGATTATAGCGTATATTCTATATAAAGAGATTTCAAAAAGGTAAAGACTTAACAACTACGTGAATGCATGCTACTATAGAATCAACCTTGTTAACACAGGCTGATCAAAAATTCGTAGAATCACTATTCAAGAGATATTATCTAGAGAAAGCAGGCACTGTCTATGTCCCTGAGAAGATAAGTGAAAGAGAATTCGGATACTTCCCATTTGAAGAAAAAACTATGATTCGGCATCTCTACATAGAGTCATCAGAGAAGCTAGGAGAATTTCTTATAAAGAATAACCCTCTCCACGTATATCATTCAGCAGCATTCTATAAGTATCCTGGTGCACCGATGGAGGAGAAAGAATGGATAGGAGCAGAACTAGCATTTGATATAGATGCAGACCATCTTAAAACACCATGTAGGAAGAAACATGACTTCAAAGTATGTTCAAAATGTTTCATAACTTACCCAGCTCAAGTAGATAGATGTAGTAAGTGTGGAGGAGTATTAACAGATGTAGAATGGGTTTGTGAATTATGCTTAGAAGCAGCAAAACAGGAAACAAGGAAGCTACTAGACTTTCTAGAGAGAGACCTAGGCTTTAAGAAGATTAGGATAGTCTTCTCAGGTAATAGAGGCTACCATATAGTTGTCATGGATGAAGAAGTCCTAGAGCTTGGACAGCAAGAAAGGAAAGAGATAGTAGACTACATTACTGGAACAGGTATTTCATTAAGAATAATGGGGTTAATTGAAGACCCTAAAAAAGATAGAGCAACCCAGATAAGTGGACCAGACATCTCTGACCCAGGTTGGAGAGGTAGAATAGCTCGAGCCTCAGTTCAACTAGCTTTAGTAACTAATGCTTCTGAATTATCTGAATTATTATCGATAGACCATAGACAGGTTGAAAAGTATACTGATGTTTTAAGACAACACTCAGAAGAGTGGAGTGAACGCTGTGCATGGGATACGCTTCCAAGAAACATGGTGAAAATATTAGGGGAGGCAGCAGTAAAATATGCTTCTGCAAAAATCGATGTCGTAGTTACATCGGATATTCATAGATTGATTAGGCTTGCAAACACACTTAACGGTAAGTCAGGACTAATAGCTAAAATAATTCAGCTAAATGAACTTGAGGATTTCGACCCATTCTTCCAAGCTACTGCATTACCGTATGATAGGACGGTTGATATACATGTTCTAAAGTCTCCAGGATTCAAGATGCTTGGAGAAGAGTTTGGACCCTACGAGAATACCAGTACTCGACTACCAGTTTCGGTGGCCGTATTCCTTATATTAAAGAACTTAGCTAGTATATCAAAACCCTCCGCCAATTAATGTAGAGAAGAATATAATGCCGTAGCTAGAGAAGCAATTTTATTATCCGAGTATTATTCTTAAATATTGAGGATGTCAGGCGAAGTATCAATATATGAGCTTGTTTATGAGCTTTGGAGGATAGAGAACTCGACAGATGAGTTAGGGAAGCTTCCAGAAGGATTTGAAGAAAAGTTAAGAGAATATTTCTCAAGATTAAAAAGTTATCTTAGAATCTCAGATAAGATGATGTTATCTACTAGTCTAAGGGAGGCTGAGGTAGATGCAGTATCTAAACTTGTGCAATCATTATTTGAGATTAGGTTGGCGAAGATTATTAGAGCGGTCGAGTCTGGTTCATATCCTGAAACTATGTCAGGGTTTGAGAAGAATATATACATGTCTCTTCATAGAATCTTAACAGAACATAGAAAATATGTTGAATCAATAATCATGGCGACATCATATAGTGGATGGAATATTATTGAATCGAATTATGATGTAGTCTGCTTTCAGCAGGATTTCCCTCAGATTGTTGGAGAAGACTTGAAGACTTATGGTCCATTCAAGAAAGGAGATATAGCTGTTCTACCAAAAGCTAATGCTCAAACGCTTGTAGTTAAAGGCTTAGTATATAGAATAACTATTATGACTCCAGAGCTTGGGGAGGAGTAGAGAAGAGTTCAGAGCCTTCTACTGAGACTATCAAGCTGCTTAAGACTATCCGCTTAATCTGAGCTTGGAAAGACGTATAGATCTTCAACAGATTCTTCTTAAGGTTAAACATTGTTAGCAAACCTATACCTGAGAATGTATAGTTGACATCATATAGATGGCATAGTATTCCAGCTCCATATATTCTATAAATTTCTTCTAATCCTTCCTCGATTACTATCCCCTTATCCTCAGCAAATAATACAAGTAGCTTATTTATTATTTGAGAGATTTTGTAAACTCTGTTTTCACCTGTGATATATTCTAGCTCAACCCATGAGACTGGAATGGTCCGGACAACCGATTTTCTCAAGAATCTTTCATACATCATTTCTCTCAGCTTCTTCCTAGCTTCCAGACTTCTCTTCCTAACGAATATAGGTGGAGGAAGCTCTCTGAGACCTATAGAGTATTCTTCACAGTATTCTTGTAACCCTGGATAAGCATCGCCAATTATAAGTAGATGAGTAGGGTTAAAGATCTTCATTAATTCTTTCTTATGATGTATTGCTCCCTCACTATTTATCCAACCATCAACATCTATGACAAGATTCTGGACAGAATATTTCTCCTTCAAATTATTGTAAAGGTTCTCTACAGCTTTTACATGCCTAGCCATTATATGTGTAGGAGAAGTATATCCTACGGCTTCGATACTTTCAGCTCTAACATACGATATATCTGGTAGGGGATTCTTTAAATAAACATATCCTATGGTCGTAGGCGGACAGATACTTGACTGACCTATATCTAAATCTACAAAGATGCATCTTTTCTTCATTCCTACAATAATGTTGGCTCCAAGAGTAGCAAGAGAGGTTTTACCTGAATCTGACGTTCCCATAAACATTAATATGGATTGATCTAGCTCAGCGATCTCTTGAATCGTCTTAAGCCATTCATCTGGTATAGTATTACCATCTACTTCTTCTATCGATCCACCTTCTCCAAATGTGTACTCAATCTTGGAATCTTCATATGCGTATACAGGTCTAGACCTCCAGCTCTTAATTACGACTTGCTTCTTCTGAGGTAGAGGACATCCTAGGATAGATGCTCTACCCTCCAACAGTTTTATTGATGCAGGACCATTAATTATCAATGTCTTACCAGATTTTAAATCGTAGAACGGCATTAAGCCTCACCTTTCTTAAACCTGAATCTCCTTCTAAGTGATAGCAATATAGCTGAGTATTCATCTTTGCTTAAACCTTTCTCTCTAGGAATTAACCCTCTAGCTGTTCTAAATTCATCTACAACTTCAATCTTTAATCCCTCAATATGCTTAAGATGCTTATTTAAGATCTCAAGAAATCTTAATAGTTCTTCCTGAGTAGTTGTGGAGCCAATTATAATCGTCTTCTCTTCTGCTTCTTTATGTCTCTTTAGGAATGTCTTCACATCTTCAAACATGCTCTCTTCATGGAAATACTTTGAAGTTCTTATAATCTTATCGTTTACTGAATAGGCTACACCAATAGTCTTACCTGGATCGATAGCTATCAGAATGCTTTGGTAGGATTCAACCTCATTCAAGACTTCCAAGACTTTTTCGATGAGTTCCTCCATGCTTTGATAATCTTCGAGATATAGAGTCTTACGATTAACAGCTTCTCCTTGAAACTCGCTCTTCTTAGTTACTATGACGTTAACCGAGAAAGGAAGATCATCAATACTTAGAGTATGAATTGTCTTTACACCCATCTTAGATATTGTCTCTCTAAACATGCTGGCAAACTTCATGTCTAAAGTTACCAGCCCTATAGTCTTCTTCATCCTACTATTAGTTTGAGACAAGCATTTAATAGCTTCTATCCTAATCTAGATACGGTGGTTGGCGTGGGTCGTAGAAGAAGGAAGGTTGTTAAGAAGAAGATTTCAAGACCTCCCCCCAAGATATTCTTATGCCCGATATGTAATGTTGAGGCTGTGACTGTTCTTCATCAAAAAGGTGAAGACTACGCTGAAGTATCCTGTGCTAATTGTCAAACGAAAGCAAAGATTAGATGGTATCCTGCATACGGTGATGTTGATGCATATTCTGAGTTCTATGATATAGTTACAGGTAGGAAGAAGGTTGAAGTAGTTGCAGAGGCACAGACTGAAAACCGAGAGAATGCGCTTGATGTAGATGAAAGCAATACCCAAGCATCAGACTATAATACTCTAGATGAAAGTGAACCTGAAGAATAATCTCTAGATATACGGATTTTGAAAAAACATTACTGAGAACCATAAGCAATATATTTATGGATGAATATAATAGATATTGGCAATGTCTTCATCAATTAGAACCATAAAAGTTGGGAAAACGGAGAGCTACTTATTAGAGAAGCTTCAGAAAGGACCAATACATATGACTCTACTGGATCCTGAGAGTATTCCAGTAGATAGAGCGGTAGAGATTGCAAGAATGGTTGAATCTAGTGGAAGCTCGGCGATCATGGTTGGAGGCTCAACCATCACCTCCCAGAATGAGATGGATGAATTCATAATTACTTTAAAAAAGAATATTCAGATACCTGTTATAATATTTCCAAATAATGTTCAAGCATTAACTAAACATGCTGATGCTGTCTGGTACATGTCTCTCCTCAACTCTATAGAATGGTACTATATCATCGGAGCACAGATGCAGGCTGCACCATTCATTAAGAAGCATCAAATTGAAGCAATACCCCTCGCATATATTGTCTTTAGAGGAGATACAGCAGTCTCCGCTATAGGTAGGGTCTTACCTATCCCTGATAATCATCCAGAAGTGGTAGTAGCCTATGCACTAGCAGCCGAGTATCTCGGATTTAGATTCGTATATCTAGAAGGAGGATCAGGAGCTTCTGAGCCAGTATCTTCGAACGTTATCAAAGCTGTAAAATCTTCTATCAATATTCCTTTAATCGTAGGAGGAGGGATAAGAACGGTTGAGAAAGCTCAACAAGTTATAGATTCAGGTGCAGACATAATAGTGACAGGCACGATCGCTGAAGAAGATCCTGATAGATTAAAGAGCCTAATAGCTAAAATAAATAGTTATAGGAGAGTTCGTTAAGTTATATTGAGAGTCTGGAGCTCCTCTAAAATACTAGGAAATCGTAATAATTATATTAGAGAGCCCAATCTGTATAGAGGGTAGAGACTGAATTGTCTAGATACTTTGATAGAGTTTCTACAGGTATCTCAAGACTTGACCAGATGCTGGGTGGTGGATTAATTAAAGGTAGGACATATCTAGTTACCGGTGAGACAGGCGTAGGCAAGACTATACTAAGTCTACAATTCATTCTAGAAGGTTTAAGACAGAATGAGCATGCAATCTACGTATCTTTAGATGAAAGGATTGATGGTGTACTCAATGGAGCATTATCCCTGGGATGGGATCTATGGGAATATATACAGATGGGGTTATTCCACCCATTTGAATTTAGATTATTTACATCTGACTTGAAGAGGTTTGGAAAAGAGAGTAGAGCATTCGTAGAAGCTATAGAGAAGATTGCGCATGGAAGACCTATTAGTAGGATTGTCCTAGACCCTATATCTGCATTAGCTTTAGGAGCAAGAGAAGAATTTATCGTAAGAGAATATCTAAGAGAGATTATAAATATGCTTGAAGAAAAAATGGGTGCAACGACAATGCTAACCTGCGATATACCAACTGCGTCGAAGAAATTAAGTAGATTCGGCTTTGAAGAATTCTTATCGTCTGGAGTAATAGTGTTAGGTGTAGTAAGATTTAGAGGTAAATTATTAAAGACGATCTATGTGAGAAAGATGCGTTGGTCTATGGCTGACTCAGCAATATATACTTTTGAGATAAGACCCGAAGAAGGAGTAGTTATAAAAGAACCACTCTCCGAACATATTGATACAGCATCACTTGAATTATAAGCTTAATCAATTTTTGTAATGATAGATTCTTCCAACTTGAATATTTGAGTTTCAGAATACTCTACGGAAAAATTGAATTAGAAGATATTATCTTACTTCTAACAGGTTATACATGATTGTAGAGTAGATTAGATATAGATAAATCATGGTCTACCCAAGGTTAGTATAGAGATGAGAAAATGGGTTTAACAATTATAGAGAGAGAAGCAATAAAAAACAAGGTTGTAGAAGCTTTAAAGAATGTTTACGACCCAGAGATACCTGTAAACGTTTATGATTTAGGGCTAATATACGGCATCAACGTAGATGAAGAAGGTAGGGTAAATATACAGATGACTTTGACTGCTCCAGGATGTCCAATAGCTGGCATGGTTATAGCGTCTGCAGAATCAGCAATTAAAGAAAAAGTAACTGAAGCAAAAGAAGTCTATGTAAATCTTGTATGGGATCCTCCATGGACCCCCTTAAGAGTAACCTCTGAAGGACGTGAAGCTTTAAAGAGACTATTAGGATACGACCTAGTAGAAGAGTGGATAAAAGCTACGTCTTAAAGTCAACGACCTCAAGATACCTGACTTAAAAGCAATAGGAAGCAGCATGACGGATGGATCTCCGTCTCTCGGTTAAGATAAAGTAGGTATGGCCAAGTAGGATTAACCACGTCTCACATTTATCTTAACAACGTCCTCCAATGGTGTAAGTAGTAAACAGATATAATAACTTCGAGAACATGATAAGCTCAGTAGATGTTAGAGAGAATCCCTATAGAACTAGCTCAATACTATGAAAACCTGTTGGAGAAGATAAATTATCAGAGAAATATAGCTGTTGAAGCTAGAAAGAGAATAGCTTCTCCGACATCTCAGGTAGAAGTACTATTTGCTAAAGATCTTGCTGAGAGGGTTGAGCTTTTAGTCGGACCGAAAAGAGTAGCTGAAAAGATTAGGAAGTTATTTGGTAAAATTCCTCTAGAGAAGTTAGCGTTAAAACTCGCAGAAGAGATTATTGAAGAACATGGAAGAGAAAAAGTTAATGGAGAAATTCTACTTCAAGCTATTAGAACGTCTTTAGCAATACTTACACCACCTTGTATAACAGCAGCACCAACTGAAGGAGTAGTAGCTGTTAAGATAAAGAAGAACCTAGATGGGTCGAGGTATCTAGGAGTATATTTTGCTGGACCAATAAGGTCTGCTGGAGGAACCGAGCTTGCAGCAGTCGTGGTTTTATCCGATTATGTTAGAAGGATTGTGGGACTAGATAGATACAAGCCTACATACGAAGAGATAATGAGGTTTATTGAAGAGCTGAGGCTCTATAAGAGGAAAGTCTCAAGATTCCAATATAATGTTCCAGACAATGTTATAGAGTATGTTCTAAAGAACCTACCCGTAGAAGTTACTGGGATACCAACAGACAAGATACTTGTATCGTCCTTCCGTAATCTTCCAAAGATCGAAACCAACTATCTAAGAGGTGGGGCCCTTAGAGTTATAAATGATGGGATTGCAGGTAGAGCAAAGAAGGTTTTAAAACTTGTTGAGAAGATAGGTCTAGATGGATGGGAATGGATAGGAAGAGTAATAGAGATAATGGATGCAAATAAGAATGAAGATGAAGGATACTTTGATGAAGTTGTTGGTGGCAGACCAGTGCTCTCCCTCCCCGATAGATTTGGTGGATTAAGGTTAAGATATGGTAGAGCATCTTCAACAGGGCTTGCGTCAATTGGACTGCATCCTA
>Ga0197143_1002904_pt1 | contig 12002 bp, 10 predicted proteins | sample GBS70_MetaG_FD_148603 | JGI IMG/M metagenome (GOLD analysis project Ga0197143, IMG submission 148603) | Sediment microbial communities from Great Boiling Springs, Gerlach, Nevada, United States - GBS 70_MetaG | ecosystem: Environmental > Aquatic > Thermal springs > Hot (42-90C) > Sediment...
TGAGATAGGATGGATTCCTGAGCATATGTTATGGACTTTGAGGAAATTAGGTTCTCCCTTGCAGGGTCATCCTGATAGAAGAAAATTGCCTTTTCTTGAGATTTCCTCTGGTTCTCTCGGACAGGGACTCTCTGTTGGTATAGGGATGGCACTGGCAGGTAAAATTGATAAAAAGAATTATAGGGTTTATGTGATTATGGGTGATGGAGAAATGGAAGAGGGACAAGTATGGGAAGGGGCAATGTTTGCAAGTTTCCACAAATTAAATAATTTGACCGTCATAGTGGATTACAATAAATTCCAGCTTGACGGTCCAATTAAGGAAATTCTGGATTTTTCTCCACTTGATGAAAAATGGATAAGCTTTGGCTGGGAAGTATTTGAAGTTGATGGACATTCTTTTGAGGAATTGAAAGATGTTTTTGATAAAGTAAAAAATAATGGTTTTGAAAAACCCCAGTGTATAATAGCCCACACAGTGAAGGGTAAAGGGGTGTCCTTTATGGAGAATAATAATGATTTTCATGGAAAGGCACCCAAGATAGAAGAAGCAATAGAAGCTTTGAAAGAACTTGGAGAAGAAAATCCTGAAATTTGAGAGAAAATTAAAATGAGGGAATTCAAAATCGGAAAGGCAACAAGAGTTGCATACGGAGAGACACTTGCTGAATTGGGAGAGGAATTTAAGGATATAGTTGTTCTTGATGCTGACCTTTCCAAATCAACTCATACCTATCTCTTTGCTCAAAAATTTCCTGAGAGATTTTTTAATTTTGGAATTGCAGAAGCAAATATGGTAGGAGCTGCTGCTGGTCTTGCAAGATGTGGGAAAATACCCTTTTGTTCTTCTTTTGCCTGTTTTATGGTTAATAAAGCTTATGAACAGATAAGAATCTCTGTTGCAGGAAGTGGGTTAAATGTAAAATTTGTTGCCTCTCATGGAGGAATTTCGGTAGGTGAGGATGGATTTACACAGCAGAGTGTTGAAGATATCGCTCTTATGAGTACATTTCCTGATTTTACAGTTGTAGCACCGGCTGATGAAGTTTATACTAGATGGTTGATAAGAGAAGTTGCAAAAAGAGAGGGTCCTTTTTATATAAGAACTCAGAGACCAAATGCTCCAATTATTTATGAAAATGGGAAGAACTTTGAATGGGGAAAGTATATAAAACTTGAGGATGGTGAAGATGTTGCGATAATAAGTTATGGCTTAACAGTCTCAGAATGCCTTAAAGCTTGTGACCTTTTGAAAGAAAAGGGGATAAAGGTTTCTGTTTATGATGCTCCCTTTATAAAACCTATTGATGAAGAAATATTACTTGAAATAGCAAAGAAAATTGGTAAAATTGCTGTTGTTGAGGAACATTTAAAAGATGGTGGACTTGGCTCAAGAATAGCAAGTTTTCTATCGGAAAATTATCCTGTTCCTATGAAAATTATAGCAATAGAAAATACCTATGCTGAGTCAGGAAAGCCTGAAGAATTATTTGATAGATACGGTATTTCTTATAGAAAAATTTTTAAAAAAATAATTGATTTCATAAATAAAACTTGAATTTACTCTCTTTTTTCCTTTATTCTTAAATTGTGGGGCCGTAGCTCAGATGGGAGAGCGGCAGGCTGGCAGTCTGCAGGTCGCGGGTTCGAATCCCGCCGGCTCCACTTTAAAAGAGATGAAAAATATGATAAATTTAATATTTCTTATATTTTTTATATTCTGCGCCACTGAAGGTGCTTTTCTTCAAAAAGAAGTCAGTGAAGAAAGTAAAGAAGAAGCAAGACATCTTTATGCAAGAGCAATGGCCTATCTTTCTCAAAAAAAATATGATGTTGCAATCCCTCTTCTTGAAGATGCAAAAAAGAAAGACCCTTATTTTGTGGAAATCTATGTTGCCCTTGGAAATGCATACATAGGTATAAAAGACACTCTAAACGCAAGAAAAGCTTTTCTTCAGGTCACACAATTAGCCCCTAAGGATAAAAGGGGTTACCAGGGACTCGGATTTCTGGATGGATTTTATCTTAGAGAATATAAAAAGGGGGTTTCATGGTATAAAAAGGCATATCAGATTGATGAAAATGATTTGAATAATCTACTTATGATAGCAAGGCTTTATGAGAAATTCGATAAAGATAGTGCAGATTTTTATTATAGAAAGCTTTTAACTTTAAATCCAGAAGAGCCGGAAGGTTTAAAAAGATATTTAACTTTCCTTGTTGATAACAAAAGATATGATGAGGCAGTTCCCTACGCAGAAAGAGCAATAGAAAAGCTTTCAAATGATGAGCTTGTTATGGAGAGTGCCTTTAAAGTTTATATTCAGATGGGTAAAGCAGAGAAAGCAATTGAAATAGCGAATGGTCTTATTAAAAAGGATTCAAATAATTATATATATTATTTAATGAGAGGAGGAGCCTATGCCTCTCTTAACAGATATGAGGAGGCCCTTGGTGATTATAATAGGGCAGAGTCCTTAAATCCAAATAGTGTTGGTGTTCATGTGAGAAAGGCAATGCTTTATATTGATTTGAAAAATTACAGTAAAGCTCTTGAGGAAGGTAAGAAGGCAATTGAACTTGGTCCAAAAACAGAGGAAATTCAGGCAGCTACCTATTATGTAATAGCAGAAAGTTATAAAGGGATTGCCCTTTCATACGAGAATAAAAAGGACTGGGATAATGCACTCAAGACATGGGAGAATGCAAAAGAATGGTATACAAGAACCTATTCACTTGGTGATACACCTTATAGAGAGTATGCAAAAAAAATGATAGAATATTCACAGAAAAAATGGGAAAAGGTAAAAAGGATAAAGTTGGGAATAAGTGAGGGATGAAGAGTGGTAAAGTTCTTAGAACAATTTTATTATTTATAATTGTGGCTACTCTTATAGTTTATGGTGGTTATGGTCCTTTTCTTTCATATATGGGGTATCTTTCTGTTAAAGAAAAATGTAAGGAACTTGCAAAATTTGCCGGGATGTATAAGAATACAGATGAGATAAAAAATATTGTTATGAAAAAATTAGAAGAGGAAGGTTTCTATTTTTCCTCTTTCGATGTCTCTGTATATTATGATGGTGATAATATAGTGATACGAGCAATTTTTTCCGATACTCTCAGGTGGTTTGGTGATAAAATAATAAAGCCTTTAAATTATAAAATGGAGGTAAAACGCCTTCCTGTCAGTCTCAACTAAATCCAAAAAAATTTTATACGGAAAGGTTCTTGTGCTGAATCAGAATTATGAGCCTCTTTCCTTATGTACAGTTAAAAGAGCGGTAGTGCTTCTTATACTTAACAAGGCAGAAACAGTTGTTGAAAGAGATGGAAAGAAAGTAAGGTCTCAATATCTTGAAATAAATGTTCCTTCAGTAATAAGAATAAAAAGGTATATAAACTTCAGACCATACAATGTTCCCTTGAATAAAAAAAACATAATGAAAAGAGATAACTACAGATGTCAGTATTGCGGGAAAAAGGGAAAGGATATGACGATAGACCATGTAATTCCCAGAGAAAGAGGTGGAAAAGATACATGGGAAAATCTTGTGACCTCCTGTAAGGAATGTAATGTGAAAAAGGGAAACAGGACCCCCAAGGAAGCGGGGATGAAACTTTTAAAAAAACCAAAAAAGCCTACCTATTTTCATATTCTTTTTTCAGAAGCCGAAATACCTGATGAAAATTGGAAGCCTTTCTTGTTTCTCTGATATTTTTGATTCCAATAAAGGATATAAATATAAAGGGTATATCTCCCGGGATTGAAAAGAAACTTGAGAGTTTAAAAAAAGAATATAGAGGTAGAGAAGCAAATAAAGAAAACCTTAATAACCTTACAGAAAAACTAACCCATTTTTTTCTCAAAGAAGGATATCCTCTTGCAAGGATAAGATTTACGAACTTTGAAAAAGAAAAAGATTCCTTGAAAATTGTTATAAGCGTTTCAAATTTGAAACCATTCATAGTGAACGATATTCTTATTGACAATACTCTCCAAACAAAAAAATATATATTTAAAAGATATTTTGATTTAACAGGGAAGCCTTTTACACTTGATAAATTTATGAGAGGAAAAAGGAAGATTGAGCGTTTTTCTTTTATTAATATTAGAAGTTTTGATTTAAGAAGTTATGCCGGAAGAAATTATTTATACCTTAAAGTTTATGAGAAACCATCGTCAAACTTTGAAATTTTCAGTTCCTATGATAATAAAAGTAAAATTTTAAAAGGCAAGATAGAAATAGAAGCTTTGAATCTTTTTGGTGATTTGAGGAGCTTTAAGATCAGATGGGAAAGATATACAAGTGGAAAAGCTGATTTTGAGATGAGCTATACAGAACCCTTTATAGGCCCCTTTGAAGTTTCCCTTTCCCCCTATTATCTTCTTTTTCAGAGAGAATCTCTTTATATCAAAGAAAATCTGGGTATACGATTAATCTATCATTTTGAAGGAGGGAATTTTTCAATTTTATATGATTATTATGAGGAAACCCCTTTTCTCAAAAATCCCTTCTATGTAAATTCAAATGGTTCAGAGTTTGTATTTGGGAAAAAACCATTTTTCCCTGAAGAGGGAGCTTATTTCAGATTTTCAGGAAAAGTATTAAAGAGCAAAAATATTTCATATAAAGGAAAAGCAAATATTTTCTTTATGAAAAAAATAGTATCTATTTTTTACAGTTCAGCAGAAATTTACTCAGGATTTTTAAATTTAAAGGACAGCTTACTCTCAGAATATTTTTATCTTGGAGGGACGAAGTATCCAAGAGGATACTCGGAGGAGGACTTTGTTTCAGAAAGTTTCATTACTTTTATTTTTGAAGAGCATATAAGGATTAAAAACATATCCTTTTTTTCTTTTTTAGACCATTCAATTATGAGACTTATATCTGAAGATTACATTCATAAATCAGGTTATGGTATCGGTTTTATTGGTTTTACAGAGAATCTGGAAGTAAAACTTTCTCTTGCTTTACCTTATAAAGAGGGTTTGAATTCAGCAAAAGTCCATTTCATACTCAGAAATTATTTTTGAATTGAATTTTGAAATCAGGACCCTTTTCAACAATTTTATTGAGTTCTTCAAGGAGTTTGCCAATTTCCCCATATGGGTTCGCCACAGGATATAGCAGGAATCCCGTATTTTAAAAATATATTTACAGATTAATAATACAGTTATTTTTGATAGAAATTGAAAAGTTTCAGTTTTTTAGTTTAAAATTAAAAAACTGCCCCCGTAGCTCAGGTGGATAGAGCGGCAGTTTCCTAAACTGCAGGTCGGGGGTTCGAGTCCCTCCGGGGGCATATTAAAAAGAGAAGGTATTTTTTATCAAAATCACTTTTGTCTTAAATAATAATAAAGGGAAAGGGCATCTGTGATTCTTATCCCAGGAATCCTCATTGCCTGAGCAAATGTTTTAGGTTTTATTTTGCTCCATTTTTCCTTTGCCTCATAGGAAACATTTGGAATCTTCCAGAAATCAAGGTCTTCTGGTATTTCCCTTACTTCGAGTCTCATAAGTCTCTTTGCTTCTCTCTGCTCCCTTTGAATATAGCCATCATAATGGATTTCACTTAAAATTCTTTCTTTTATAACCTGATTGACCCTTGGCACAAGTCCTTTTTCCTCAAGTTTTTCATAAAGGTTTTCTTTTCTTTTTATAATTTCAAAAAGAGTTATGGATTCAGGTAAATCAGAAAAATCTAAAAGTTTTTCAGCTTCTCTTCTTTTTAATCTTTTCTTTTTTAATATTTCAACTATTTCATCTAAAATTTTCTTTTCCTTTTGAAATTCTCTCCATTCCTTATCACTTATTAATCCAAACTTATATCCATAGGGAAGCATTCTCTCTTTTGCTGTATCCTGTCTCAATGTTATTCGGTATTCCACTCTTGAGGTGAACATTCTGTAAGGTTCATCAATCCCTTTTGTTACCAAATCGTCAATCATCACCCCTATATAGCCCTCATTTCTTTTTATTACAAATGGGTCTTTTTTATCAAGATATAAAAGAGCATTTATTCCTGCGACAATTCCCTGTGCTCCTGCCTCCTCATAACCTGTTGTTCCGTTTATCTGTCCTGCAAGAAAAAGACCTTTTATCTTTTTTGTTTCAAGGTTTGGGTTAAGTTCTGTCGGTTGAACAAAATCATATTCAATTGCATATCCAGGAACAAGAATTTTTGCCTTTCTTAATGGAGGTATTGTTTTTAAAAGTTTGTACTGAATTTCCTCTGAAAAAGAGGTTGAAAGTCCGCTTATATAAACTATTTCAGAATCTCTTCCGTCAATCTCAAGAAATAGTTGATGTCTTTCTTTATCAGGAAAATTTACAACTTTGAGTTCAATTGAGGGACAGTACCTTGGTCCTATTCCTGTTATATCACCGATGAAAAGAGGACATTCATTTAAATGTTCTCTTACTATATTATGGGTTTCCTCATTTGTATATGTAATCCATGCTGATATCTGTTTAACTTTTAAGAAGGGATTTCTAAAGGAAAAACCTCTTGGAGGTTCATCCCCCTTTTGTTCCTGCGCAAGGGAAAAATCAACTGTTTTTATGTCAATCCTTGGTGATGTTCCTGTTTTTAATCTTCCTATTTTAAATCCCAGGTTTTTTAAAAAGTCTGAAAGCTTATAAGCAGGTGGTTCTCCCATTCTTCCTGCTTTAATCTTTTTCTTTCCTATGTGAATAAGACCTCTTAAAAATGTCCCTGTTGTTAAAACACAGGCACCTGAATAAATTTCTCCATTTTTTTCAGTAATAACCCCTTTAAAATTTTTTTTACCTCCCTTTTCCTCTATTATTAATCCTCCTACCTCGTCTTCAAGAACATAAAGGTTTTTTTGACTGAAAATAGTTTCCTGCATTCTTTTTTTATAGGCTTTTCTGTCAGCTATCGCTCTTAAGGAATGCATTGCAGGACCTTTCTTTATATTAAGAGTTCTGAATTGAGTTCCTGTATCATCTATTGCTTTACCCATCTCTCCTCCAAGAGCATCTAATTCCTTGACAAGGTGAGCCTTGCCCACTCCTCCTATGGAAGGATTACAGGACATCTGGGCTATTTTATCTTTTCTTAAAGTAATTAAAAGAGTTTTTGCTCCCATTCTTGATGAGGCAAGAGCTGCTTCACACCCTGCGTGTCCACCACCGATAACAATTACATCAAAGCTATATTTAATCAACTGTCCTTTTTCTCCTCCTCTTCACTAAGGAACCATTTTCTTTCTTTTTTCAATGATTTTTCTACATAATCTTTTGCAAGGGTATAAAGGGTAAAGTCATCTCCTTCTCTTTTTACAACATATTTATTTTCCTCAATTTTTTCTATAACCCTAAATCCATACCTTTCTCCATTTTCAAGAGTTACATCTATTCTCAAAAAGGGCTTTTTTGAATCATATTCTTTTACACCAAGGGTATCTATATAACCTATGGAATAAATTGTTGAAATCATCCTTACATATCTTTTTATTTTTGCCTGATCCGCATTTATCTCAGGTGAATCAAGATACCATCTGTCTCCTTCTTTATAAAACATATACCTTTCATTTTCATCCTCATATTCAAGTTTTGTTACCTTTTCATGGTCGAAATCTGTTATTTTTCTATTTCTCCAGGTTGAAGTGTTTAAAGAAGATATTTGTGGTTTCAAGCTTTTTTCAACAAGTATTACCTCTTTTGAATTGAGAAATCTTACAAAGTTTGTTGAGAAATCTGCTCCTTGTTTACCTATTATAATTTCAAATATCTTTTTGCCATCTTTATCAAATAGTGTGAGAAAAGTTCCATTTTTTTCATCAACCTCATAGTAAGGGAATTCTGTTTCACTTTTGCCAACAACTTTTCCCTTTAAGGAACTTAAATTTTCTATTAACCGTAAAACTTTCTCCCTATCAGCAGGTCTTGGAACAGAATCTTCTATTGCTGTCCAGATATTATTTATTTTTTTTAATTCAAGTTTTTCTTCCCCTTTTTTAATTGTAATACCATTTATCTCATCTTCTTTAAATTCTCTTGAAACTTGAACTTCCTTTGGCATTTTTCTTTTTTTAAAGGCAGGACTTTCTGTGAATATTACAAGGATAAATAAAAAAAGAAATGTCACCCCAAGAAATTTTAAATGTTTTTCAATCATTTCAGTCCTCCTTTTTTTCTATTTTTGATTCAGCATATTTTCTTTTCCTTAATCTCCTTCTTGAAAATCTTATAAATCCAAAGATTAGAACAAGAATTGGGATTCCAAAAGTTATTCCTTGTTGAAAAAGAAATCTTTGAAACTTATTTAGATTTTTGATGGGTCTTTCAGAAATTTCCCTTGTTCTTATCTGAGTTAAATCCTTTCCATAAGCAAAAGCATTAACAATATTCATCATGAAATTGATGTTGTCCTTATACATTTGAACAAAGGGGTCCTGTAAAAATATCGCATTCCCTATAAATACTATTCTGTTATCTTCCTTAGCCTCTTTTGTAAATCCTGTTGTGTCTTCATTTTTAAAGTCTTTCCAGTCCTTGAAAAGGGCAGTATCATTTACAAAAGCAGAGGTGAATCTTGATTCGGATATTAAAGCAAATGTATATTTTTTAAGTTCTTCTTTCGGAGGAGGTGGTTCCTTTGAAAAGGGATGAATTGAATAGCCTCCTTCCTTTTTGTGGGCCCATTTTGATGATGTTAAAATTATTTTATATTTAAACTTTTTATCTTCCCTTTCGAGTGTGTCTATTGCACATGGCCAAACAAGAACAAGTTGTTCAAGATTTTTTGCAAAATGATGTTTTATTCCCTGGGGTAAAATTTTTACAAAATAATGATATGGAACAAGGACAACTCTACCCCCTGCCATCATATAGATAAAGGGGATTGTTGGGTCTTTTACAAGGTTGGGTTTTAAACTTATTCCATAGTTTTCAAGAAATTTAAGGTCTTTATCAAACATGGGTTGTGTTGTAAAATTTTCATGATTTATGTTAACAGGTTGTAAGAACCATACAAGTTTTCCGCCTTTAAGTATGTACTGGTCAAGATTAAAAAGTTCTTTTGGAGAGAGCTTTTTATTTCCAAATACAAGCAGAACATTTATATCATCAGGAATTTTTACAGATATATTTACATCTCTTACCCTATATAATTTTTCAATCTCTTTTCTTATTAAAGAGTAATCTGCTCCTTTTACTCCAATAAAGGATAGACCTATATTTTTTATATTATCCCCTTCTTCCAGTTTAAGAATTTTTGATGTTAAATCATATTCAAGATTTTCTGTTTCTGTGATAACAGGTATAGTTTCTTTTTTATCTCTATAAAAAATTGCAAGTCCAAAGTGTCCGTTTACAACCTTTACCTGGTCCTTTTCAACCACATTGAAGGTAATTTCAGGTATTCCAAGACGCCCGACCTTTGCCTTTAATTTTTCATCTTTATCAGGATAATAAACTGTGTATCTCATAAGACCATTTGAGAAATTTCTGTATTCCTCAAGTAAATCAAATAAATCCTCTTTATAAGGAGACATTTCAGGAGGTAGTTTACTTGACATGTATATTTCAATGTTAACATAGTCCTTTAAGTTTTTAAGCACTTCTTTTGTTACCGGATGTAATGTATAGATTTTATTCTGTGTGAGATCAATTCTATATACAAAGTGCTCAAAAAATATGTTTAAAAGGGCAATATTTAAGAATGCAAGAATTCCTGCGAAGGCATACATCTTTTCTCTTTTCATCTTGCCACCTCCAGATGTAGATAATTGGCATATATAAAAAGTCCTATAAAGGAAAGATAATAAATTAAATCTCTCAAATCAATAACACCTCTTGCAATACTTTCAAAATGTGTTTTAACAGAAAGCACAGAAAATAAGTCAGCCCAAAATCCAGGAAGAAAAGAAATTATCACGTTCTCACCTATGATATAAAAGAGAAAACAAAGAGTTGCTGTAAGAATAAAGGCAACAATCTGATTTCTTGTAAAACCTGAAAGGAACATTCCAAGTGATATAAATGTGGAACCTAAAAGAAAAGCACCTATATAGCCGGAAATTGTCCTTCCCCAATCAAGATTTCCAAGAAAGGAAAGAATGAGAGGAAGGGGTAATGTTAAAAGAAGTGATATACCGAAAAAGGAAATTGCTGCAAGGAATTTGCCGAGAATAATTTCTTCAGTTCTAATGGGAAGAGTGAAAAGTATTTCAACTGTTCCCAGTTTTTTCTCTTCTGCCCATAATCGCATGGTAATAGCAGGGATAAAGATTATAAAGAGAATCGGAAACATTGAAAACATTGGTCTTAAATCAGTTTCAGGCATCAGAAAGAACCCTCTAAAGAAAAGCCAGAAGTTAAGGGCAGTAAAAACAATTAGATATAGATATCCTATTGTGGAGTTAAAGTAGGATAGAAATTCCTTTTTGAAAACTGCTTTTGCTCTATTCATTTACCTTCCTCCTTTGTGAGTTCAACAAATACTTCCTCAAGCCCCAGTGATTTTGAATATAATTCTAAAATTAAAAATCCATTTTCATAGGCAAACTTCGCAAATTTTTCTCTTACATCACCATCTCCTTTTGGCAGAAATTTCCCATAAACACCGTCTTCTTTTTTTTCAATTTCAAAAGAAAAAACAAAATCTGCTTTTTCGAGTTTTTCCCTTATTTTATTTTCATCACCTTTAAGAACAAAGTTTATTTCCCTTGCTTTGAATTTCTTTGAAAGTTCATCGGGTGTTCCCTCTACCCTTATTAAACCTTTATGAATTATAACCACTCTTGTTGCAAGCATCTGAACTTCAGGAAGGATATGTGTTGAAAGTAATATTGTCTTTTCCTTTGAAAGTTCCTTTATCAGATTTCTTATTTCAATAATTTGAACAGGGTCAAGTCCTGTTGTTGGTTCATCCAGTATCAGAATTTCAGGGTCATGCAGGAGCGCCTGGGCTATTCCTACTCTTTGTCTATAACCCTTAGAAAGTTCTCCTATGGGTTTTTCCCATACATCATGAATCTGGGTTTTCCCCATTACCTCTTCAAATCTCTTTTTTACGTTTTCGATACCTCTCACTTGTGCACAGAAAGAGAGGTACTCTCTGGGAGTAAGGTCTGTGTAAAGAGGATTATCTTCTGGTAAATATCCTACTTTTCTCTTACAGAATAAGGGGTCTTCAAGCACACTTTTTCCATCAATAAAAACTTCTCCTTTTGTTGGGTACAGGTAACCTGTAATTATTCTCAAAGTGGTTGTTTTTCCTGCACCATTTGGACCAAGAAATCCAAGAATCTCTCCCTTTTCAACATTAAAGGTTATTCCCTGGACAGCAGGGTCTTCTCCATAGTATTTATAGAGATCCTTAACTTCAATCATGGGAAATAAAAAGAAAAAAACGGAGGGTGTGGGACTTGAACCCACAATCCCGCTTTGAGCGGGATACCGGATTTCAAATCCGGCGCCTTAGCCAGTTCGGCCAACCCTCCATTTTATATATTTATAATAATTATATATTATTTTCAAGGTTTCTTTCAAAGAATACATAATGCCATAGTATTTTGGAGTTTTTATTTATTTTTTATTTGTTGTTTAAGTATAAATTCAAGGGGAAAAATTTTTAAGGGCAGAGTTTTGGTCCAAATCAGAAAAGGGGTATTAAAGTCAAAATCTTTTTGAAATTTTTCAGTAATTATAATTTAATTATAAAAATTTTATTGTCCTCTTTAACAGGTTATTTAATAGGTTTTATTTCCTTTTCTTTCTTAATTGCAAAAATATTTGGTAAAAAGGATATAAGAAAAGTGGGAATAAGAAATATTGGTGGTTCAAATGTTGCAAAGGAAGTAGGTTTTATTTTTGAATTTTCAAGGTGGAAGAAGTGCTGCAACAAGTTTAGGTATAATGTTATTTTTATCTTTTAAAGAAACCTCTTTTTCCTTTTAACAGGATTTCTTATTAAAGGTTCTTCCCTTACAATTTCTTTACTCCTTTTAATATTTACAATAGCAA
>Ga0197143_1002906_pt1 | contig 11996 bp, 11 predicted proteins | sample GBS70_MetaG_FD_148603 | JGI IMG/M metagenome (GOLD analysis project Ga0197143, IMG submission 148603) | Sediment microbial communities from Great Boiling Springs, Gerlach, Nevada, United States - GBS 70_MetaG | ecosystem: Environmental > Aquatic > Thermal springs > Hot (42-90C) > Sediment...
TTGTTGAGTTAGCCACCATCACGGGGCGTAGATAGGTTGCTCTTTAAAGACCGCGAATTCATAGAGAGTAAGGAGGGCCTCATCTTCTGTGTAGTAGGCTATATGCATCCCAGAGACCGAGTGATTGCGTATCTAAAATATCTCCCCTCAGCCCAAGGTAAATGGTCCTCCGGTTCTAAACACTACACTAGGGCTATGAAGTACTACTCTGCGTCAGAGGTTGTTAGAAACGTTGATTGGCTTGAGAAGCACTACCCACACTACGTCTTCCACTCCAAGGTTTTTGGCTTTAAGATATCAGCTGTCCCCAAGCAGTATATAGTGAAGCACTATATTCCCCAAAAGAGGCTGGAAGAGATCATAAAGAAGGGACCAGAAGACGCTTTGGAGCAGAAGGTTCTGGATCTAGTAGATCTGCTGTCCAAGAGATCTGGTGTGCCAAAAAGCTTCTTCGGAGTTACAGGCTCTATACTCCTCAAAATACATAATCCAAGCTTCTCCGATATAGATCTCGTGGTATACGGTCGGGAGCAGAGCCTTAGGGTTAAAGATGCTGTTCTAAGCCTTTATAAAGAGGGTTCATCTGGTCTAACACGCCTCCAAGGCGCTGCACTGGAGAAGTGGTGCTTGGAGAAGGTTGAGGCATACCCGGTATCGGTCAGCGAGGCGGCTGCCATCTACGGTAGAAGGTGGAACTACGCGCTCTATAAAGGAACCGCCTTCTCCATACACCCCACACGTCTAGACCAAGAAGTAGAGTCGAAGTATGGGTCGGAGCGCTTCAAGGGTTTAGGATTCGCGCGAATAAGGGCTAGGGTAAAGGAGGTTGTGGAGGATCTCTATACACCTTACATCTACGCGTTAAGTAATGTCAAGGTGGAAGAGGGTGACCCAAGTTGGAGGGTGTCAGAAGCGGTATCGTATGAAGGCTTCTACGGAGGACTTGCGCAAGAAGGTGAAGAAGTGATAGCTTATGGGAAGGTCGAAGAGGTCAAATCCCCTTCCAGAGGGGATCGTCTTCGTCTTCTCATAGGCTCCCCGGAGGCGGGTGGTAGAGATTTCTTAAAACCGCTAGATCTTAGCACCAGCGAGTAGGAGTAGCATAAGCCCAGCAGCAACGATATCTGCTGTTGAGCCGGGGTTAAGAAGCCCCTCTCCACGCTTCAGCTCCTCATCCATCTTGAGGAGCGCTTCTCTACCTTCTTTGGTCGCTGCTCCACCCAAGCTCAAGGCGCTTTTTGCCATCTCTGAGATCTTTTTAGCCCTTTCTTCAGCGTCTTCTGCACCAGCAGCCTTAAGCTTCCTTATGATAAATGTATCTGCTTTTTGGGCTAGGATCGTTAGGAAGGTGTTTACTGTAGCCACGTTTATGTTCCCGCTTTCTTGATGATATCTGAGTAGGGTTGGGTAAGCCACATCAAACGTTAAGGGCATCGAATTAGCAAGTTCAAACGCTACAGCATCCCAATCTGAGGAAGCCCTCACCACATCTAGAAATGTGCAGTTAAGCCTTCTTATCTTCGCATACGCTCTAGCGTCGAATACATCAGGTGCACCGACACCACCCACTCTCCCAAGCCAATTTTTTCCTATTCTTCTGAGTAGTTTATAAAAGTCAATAGCATCTTCTACTGTAGTCGCTTGTAGCATAGTTGTAGCGGCTGCTCGAAGCCTCTTTAATTTCACCGCTCCAATCGAACCTAAAAGTAGGCCAGCACCAGCAGATAGCGGTAGGAGAAGCATCGCTGTACCCAAATTAGTGTTGCCTTCTCGATGCCAACCTAAACCCCTATTATAGACCTCCGTTAGAAGCCGACCGAGCCCCCAGCCGCTAACCCTACCATTAACCCCCGCTCTGTAGCCAGCATTAGCAGCTTGGAATAAGGGGTCGTAGAGGAGAAGCGCGCCACATAAGAAGCGCTCAAATTTAGGCTCGAGGCTGCTGGTCCGGTGCACGTTCCCAGGCTTAGGCCATCCAGCTACCTCAAGTAGCGAAGCTAAGGTGCCACATAACGCTATATCTTCAACAGTCCTTGCCCTACTCTTCAAACCTCAACCAGATAATTTCTGTTCTTCTTTATAGATTTTGTTTTGGGAAGCCGCTCCTTCCCTCCGATTCATCTAAACATATGCGGTCTTTGTGCACCAATAGTAAACTTACAATATGGTAAGGAAAATCTATTAAAGGGTTTGAATAAAATAGGGTTTAGAGCTGGTTTGGTAAAATTCACTCTTTTAACAGGTAGGAGCCTAACCCAAGGCGTTGGGAAAGAAGTAAGTAAGTTCTCAGAGAAGTATATTCAAGAAGTCTCTACCTGCCAGATAGACTCAGAAGACCTAAAGATCCTCAACGTAAAGCCCGGCGACTGTGTAAAGCTGACAACAGAATATGGGAGTGTTGTCCTAAGAGCCGCAGCATCCACCTTGGTACATCGAGGAAGCGTGTACGTACCTTACGGCCCCTACGCTAACATACTAATAGGGACCAAGACCGGAGGTACTGGTATGCCAAACTTTAAGGGCATACCCGTAGAAGTCGAGCCTGCTCCGGGTGAATCCGTGCCCGATATCAGGGATCTGCTTGTCAAAACATATGGGAGGGTGAAATGAGATGAAGGTTATTAATGCGGTGTTATGCCCAGGCTGTGGAAGCCTCTGTGATGACAACGAAGTGTATGTGGAGGATAATAAGATAGTTAAGGTGAAGACTGAGTGCGCTCTTTCAGCCTCAAAGTTCCTTAACTATAATAAAGAGAGGAACACAAAACCCCTGGTGCGCGTGGATGGCCAACTTAAACCCACGACCTTAGAGGATGCTATTGAACGCGTCGCTCGAATGCTCGTCGAAGCGGAGTACCCGTTACTCTACGGCTGGAGCCTAACTTCTTGTGAAGCGCAGAAGAAGGGTGTTGAGCTTGCTGAGGAGGTCGGTGGTGTAATCGATAATACTACAACCGTCTGCCACGGACCAAGCATATTAGGTGTGCAAGACTTTGGTGATCCTACTTGCACACTCGGCGAGGTGAAAGCTAGAGCCGATCTAGTCATCTACTGGGGGTGTGACCCTTCGTCAGCCCATCCAAGGCACATGAGGAGATACAGCTCCCTCACTAAAGGGAAATTCAGAACGCCTGAACAGAGGAAGGTCGTTGTGGTCGATGTTAGGAAGACCGCAACAGCTCGCAACGCAAACCTGTTTATCCAAGTGAAGCCAAATCAAGACTATGAGCTGATAACCGCTCTAAAGATGCTGCTCCAGAACGAAGAGATAGAGGAGCAAGAGGTAGCTGGCGTACCTGTTGAGCAGATAGAGGAGTTGGCTGAACTCATGAGAAGCTGCGAATTCGGCATGCTCTTCTTCGGACTAGGCTTGACGATGAGTGAGGGTAAAGATAGGAACATAGATGCTGCAATAACTTTGGTGCGTGAACTCAACAAATGGACGAAGTTCGCAATTATGCCTATGAGAGGGCACTACAACGTCACTGGTGCGAACCAAGTTCTGACCTGGCAGACTGGTTACCCATACGCGGTAGATTTTAGCCGAGGTTACCCAAGATTCGAGCCAGGTGATACCACGGCTGTAGATGTTCTCAGCAGAGGTTACAACGATGCCACATTAGTGGTTGCTTCAGATCCCGTTGCGAACCTACCGAAGGACGCTGTGAAGCATCTCTGTAGTAAGCCTCTCGCAGTCATAGATCCTCATATGTCGCTCACAGCCTTTATGGCTGATGTAGTCATACCGAGCGCCTTTGTAGGTATCGAAGAAGAAGGCACCGCATATAGGATGGATGGTGTCGCTCTACTAATGAAGAAGATCGTTGACCCACCAGAAGGTATCCTCTCGGATGTCCAGATACTCGATCTCATTTTGAAGCGTGTGAGAGAGCTTAAGAAAGGGAGGTGAGGTGTATGGAGTATCTGTTAAAGAATGGTTACGTAGTCGACCCCGTGAACAAAATAGATTGTGAACGCATGGACATCGCAGTTAAGGATGGCAAGATAGTTGAGTCGGTGGATGAATCAAAAGCGAAGGTGATCGATGTTAAAAATATGTTGGTTATGCCTGGTGGCGTAGACCTCCACTCACATATCGCTGGCTCGAAGGTTAATATAGGTAGGCTCTTTAGACCAGAGGACCACTATAAGGACTATGAGGTTAAGAGCGGCGTTAGGCGTTCAGGTGTAGGCCACTCTGTACCATCAGTCTTCACAACAGGCTACAGATACGCTATCCTAGGCTACACAACCGTCTTCGAACCAGCAACACCACCTCTAAAGACGCTCCACACACACGACGAGTTGAACGACATACCTATAGTAGATAAAGCCTGCTTCCCCCTCTTCGGAAATAACTGGTTCGTGATGGAGTATATTAGAGATGGTAAACTGGAGGAGTGCGCAGCATACGTCGCCTGGCTTATGCGCACCATAAAAGGTTACGCTATCAAAGTAGTGGACCCTGGTGGTGTAGAAGCTTGGAAGTGGGGTATAACATCCCAAGACTTTGACCAAGAGATCCCTAGGTTCGGAATCACTCCTAGAGAGCTCGTAAGAGGGTTGATTAAGGTCAATAAGATGCTTGGGCTACCACACCCTGTGCACCTGCACTGCAACCAGCTGGGTATGCCTGGAAACTACAAGACCACTCTAAGAACCATGGATGCCGTTAAGGATCTTGCTGCTGGTGATAGGCCTATTCTACATCTTACACACGTCCAGTTTAATGCGTATGGTGGTGTGGACTATCTATCTATCTCTTCAGGTGCTGATGCTATCGCTGATTATGTGAACAAGAATCCACATGTGACGATAGATATCGGTCAAGTGATATTTGGCGACACGACAACTATGACCGCAGACGGACCCTTCGAATATAAACTCTTTAATCTGCTTAGGGGTAAGTGGGCTAATTCGGATGTCGAAGTTGAGACTGGTGCTGGTGTGGTGCCGATAAACTACAGTAGATCAAACTATGTGCACGCTGTGATGTGGTGCATAGGCTTAGAGCTGGCTCTCCTAATCAAAGACCCGTGGCGTGTCTTCATAACCACAGACCACCCCAACGGCGGGCCGTTCACAGAATATCCAAGGGTCTTCTCTTGGCTCATGAGCAAGAAGGCTAGGGAGCGGGTTCTGAAGAGGATTCCGAGGTTAGCGCGTGTTAGAACGAACCTCAAGGACATAGATAGGGAGTACACCTTCTATGAGTTAGCGATTTCGACTAGGGCCGCGACCGCTAAGATTCTAGGTTTGAATAATAAAGGTCATCTAGGTGTGGGTGCTGACGCCGATATATCGGTCTACAACATAAACCCGAAGGAGGTCAACCCCTCAACTGACTATAAGATGGTGAGGCAAGCTTTTTCACGCGCCTACTTGACTATGAAAGACGGTGAGATCATTGTGAAGGATGGTGAAATAGTCGCAGCACCTGTTGGGCGAACCTACTGGGTGAACACAAGAGCACCTAAGGATGTAGAGGATGTTGTGATACCAGAGGTGAAGAAGCGCTTCGAGGAGTATTACACTGTCGAATTCGAAAACTACTGCGTACCAGAATCGTACTTAGCTTGGTCCGCACCTATTCAGCCGCTTGAGCCAGCGGGGTGAGCGATATGGCTGAGCTGAAATTAAAGATTAAAGTGCCACCACAAACACCGATTGAAGGCGAGGTGCTTACACCAGATAACCTAGCGGGTAGATCCGTCAACGAGATACTTAACCTCGAAACGTGGCGGGGCAATAGGCGGGTTAAGCTCTCAGAGCTCTTCACGGTGGAGGGTGAGTCAGCGTCTAACCCCTCTGATCTACACCTCATCTTGGAAGGCGACCTTAGGAAGGTTAGGCATATAGGTGCGCGGATGTCTGCTGGCAAGATCACAATCAACGGCCCAGTAGGCACATCCGTCGGCTTCGAAATGAGTGGTGGCACGATTGTTGTGAATGGTGACGCTGACGCGTTCGTTGGAATGGGTATGAGTGGCGGTGTGATAGAGGTTAATGGTAACGCTGGCGACGCTGTAGGCTCGGGTTACTGGGGTACACGCTGCGGCATGAGTGGTGGGCTCATAGTCGTCAAAGGCAATGTAGGTGCCGAGGTTGGGCGCTGGATGAAGGGCGGAACAATAAGAGTAGGCGGGAATGCCGATGTCTTCACCGGGGTGAGAATGCAAGGCGGAACGATCTTTGTAGCTGGTAATGTAGGTGCGAAGCTCGGAGCGGCGATGGTGGATGGTAAGATCGTTGTGCTAGGTACTGTGCCCAACATCCTACCAAGCTTCTACATCGATGAGATTAGGCCGAATACGAAGGTAGATGGTGATAAGATCCAAGGCCCATTCTACGTCTTCTACGGTGACATAACCGAGGGTGGTAATGGTAAACTCTTTATATCAGTTGAGAAGAACCAGCATCTGAAGTATCGTGAAGCATACCTACTTTAGAGAGGTGGAATGGTGATTTGGTTAGTGTGAATGCATGCGCGCTAAACATCTTCCAAAAGATGGTCGCAGAGAAAGAGATCCTCGACATATCCGTTGAAGTTATGGAGAACGGCTCAACAGTAATTGATGCTGGTGTGAAGGTGAAGGGTGGTTTCGCAGCAGGCAAATATCTGACCGAGCTCTGCATCGCAGGGCTCGGCAGCGTAACCCTAGGTTCAGCAGACTACGATGGTGTCGAGCTACCAACGATCTATGTCCACGTAGATAGACCTGCGATCGCGCTGCTCGGCTCACAGTTCGCAGGCTGGAGGATCTCGGTCGGGAAATATTTTGCGATGGGCTCTGGTCCAGCTAGAGCACTAGCCTTAAAACCCAAAGAGCTATACGAGAAGATCGCCTACAAAGACACCTGTGATAAAGCCGTGTTGGTGCTTGAAGCCGATAACCTACCTACAGTAGAGGCGCTGAACCACATCGCCCAAAGCTGTGGTGTAGATCCGAAGAACCTCTATGTTGCTGTTGCGCCGACTTCAAGCATAGCGGGCTCCGTCCAGATCTCAGGTAGGATCGTAGAGACGGGGCTGCATAAGCTGACCGAATTGGGCTTCGATCCAAAGAAGGTGCTTTACGGCTCGGGGAGAGCACCAATAGCGCCTTCGCATCCTAAGTTCGCCCAAGCCATGGGTAGGACGAATGATATGCTGCTCTATGCTGGTGCAACCTACTTTGAAGTGGCTTGTGACACAGATGATGAGATAAAGGAGTTTGTTAAGAAGGTTCCCTCCTCGACTTCTCCAGCGTACGGAAGGCCGTTCTACGAGATCTTCAAGGAGGCTAACTACGACTTCTATAAGATAGATCCGGGACTCTTCGCTCCAGCTCTGATAACCGTGAATAACATTAAGACAGGCTCGACCATAAGTGCTGGTCGCCTTAACATAGAGGTCCTTAAAAAGTCCATTGGGCTGATCTCTTAAAGGCGCCACCCTTGAGAGTAGGGATACTTACAAGGAACCCCGAAGCTTGGTGCTCAACACAGCTCAGAAAAGCTTTCATCAACTTAGGTGCTGAAGTAGAGTGCTTCTGGTTTACAGACCTAGTCTCTAGAATCGCCTTCGGACCGATCGTACAGCGTGATGGTAAAGCCGATCTCGCTTCACATCTAGATGCGCTTCTCGTAAGGCCTATCGGAAGGGGCTCGCTTGACGAAATCCTCTACAGAGTTAATACTCTTCATAGGTTGAGCGAAGCCGGTCTCTATATTGTGAATCCTCCCAGAGCTATTGAGCGGTGTGTGGACAAATACTACGCCCTCTCCATTCTACAAGCAAACGGCATAAAGGTTCCTAGGACGGTAGTTACAGAGGACCCTGATCTGGCGCTTGAAGCCTTCTGTGAGCTCGGTAGGGATGTTGTGGTAAAGCCCATCTTTGGATCAAGGGGTATGGGTATAACTAGGATCTCTGATTACGAGGTTGCGCGGAGGGTATTCAACCTACTCCACTACCACCACTTTGTCCTATACCTACAGGAATACATACCACACGGGAGAAGTGACATAAGAGCATTCGTGGTAGGCGATAGGGTAATAGCAGCCATGCATAGGAGGGCAAGGGGTTGGAAGACGAATGTAAGCCAAGGCGCTAAACCAGTAGCCACCAAACTTCAAGCTGAGCAAGAGGAGCTAGCGATCAAAGCTGCGAAGATAATGGGTTGCGAAGTAGCTGGTGTGGATATACTGGAATCGAAGAATGGGAGGTATATAACTGAGATAAACAGCCAACCCGGATTCAGGGGGCTACAGTCTGTTAGTCAAGTAAACATCGCTGAAGAGATAGCTAAACATATGATCGCCAACGTTAAGAAGGGGGTTCTGGCTGAGAACTACGCAACAAAGGTATGAAGCGCATAGAGATTCTAGGTCTGGAAGGACTTCCTGAAATAAAAAAAGGCGATGATCTCCCAACACTAATCTACAGAACCGCGCTTCAGCAAGGCGTTATATTTCAAGATGGAGATATCGTGGTAGTCTCGCAGAAGATAGTCTCCAAAGCAGAGGGTAGGGTCGTCGATCTAAGCGAAGTAAAACCTACACCGCAAGCCTTGAAGATAGCCAAGCTCAGCGGGAGGGACCCAAGGTTTGTTGAGTTAGCGCTACGGGAAGCCAAAACGATAATCAAACAGGTAAAGGGGCACCTCATAACCGAGACCCAACAAGGCTGGATCTACTCATATTCTGGTGTAGACTTGTCCAATGTCTCAGGCGGCTCAGCAGCTACACTCCTACCAGCCGACCCAGATCACTCGGCGCATAAGATCAGAGAAGAATTGGAGAAGTTGAGCGGTAAGCGGCTTGGTGTAGTCATATCAGATACTTGTGGCCGACCATTTAGAAGAGGTGATATAAACGTAGCCATCGGTGTCTCAGGCTTCAAACCGATCTTGGATCTCCGTGGCAAGAGGGACATCTTCGGCTACAGACTGAGGTTAAAGAAGGTTGCCGTAGCCGATGAAATCGCTTCAGCAGCCGAACTCGTCATGGGTGAGTTGAACGAGCGCATACCAGTCGCGATTGTAAGAGGGGTGTATGTGGAGCTAGATGCTTGCGCTAACTCTGAGCCTTTGAAGAAGAGGAAGGAGCACGACATCTTCTTAAAAGAGACTTAGAGGGCTAAACCTCCACTTCAATCAGATCCCTAAGTGTTAATCTGCCTGTATGCAAAGCGCTTGCAATCAAAACACCACTTATGTTCAGCTTCTTGAGCGCCCAAAGATCATTCCTATCTCTAACGCCCCCACCAGCGAATATTTCATCAAAAGGCATCCTACACAACTTCTCTAACAGCTTAAAGTTTGGTCCCTTTAGTGTGCCCACTCTATCAAGCTCTAAAAGTATCAATCTTCTCACACCATATTCATGTAGTAGGTTTGCCGCCTCTACCGGCTCTAACCCACTTAACTCTATACACCTTGATAAAGTTCTTTGGAGCTTAACGTCAAGCGACACTATAATCCGTTCTCTGATAGGTGAGTCCATAATACTCTTCAACGCATCTAATGAGTGAAGGGTCTCGGTTCCTAGCACCACGTAATCAAAGCCTTGTTGGAGAAGCCTCATAGCATCATTAGAGGTTGCAGAACCGCTGTCAACCATCATCATGAAGTTAAATCTCTGCTTAATCTCCCTCAATACTCTGCTGTTATCGCCGGAGCCCATTATAGCGTCTAGATCTGCAGCATACAAGAAGGTTCTTGCCAGCTTCTCTTTGAAGGCTCTAGCCACCTGCAGTGGGTTAGACGAATCCACTAGGGTGCTCTTTATGGGTCTATAGAGGTGCCTTTCACCGGCTACAGCTTGCACGACTTCGCCTCCTAAGATATCTAGAACCGGAATCACCTTCACACCTTCGTAGCCAATAAAAGGGGTTTTAAAATAGTATGTCGATGCATCCGTAGTGTGTAGGTAGACGATCGGATGGATGTTGGTGTAGTAGAGTACTTTAGCGCCTCTGCGCCGGATTTAGAGGATGAGCTGCTTCTCGAAGGCTACGCTATGCTCGAATCAGCTATCAAAGACTTTGCTGCTTTCGGCGCCTCGGTAAAGACTATCCTTGACTGCAGACTGAAGCCGGAGTTTCTATTGGCGGAGGTGGTCTGGTGCTCTGATGAAGGTGAGTTTGAGCGTAAGCTTGCTTCGCTTTCAAGGAGTGTTGACTACCTTCTTCTAATCGCCCCAGAGCACATACTCCCAACGCTAATAGAGGGGTTAAATTCGGTTAAACTCCTAAACTCTACACCAGAATCTATCCGCGAGGTCTCTGATAAATGTAAGTTAACTAAGAGGCTGGCTCAGATCGGATTGGATGTGCCCGAATCAAGGTGCTTTGACGCTAGTGTTGATGCCGAGGCTTTGAAGTCTGCCTCAAGAGAGATCGGTTATCCGGTTGCTGTAAAGCCCACGATGAGTGCTGGCTGTGAGGGGCTAAGCATAGTGTACAATGAAGAAGAGCTTGAAGCAGCATACACAAAGGCTTGCCGAAACGACCCAAACGGTAGCGTCATCATACAGAAGTGGTATGATGGGGTTCCAGCCAGCGTAAGCCTCGCCGTATCTGAGCATAATATACAGCCCCTATCACTTAACAGACAAATAATAAAAATTGGTTCTCTTCGAGAAAACTCGGCATATCTTGGTGGTGTCGTCCCACTACCCCATCACCTAAGCAAAGAAGCATTGAACGTAGCAGCTAGGGCTGTAGCCGCATTCAAAGGCTTAAGAGGGTATGTTGGCGTAGATCTAGTTCTCACAGAGAGAAAGCCCATCGTGCTGGAGATCAACCCCCGTCTAACGGTATCCTACTTAGGTTTAAGCCGTGTGTTAGAGGGTGGTGTGGCTAGAACAATGGTTGACGAAGCCTATATGAAAACTAATCAGAAACCCGTTTTCAAAGGGTTTGCAAGCTTCATAAAAGCATCTTTACCCAAACGCTCTAAAGTTGAGGGCGCTGAGGTAATACGTAGCCCTTTTGGAGAGGGTGTTGAAAGATGCTTCATCTTGGTGCAAGGCGTTAGTTATGAGGATTCGCTTCGCCGCTTGAAAGATATTGTTAGCGGCTGCTATGCAAAGGTGAGTGTCGACCTTGCTGATCTCGGCACTTGACGTAGGTGGCGTAAATATTAAGGCTGCCGTGGTCAAGGTCGGGAAACCTCATAGGCTGCTAGGATTCTGCACACATTACTTCCCAATATGGAAGATTGGAAAGGAGGGGTTGGGTGATGCGCTAAACCAAGTCAACAAAACCCTTGGTTTAGAGTGTGATGTGGTAGCGTTGACTATGACCGCTGAGTTATCAGATGCTTACCAGACCAAGCGCGAAGGCGTTGAACACATCGTAGATACTGTTCAGAAGGTTTATCGAGGCAAGCCGATCTATGTGGTGAGTACTAGCGGCAGCTTCCTTGACGAAGAGGCTTCTATCAAAGCTCCTTTAGAAGTGGCTGGGGCGAATTGGGTCGCGACCGCTTGGCTAGCTGGTAAACTCCTAAACACCTGCATCATGATCGATGTTGGAAGCACAACCACAGACATAATCCCTGTGTTAAGAGGGAGGGTTGCTGCGAAGGGCAAGACTGATCTTGAGCGGCTGCAAAACGGGGAACTCGTCTACACAGGCGCCCTCCGCACGAACCTAGCCACGTTAACTAAAAAAGTGCCTGTAGATGGCGTATTTACACCAATCTCAGCGGAATACTTCGCTTCGACAGGCGATGTGCACCTAATCCTAAGACATATCTCAGAAGACGAGTTTACTGTTGAAACAGCGGATGGTAGGGGGAAGAGTGTAAATGAAGCATACGCTAGACTTGCTAGAATCGTCTGCGCCGATGTAGAGATGCTGAGCAAAGAGGCGCTTGATAAAATAGCGAGATACCTATACAAGGTTCAGCTGAAGCAGATTGTAGATGCGTTAAAGAAGGTCCTAAGCAGATTAAAGCCAAAAGATGTTGAAGTGAAGAGTTGTTTAACCTTGGGTATAGGTAGGCGCT
>Ga0197143_1002909_pt1 | contig 11972 bp, 10 predicted proteins | sample GBS70_MetaG_FD_148603 | JGI IMG/M metagenome (GOLD analysis project Ga0197143, IMG submission 148603) | Sediment microbial communities from Great Boiling Springs, Gerlach, Nevada, United States - GBS 70_MetaG | ecosystem: Environmental > Aquatic > Thermal springs > Hot (42-90C) > Sediment...
GCGACGTTGTGGCGCTCCTGCGGGAGCTCGGCTGCGCCGTCCGCGACAACCCATTTTTGGGCCCCAGGCTGGAGAAAACGCCGTTCATCGTAGGTGACGGGGAGCCGGTCGCCTACAGGCTGAGGCTGACTGTGAACGGTAAGGAGGTCGACGAGGCGGAGGTCGCGGTGTCTTTCAGGGACGGCCGCTGACAGCCCATACCACCTCCGGGAAAGGGGGGTGGAGTTGTGGCGGGTCCAAGGCTAATGGGATTTATAGCGGTTGCTGGTACTTTCAACTCTCTCTCCTGAGATCACGAGGGGTGTGAAGCGGTAGTGTGGGACCTGGCTGACTCCGATGCTTTCAACTCTCTCTCCTGAGATCACATGAAATACAGCTAAAGGTGTTGTATCAACAGCTGACTTATCTTTCAACTCTCTCTCCTGAGATCACTTCAGACTGGTATGGCGTTATGACGGCGACATATTCCGCTTTCAACTCTCTCTCCTGAGATCACCCCCAACTACTTGCGTGATAAAGCGGCCGTCTTTGACTATACTCTTTCAACTCTCTCTCCTGAGATCACATGGTTTTGTGAGGTGGGTGAATGATAATTTTGGTGGTATCTTTCAACTCTCTCCTGAGATCACCTGTCTATTACTACCATCGCATCGCTTCCCAGATATTCACTTTCAACTCTCTCTCCTGAGATCACTGTGAAAACCGATGACGGACTTGACTTCTACTATGAGTATCCTTTCAACTCTCTCTCCTGAGATCACTTTGCCAACTTACAAACTCCCCGCCTTGATACTTCTCAGCTTTCAACTCTCTCTCCTGAGATCACCAGTAGTTTTATTAGTTTACGCTGTAGCTCAGCTTCTGCCTCCTTTCAACTCTCTCTCCTGAGATCACGGGGCTGAGCCCCGCTATGCTGTCTGGGCTCTCATCCTGCTTTCAACTCTCTCTCCTGAGATCACTCTAATACGTAGCCCGTCAAGTAACTCATACACTATTTGGGTCTTTCAACTCTCTCTCCTGAGATCACGCAGCCTACTTCTGCCTACTCTACTGGTCTAGATATGAGCTTTCAACTCTCTCTCCTGAGATCACGTAGAGGAACTGCCGAGAGTTGTCGGATTATGGCTTGTAGGCCTTTCAACTCTCTCTCCTGAGATCACGGTTAGTTGCATCCTCTGGCACGCAGCGAGTTTACTACCCTTTCAACTCTCTCTCCTGAGATCACTAGATGAAATGACAGGGCTAGACCCTGCATGGAGCGAAAAAACTTTCAACTCTCTCTCCTGAGATCACCGTGGTATGTTCCGAGGACGGGGCCCGCCATCCTCCACGACTTTCAACTCTCTCTCCTGAGATCACGAAGGGTGGGGTGGTTGGGAAGCTGTGAGAGGTTGTTTCTTTCAACTCTCTCTCCTGAGATCACCCTAGTCTGGTGCGTTAAAGTCATAGTAATACACACCCCCTTTCAACTCTCTCTCCTGAGATCACATATGGGCGACTGCGAAACCAACGGCGACATTTTACTTTCAACTCTCTCTCCTGAGATCACTTATACCCCCCATTCGTGTTTTGCGGTATTCTGCAGTGTCTTTCAACTCTCTCTCCTGAGATCACTCAGACATCACCTTCTCGATGCTACTAACCTGTAAGGAATTCCTTTCAACTCTCTCTCCTGAGATCACATATCACTTACACAGTCATCGAAACTGTCCCATTTGCCAAACTTTCAACTCTCTCTCCTGAGATCACCAGTGGGACCAGCCTGTGGACAAGCTGGAGAGGAAGATAGCTTTCAACTCTCTCTCCTGAGATCACGAACATAGTCCTCACGGGTGTGAGGGTGTGAAGATAGTTACTTTCAACTCTCTCTCCTGAGATCACTAGATGGCTCGGTATCCTAATAACCTATGGCGGATAACTTTCAACTCTCTCTCCTGAGATCACTACACGTGAATTTCCGAAGCCTAGTGTTAAGCGTGTAGCGTATCTTTCAACTCTCTCTCCTGAGATCACGCACACCGGGACTGGTTCGGCGAACTCCAACATGTAAAGAACTTTCAACTCTCTCTCCTGAGATCACTCACCCCTCTCCAGCCCCGGATACTCAAGTCCGGAGATCTCTTTCAACTCTCTCTCCTGAGATCACCCACGGCCTTCGCCGCCCACTTCGCGTCCAGAATCGACTTTCAACTCTCTCTCCTGAGATCACAGCTTCTAATTCAGGGCGCGTATCAGGCGCTAATCTATGCGACTTTCAACTCTCTCTCCTGAGATCACTTCGAAGAATCTGTCAGGCTCGAGTTCGTCAACTGTATCTTTCAACTCTCTCTCCTGAGATCACCGAGGGGATTGTGTATGAGACCTCGAAACGCCACCATTCCTTTCAACTCTCTCTCCTGAGATCACTGAGTATGCGGGGATATACTGTGGGCTCGGCGACTTCCTTTCAACTCTCTCTCCTGAGATCACGTGTACATCGAGAAAGTGGTTAAAGAAACAACAAAAGCACTTTCAACTCTCTCTCCTGAGATCACGAGAAGAGCCGCTGAGCCATATTTTTGTGAATTTTCTCAGTCTTTCAACTCTCTCTCCTGAGATCACAGCCGTAGTTATAGCGAGGGCGATTAGTGATAACAGTATAACCTTTCAACTCTCTCTCCTGAGATCACATTGGACTAAAGAGTATCGGCTGCAGAGAGAGGCTAGGAAACTTTCAACTCTCTCTCCTGAGATCACCTGCCCCTCAGCCTGGCGGCCAGCTGAGGCGTATTCCTTTCAACTCTCTCTCCTGAGATCACAGCGATATGCATGGTAGTATCGCATTTCATCGGATTTAGCTCTTTCAACTCTCTCTCCTGAGATCACGTAGCTACCTGGGATGCCATTTGTCTATGCCACATCTCTTTCAACTCTCTCTCCTGAGATCACTGCGGCTGTTTCGCCGCTTTTCCGCCTTTCCAGCCCCTTTTGCGGGGATCGTGTTGCAGGTGGTGAATTTTATGGGGAACTATTTAAGGATATAGTGTCGGCCCCTCCTCGATATTGCTGGCCGACGCCTGACAGCCTTTTAGTGCCGCCCGTGTTTTGCAGGAAATAAGGCGCACAATCCACCGTTTCCGCTCCCTTTCCTCTCTTCTTTGGGGTTAAGACGTTGTCGGCGCGCATGGTTACCAGCCGTGAGAGAAGCGGTCCGTTTACCCTGTTGTTCAGCATGAGGTCGTAGAGAAAACTGTTTAGTAGGGGCCCGGACTCGTCACCCCTGTCCGGGTCGTAAAGCGATGATATGAAACGCCCCAGCGGCGGATATTTGTCCTTGCTTGACCAGTAGTCCCCGTACCAGCGTGTGAGAAACGACGAGACCTTGGGTACAAAGTACAAGCCCCTTTTCTTCTTCTTCCCAGCAGGCATGGAAATGACGGTTAGCGTGGTTTTTTCCGATAGTGTCCAGCTCTTATACAGGTATTTCGATATTTCAAACTTATCCTGCAACTGTTGCGGCATCTGAGTGTTATTCTTCACCCAGTAAGCGAAGTAGTTAAGGAACGCGAACGCACTGCAGAATTCGCGGTCTAACGGGAACCTTCTTCCAAGAACTTTTTTCAATTCATTTTTGTCAATTGACGCTTTATTTAATACTAGGGCTCCTTTATTAATCAGCTGGTCCAAAAAGAACAGCCGAGCAGCCTCATCAACGTATAATAGGTTGACTATGTTTCCGCCGACCAGGACTCCCGATATTTGGAGATAGATCCAATAAGTGGCCGTCAACTCTGACGGCTTCTCTCCCTTAAGCATCTTCATGCTACGCGCTTTATCCGCGGACACGACGGTCGGTATTATCGAAGCGGTAAACTCCTGCTCCTCAATTGTCCTGATCATCAGCTCATTTATCAGCTCTTCGACTTTGTCTACGTTGTTTTTGAGGTCTTCTCTGAGGGGCGATATACGCTCATCCGTCGTGTACTGCTTCGTGATTTGTCGAAGGATGTATCCTGCATGCACCCTTCTCTGCTTGCTGGATAGGAACTTCCTCAACGCCTCATCCGGCCTCTCAATGAAGTCCATACTCAACCGAGTACTCACCCTTTCTTAGCTTAATGAGCGGCAGACCGCAGATTGTTTCCTGCACCTTACGTAAGTACCAAAACGGAACGGGGACGGCTAAGTCTTTGAGGGTAGCGGCCGCACGAAGCCTCTCCTCATAGCTTGCGCCCTTCTTTGCCTGCTCAATAGCCTGCAACAATTCGTCACGCCTCCCATCGTCGGTAACATCTTCTGGATTAACCAGCGAAAGCAGGGTGAAGTTCTCCCTGTACTCTAGAAGCTCCTTCACTTTCTCTTCATCCAAAGGGAGTGAGAACAAGTCTAACAGCACCTCGTCCCACACATCCATATTAAACTTGCTTGTGAAGGATTCAAGGTTTTTTACGTCGAACTCCGAGTCAAATTTGTCAAGTAGCTGTAGCTCGTTCTCCAACTTGCACCCTTCAAGCTCTTTTAAAACGCCCCAGCACACCCTTACCTCATCTTCCTCGTAAGGGTATCTGCTGGCTTTATCTTGGTCGCGTAACTCGTTTGGGTAATGAATGAATGCATTAACCATGTCGGTTTTCGTGCCGTACCTGTTTACCCTGCCGAATCTCTGCACTATGGAGCCGAGTGGCGCGGCTTCGGTGTACAGCCTGTCATACGACACATCGAGCGAAACCTCGCAGACCTGCGTTGACACAAGTATGTGTGGCCTCTCTTGCGCCAGCTCAACCGCTCCCTCGACACTCCTCCTATCTACGTACATGAAGCGGCCGTGGATGAGGAGGACATCGTCCGGCGGTCGCCCGTTCTCTTGTAGGATTTTTCTCAAGCTCCTAGCGGTTTCAACCGCCTTTTCCACCGTGTTAACGACGACCAGCACCTTCCTACCCGCTGAGTAGTCGCCATATATTTCGTGGAGGGCCGAGGACAGGTCGTAATCCCTTGCATGAAAGAGCACCCTCCTCTTTCTCGAATATTCGTCCCGCAGGTCAAGGATGGAATCACTTAAACGTAGCCTCTTCTGCAAGTACTGGATATAGGCCTCGGGAAGCGTAGCTGACATAATCAGCATGGACATCCCGTATCTATCTCTGAATTTGTCCACGAAGTATGTGAGCAGGTGGAGGGCTTGCGGGCTAAGTAGGTGTATCTCGTCCAATATGATACACGCCCCCCTGAACGACGGCCTCCTCGTGAAATATTTCCCGAGCTGGAGGAAGGCGAGTAAAAACTGGTCCACGGTAGTCACGACGAACGGGTTTAAAAAGGATTTTATGAAGAAAACCTGCTGGAGCCTCTCCTCGCCCTCATCCTTAACCTCGGCATCGTAGAGGTGGAAGTACATTGACACGTTTGAAAAAGCCCGGTCAAGTCTGCTGAAAAACTGCTTTATTGCCGTAATTGTCGGTAGAAGGTAGAAGACCCTCGTTGGGCTACGCGTTGATGCGAAGAGAAGCGAGGACGTGGTCTTCCCCCACCCGGTAGGGGCCCTCAGCATGGCGATCCTCGGCAGCTCGCAGAGCTTGAGCTGGTACCTCCACCTTGCCTCATCAACGCAGGCGCCCAGCATATCTTTCACCATGTCTGCGTGGATGATTGGTTTGGCGTCGTATGGCGGTACTTGCCCGGCCTTGGCCTTATGCGATGATAATGCGTCAGCCAGCTTGAAGAGGCCGAATACGTCCGCTAAGTCAACCGGGTCAAACTCCCCTCGCAGGTAGTTGACGTATCCCTCCCAATTCAGCCTCTTCATATCCTCCAGATCACCCCAATCCACCTTGGCTGGAAGGGTAAGGGATGAATGGTGGCGGCTGATGAAGTACCAAGCGAGCGGCGTAAGCTGCTTACAGCTGTTTAAACAGACACCATCCCTATCTAGGAGTTTAACGGAAATCATTGAATGGCCGCCGCCCGGCCAACCCTCCAGCTTCCCGATATCGTGGTAGTAGGACAGGTAGTGGCCTAGCTCCATGAGGACATGGTTCTTAAAGCCGTAGAATTCAAAGAGCCTGTCGAAGATCTCTCTCACATCATAGCAGTGAGCGAGCAGCGAGTCTCCGTGCCATGAGTCAGCCTTATTGACCTGTTCAGCCATGCTTTCAAGGTACCGGGACTCCATGCACTCGTGTTTCATCCAACCACCACGTAGAAATCTTCCAACGGATATAGCGGTATACCCTCCGCGGCGGGAACAGGTTGTTTAAGCTGCAGCTTTGCACCTCCCGAGGGGAATGCAAAAAGCTCGCGGTTTTTCTTCCTGTAAGATACCGGCAACAGGCTGACGGAGCCTTCCTCCGTCAGAAATTCCTCAACAATGCTCGACGGGGCGTAGCCCTCAACGATATCTGTGTAAGCCACGTCGGTTAGACGGGCCGGTCCGATATCCTTGACGAAGAAGTCGTTCTGCCCACCGTAGGGCAGGTACTCGTACTCCTCCCTTGAAAGCTTGGAACTCCAAGCCTCCAGCTGGTTAGGATCGCCGGAGGCTACGGCTATGACAAAGGCCGGCTCGCTAAGCACCTCCATGGGGGCAACCCCCTTTACCCTCGAGCTGGGGCCGAACTGGTGGTAGGTAACCGTTTCTATGAAGGGTTTCAGGCTGCGCGAAATCTTCGCCCCGTAGAGAAGGCCGTCCGGATACCTTTGCCTCCCCCAACCCAGCATTGCACCGAAGATCCCGGCGACGGAGGTAGGCAATGGGGCTGGGTACGATATGCGCGTAGTTTCCGTGTAATGGGCCCTGAAGTGGGCCTCGAAGAAGCTAACCTCTAGGAGCAGGGCCTTGACGGGTGGCAAGCTACCCGCCCAGAATGAAATTAGTAATTTCCTCGACCGCTTCTTCGGGCTTTATAATCAATTTTTCCTCACTTCTGTTGTTCTTTTTAAAGTTTTCAAGAAGTTTGCTGTCCAAGGATATTTCGGGATACTTTATGAAGAATATCCGAACTCCCCTCCACTTCTCAAAGCGTTCCTGCAACATGGCTAGCAAGCCGTCGTCGAGGGTTAGGGCGCCGCCGTCAAGCCTGTAACTCAGGTACTGGTGGACGGGTTTCGGGCCGCTTTCTGATAGGGCCACCAGCCCCGCAAGGTATTCGGGAACATTTAGCGAGTTTGAACGCCTAGGTAAAACGTATGACGGTGTAAGGAAGATTTCGAGGAAATCATGCAGCCTCCTTCTCCTTTCATTCTCATCGATGAACCGCTCCCCTCTCGTTGCTTGTTTATTACCTATTTTTTCGGTGCCCTCATAGACCCCGATGTAGTCGTATATTATGCAGTCCACCCTCCCGATGAACTCCGCCACTTCAACCTCAAACGGTAAGGGAGGGTCTTCAGGTTTTCTGGGGGCTCTTAGGCCGAGCTCTGCATTAACCGGAACGTTCCTCAGAGACTTGAGGTACGATATCGCTACCGGCGCCTGCCTCCTGCTTGCAAGCTCCTCTTTTTCTTTGGCTACCATGAAGCCGAAAAGGTCGTTGTCAACGAATTTGGCGGGGTCGCCCGAGTCAAACGACCTAGGCTTCCTATTTACAACTGCGACTTGGAAAGGGTCTATCTCGTACCCACGTTTACGGAGCTCTTCCCTTATGCAGTGTTTTATAGCCCTTGCTGAAACAAACGGCTTGACCTCCCCCTCCGCGTTCTGCATCTTCTTCAGGAGAATTCGCTGGCCTATGGTCATGTCGGCGTTTACGTTACCGCTTACCCGGCAGAGTATGGATATCTGGGCGGCCCTCTTCATAATTTCCACTACGCTGCTCATTGTGCTCCCCCCTCACCTGCACCCTTTGTTTGGTTTTCGCCTACTGCGTTTATGAAGGCGAGCAGTATTGCCGCCTTCACCAGGTGGAACGAGTCGCCCTGGGTGTGGGTGAGTAGATCCCTCTTTCCATAAACTTCGAGTCCGTCCGCGAAGCGCAGGTCGCCCAGCTCTTTCGCCAGGCTGTTGTAGAACCTGCCGGGGGTCTCCTCGCCGCGTATTGCGTAGTACAGGTCTCTTAGACGCTTATCGCCTTCGCTTTCCAAGATCTTGGAAGCCAAGGCGTAGGCCCACTTGTACACCTCAACGTAACTGGCTTGTTGCATGGCATAACTGTAAACCCACGTCTTATAAGCATTTAACGCTACCTTACATAGAAACGCTTAAGTCTATTCAGGCTAATCCACAAATGGGTGCGGTTTTGATAGATGTATTCAACTTCCGAGCCGTCTCACCCGCACCTGTGGGTCTCGGCGTCTATTCGGGCATAGTGGTGAGGGGGATATTTTTCAAAATTCTCGGGGCCTCCTGCCCCGATCTCTCGGAGGAGGTTCACGAGCTCCGCGGCTTAAGCCCGTACAGCGTCTCGCCCATCGAAGACGCCCGCATGGGCCGGATCTTTTTCGACCACATTCCGGGAGGCGTGGAATTCCAGTTCAGGATAGTGGCGTTTGAGAAAGCCGTCTCGGAGGCGGTTAAGAAGTTCATCACAGGGGGCGTTCCGTCGATCAGGCTCCATAGCACGCCATCGAGCCTCAGCTCCGTCACAGTACAGTCTGTTGAAGACAGTTTTTCGGATAAAACCGTCGGGAAGACGTCTAGTTTTGAGGTCGTGTTCAGGTCGCCTACCTTTTTTAGAGAAACTCAGAAAGGGAGCGGACTGCTTGCCGCCGTGATCCCCCGGAGACTCAGAAGATCCGTCAGACCAGTTTACCGGTACGTGATCGTACCGGATCCCTACCACTTCTTCAGGGGGCTCGCCCGCCTTTATAGAAAGTTCTGCAACCATAACTTCCGGTACAGGAGCTACTGCGAATGGCTTTTAGATGGCGGGGTCGCTCTCGAAACGTACCGAGGGCTACGGGTGGTCAAGGTATGGGACAGCAGCAACAGATGGTATAGGGGCTTCGTTGGACGGGCTGTTTTCACGATACCCAAAGACCTTTACGACCCAAAGATGGCAAAACTGACCCAGTCTCTCCTCGAGTTCGCCAAATACAGCAACGTGGGCGGCAACCGGACGGCAGGCTTCGGAGTAGTGAGTTATAGACCCCTGTCCGACGTCGGCCGCCTTCATGGTAAAACCAGATGAAACTGCGGCCTACCTACCAAAAAATGAGTATCTACCCATCTCCTTATAACCGCTTACTATGCCGCATGCGGCTGACCCATACGCTGACGCTATAAGGTAAATGTACCACCATTCCCAAATCCCACGTCAGCCCTGTCTATGTTTTTGAGCGAGTTAGGCGGGCTGCCTGAGCTTTGACGAACAACGTTATGCCGGGTTAAAGGGTTTTTGGACCAAATTTCCGCTCTTATTATCTAAGCCTCAAGTTAACTGTTTTCATTGTTTGCGTCGTTTGACCCTTGATATGTTACGCGATGCTGATAAATGTTCATGACCCCTTAATCGGTTGATTGCCTTTTCAAGGGAGCCCTCATCTTTTGCAAGCGCGCCCAACTTAATTATTGCATCCAAATCCCCATAGAAATACGCATAGGAGATTATTCTATTGACCTGCTCATCTGTGCCGTATTTCTCTATGCTCTGCAAGCCTCTGCAAATGTCTTCTAGGTATGCTGCCTCACCGTGCCTTTTTTGCTCTAAGAACATCCTAGCTAAAGCTAGTCCACTCTTCATATTTGTTGGTTTGCTTAAGGCGAGTGGAATTATGAAATAAGCTAATAATTCTATTGGCAGGGATTCTTTAAACTTCTCCCAGCGGTAAGTACCTATTTCATTCAGCATTTCAACGCCGTCAAAGCCCCTTTTAGTAAGATGTACATATAAGAACGCGAAGGTTGCGACGAATTTGTAATTGCTATAACTATAAATTTGATAGACATCAAAGTACTTGCCTTTAACTAAGGAGTCTAAGCACCTAATAACCTCTAGAGGATTCACGGGTTCAAGGTTAAGTAAATTTATGAAATGGCCTAGAGGCAAGTAAGAGGGGTCGTGATCCCTCTCTATGAAATCTAAGAACTGTTTAAATTCTTCACCAGACGTTTTTCTAATTAGTGTTAGACCAGCTATTTCGTTGAATACTTCTTTTAACTTATTTCCATACCTCCTCTGTGCATCATCAAGTTCCTCTAGACGCCAATCTATTGCTCGTAACTTTGACTCAACATGGATTGCCTCGGTGAAATTTTTGGCAATATTATTAAGCTCGTCAGGTAGCACCTTATCTCCTAATAAACTTTTAATACGTTCCGCCACCCCTTCACGCTGGAGGCCGCAACAATTAATTTCAACTTCTATCTCTGTAAGATCCTCCTCTTTAAGACCTTTTCTTTTTAGATAATCGCGGTATTTGTCCAGCTCGTATTTGTCCAGCTCAGCCTGAGCTTTCTCTTTTTCCTCCCTTAACCTCACCATAATATCATCAAATGTCAATTCACTTGTAAGGTTTTTCGGTAAAAGCTTTTCTAATGAAGAAAGTAAACGACAGGCTAAACGAAGGTTCTCATCTTCTAAGGCTAGCCGCACCATAGCACCCCGACCGCCGGAATTTTTTGGATCAACTTCGCATAAGGCTTATCTTCATTCGAGGATGATTCCATGGGAGAACCCATCAATAGCATCCTAGAGAGAACTAATGGATCAGGGTTGACAGCTGTAATCCTTGAAAACATCTTTACAAACATCAGGAAAGTTGCTTCTGCAGAAATATTCAACAGGTTTTCTCGACTAGCGTAGAGGCAGTTAAAGTAGCTGTAGGGAACAGGCCTACTTAAGGAGGAAAACAATGGAATGCATCTTTTTTCATCTTCTTTAACTGGAAGCTCCATTATACTGGAACCGAAAACGCGTAGGCGGCCTTCAACGCAGGATCTTAAGGCTATATACTCGCTGAAGGGTTCATCGAACCTCGCAGTATCCGGTAAGCGGGTTAAACGTGGGTGAAACCCAAGGTAATCGATAGTATAATGTATGAATTCATGCAGCAAAACGTAAAGCATAAACAATCTTGCACAACCTTCACCTAGTCCATAAGTTGTTAAAGCGTTGCGAAGGTTCCTACCACAAACGCATATTTCTTTCCGATTCGGTTCATAGTATGCCAATACATCTACTACTAGCCCTTCACTCCTATCCTTGAATCTACACCCAAACTTTACACCGCGGAAACTGAAGATTTCATTTAGGTCACCAATTAAGCTTTTGAAAAGGAGGAATAACTCATCTTTTTCGAACCCGAATTCTTTTAAATCCATTCTCCAGCCCATCCCTTATTAACTCTTATTTAAGCCTTGACCCCATACTGAGAGCTCGCCTTTCAAAATTTTCTGAAATACGCTCAAGTGGTGTGAGGACCCCCTATATTGAATCAATTCACCGCTGCGCTTTGGCTGGAAGGATAACCTACAACGGTTGCCTCCAATATTGCTGTAATTTTTCGTCCCCACTAGGTGGGTGAACTGCCATAGATTTTGTAATATTCGTGAAGAAGCCCCTTTATGTATCCTGCGAGCCAGTTTAAAATCCAGTCTTTTTCGATTGATATTTCAAGGTAGTAGCAGATTTTAGATTGTGTCTTCTCTGAAGAATTTCTCGCCGTCTTAACGGCCCATTCTAGAGCGCCTTCGATTAGGTTCATCCCGTGGATTGCGGATGCCTTGTTATCGAGCTCGTCCCGCCAGAAGCCCTCACCCTTTCCAAGCTCCATGTTCAAATATTTCGGCAGCTCCTCCAGATACTGGAGAAGCTTCCCGTCAAGGCCGCATGGTCTATAATAGGTTTCGATGACGTGTTTAGCCCAATTAGAGATATACACCATTACAGAAACGGTAAACCTATCCCTGTATAAATGCATGCGTGCCAAGTCCTTTACGACAAGGGCTGTCCAGTTCTGAAGAGTCAACGACCTCGCAACACGCCAACTTGAAGCGGAGGCCCCGCCGCAACCTCGGAGTAGTCCGGGACCATTAAACGACTCTTTCCCGTTATCCG
>Ga0197143_1002913_pt1 | contig 11962 bp, 10 predicted proteins | sample GBS70_MetaG_FD_148603 | JGI IMG/M metagenome (GOLD analysis project Ga0197143, IMG submission 148603) | Sediment microbial communities from Great Boiling Springs, Gerlach, Nevada, United States - GBS 70_MetaG | ecosystem: Environmental > Aquatic > Thermal springs > Hot (42-90C) > Sediment...
TGGAAACAGGCGAAGAAATTTGGGTTGACTTGCGTTCGGTAAAGGAAGCGGAAAGAAGACAACGAGGCTTAGAAGTTGAATGGCAACGCCGACGCCAACTGCTCACAAAGTTGCGAGTTGACTACGCCGAAGTCACTCCCGGCGAATCACCCTTGCTCCCACTGATGGAACTGTTCCGCAAAAGGGAAAGAAGGCTGAGAAGCGGGAAGTAAGTTTAACTGCTGTCAGGGACAAGCCTTGACGCTACTTTCGTCATGCCGTTTTGGCTCGGCAGGAACATCGCCTTCCCATTTTGCTCCCACCATCGTCCCACGCCTCTCGCCCCGTTAAAAGTCGGCACTCAGGTTTTTTGTCATCAACTACAGATTGAAGTCTGCAGCACAGTTTGTTTTTTTTGGTTGCATCGTCAACCTTAGGGGTTCACTGCTTAATTGGTGGAACGGCAAGGGCCGGGATAGGGGTTGACCAACTGAATGTGTTGCCCAGCCTTAACCATTTGCCTCCAAGTTGACGCTCCAGTAAGGTCATGGCTTCGTAGATGGACATTGCTCGCATCGGGATGCTGATGACCTGATTTACGACTGTTTCGGGGACAAGAAATGCAGATTTGCTTTCCCAAGCCAAGTTGGACAAAAAGTCAAGCACTGTCCATTGCTCAACTTGGAAAGAAATGGGCTTACGAATCCTGACCGGCTCCTCTCGCTCCACTGCCGCGAAGACGCACCACCACGAGAAAGTTCTCCCATCAGCCATTTCAACAGTTACCTTCAACCTGCGAGCACCGGGTTCAGTGACGCGAAGGAGGAGCGAGATGGTGGATTCCTTCAGCGCGGGCAATTTGTCTCTCCAAAGGACCAAGCCCTTGCCTTCACCCAAAAGCGCTTGTGCGTTCAAAACCTCAACCCTCTCGCCTGGTTGGACTGTGACCGTAACGACTTGAGGGCTTTCGGAAACCAGCGATAATTGCCACAACCTCACTTTGCCGACAGCGACGGGTTCATAGCCTTTCCATCTGAGGCTAAACGGAACGGCGAAGAAGGCTTGAGCCTGACCACCACCCATTTGCATATGTGGACCAGCGTGCCGCCCCATTGCGGGATATTGGCTTTCAATCCCTTCGCTCCTGCGAGCCATTGGAGCACCAGCAGTGCTTGGAACTCCTGCAGGGCTCTCAGGAATCGGAGCAGGGGGAAGTTCGCCCACTTTAAGTTCGGGTTTTGGAGCCCTTGGTTGCTCACTGAGTTCAAGTTCGGCTATGAACGGGACTTTTCGGGGTTCAGAGGGCAACTGGGCTATTTGCGGCGCAGTTTTCTCTGGCGGGATGGAAATTTCGGGAGCAACATTTTCGCCCACTTCCCCTTGTTGCTCCCCGCTCGGTATGCTCAAAGGGGGCAAGTTTTTGCTTTGGCTCGGCTCGCTCGATCCCATTGCCCTAAGACCTGTCTCTGGGACTTCTGAAATTCGCTCGCTCCTAGGTCGTTCAGCCAGAACTTTCCGACGAGGCTTTTCTAACCTCTCCTTTAGTGTCGGCAAAGTTGCGATAGAAGGGATTTGAGGCTTTGACGGAGCAACGGTTGGGGGCAGTTCTAAAGCAGGGGCTGGGAGGGCTGGAACTGCCCTTTCGGCGATTACAGGCGAACTCGGCATTAGTGCTTTCTCTCTCGTCCGTTGAAAGAGGGGCACGGACAAACACAAAAGCGCAAAGGTTGCAACTGCTGCCGCCGTTGCCCATTGCCATCGCCAAACGAACACAGGTTTAAGCCGTTGCCTCGCTTTCACCTCGGCTTGGATGCGAACCAAAAGTTCGGGAGGCGGCTCAGGTGCTCTCGCGCTTCGCAAAGCAGCCATAGCAGTTTGCAAAAAATCCCATTCCCGCTGACAAGCGAGACACTCTCTCAAATGGGCAGTTATTTCGTTCCTTGTCGCCTCGCTCAACTCATCGCTCCAGTATTCAGGCAGTCGCTCAACGACTTCCCTGCAGGTCATTTTTCATCGCCACCTCTTGGACGCTTTAATGGCTCAATTTGTTCCCTTTTCAGGCTTTTCCAAGCCTCTTTGAAAGCGTTCCTTGCCCTGTGAAGTCGCGACTTGACTGTCCCTTCAGGTAAATTCAAAATTGCTGCAACTTCAGCGTATGAAAAGCCTTGCATGTCACACAGAACCAAAATTTGCCTTGCCTCATCAGAAAGTTTTCCCAAAGCCAGCCAGACCAATTCGGCTCGTTCCCGTTCAGCCAAAATTTCATCAGGATTTGGCTCTGTCAAAGTTGCTGGATCAAATTCAGTGTGTTCATCCTCGGGCGTCAATTGTGAGAATTGGACGGTTCGGTTGCGCCGCATCATATCTTTGCATGTGTTGATGGCGATACGGTGAAGCCAAGTTGAGAAGGAAGAATCACCGCGAAAGTATCGGATTTGCTCAAAGGCTTTGACGAAAGTTTCCTGTGTCGCATCGGCAGCGTCTTCAGAATTGCCGAGCAATTGGAAGGCAAGGGAGTAGATGCGCCTATAGTGTCGCTCAACTAAGATGTTGAAAGCGTCAGCGTCTCCCCTTTTAGCCTTCAAGACCAAATTTTCGTCCGATTGGCGCTCCCCTCTCATGAGATGTCACAACTCCTCTGGCGGAGCGATCTCCTGCCCGTTGACTAAAACCCGAATCCTTGCTGAACCGTAAGCGACAACTGTCTTGGTAACCTTGTCACCGGGGACATGAACCCCTTTGTAAACTTCCCGTTCACCTTTTGCATCGGAGACGATGATTTGCACAATTTGCCTCAATTCAGTCCCACCAATCGCCACGATTACTTTTGCAACGCGAGCATCTGGCGGCAGTTTAGACCAATCAACTTCTGGCTCAGGTGGTGGCGAACCTTTGCTCACGATGATGCTAATAGGCGTTTCTTCGGGAACTTCAATGTTGGGAGGCGGTTGCTGCCCGATGACATATCCTGCAGGGACAGTTTCGCTGTAAGTGTCAACCCTTTGACCCAGCCTCAATTTTGCGCTTTTGATAGCGGTGAGGGCGTCTCGGAGGGATTGACCTGAAAGGTCTGGGACAGTGACTTTCGCTGCACCTTGACTTGCAACGACGAGGACTTCTCGCCCCTCCAAAACCTTTTGGTTTGGCTCAGGGCTTTCCATGCGTATTATGTGTTCAGGTGGAACTTCTTTGTTGAATTCCCAACGGGCAACCCTCAACTTCAAGTTCTGCTCAGCCAAAATTTGCTGAGCCTGCGAAAGTTTCATGCCCGTGACATCGGGGACGATAACTTCGTTCGGTTTCGTCCCAACCAGCAAAGAGTAAATCACGCCAGAGACGATGATTAGCCCTATAATCAGCCCACCGACTAACCCTAATGCTGATTGCATGACCTTTTGCCACACGCTTAAAGCCTCCTCTTTAGGTGCTTCACCTTCAAGTGTGACGGGGGTTGAAGGGATGATGGGCTCAGTCTTACTCGCAGTGTCCAAAGAAGCCAAAATCTCTTGCAAAGCGTTTCTAAACTCCCCTGCATTGGCAAATCTTTGTGATGGGTCTTTTGCCATCGCTCGCAACAAAATGGCATCTAAAGTGAAGGGGACTGAGGAATTCAAACTGCTTGCGAGCGGAACAGGCGCCGTCAGGTGCATGTGGGCGAAATCAGCGATGCGGCTCGCTTCAAAGGGCAAGCGTCCAGTCAACGCTTGAAAGAGAACGACACCCAAGGAGTAGACATCACTTTGTGCTGTCAATTTTTCGCCTTGAAAGTGTTCGGGAGGCAGATATGGTGCCGCTTGTTCCAACCATTCCGTCTCAGCAAGCCTTGAACTCAGGAAAACTTCCCACAGCCCATAATCTCCAACCTTGACCTCTCCCCTCGGTGTGACCAAGATATTGTGTGGGCGAATATCACCGTGAACTATGTTCGCGTGGTGAAGGTAACTGATGCCATCGGCAGCCTGAGAGAGTAAATCCAGAGCCTGATGGATTGGGATTGGGATTCGGCGTTGAAGGGAGTAAGTTAGGGGATGACCTGCTACAAGTTCGCAAACGAGAAAAGGGATATTTTCCTCGGCGACCTCGCCTGCTGCAAGATAGCGGACCAACGATGGGTGGGTGAGGTGCAAGTGCTGCTCAAAAGTTCGCAGAAGAGCCTCAACAAAAGGGCGTTGAGAAATAAAAGTTGGACGCACCACTTTGACCGCTACCGGTTGACCAGTCAACTGGTCTCGTGCCCTGTAAACTGTGAACAGCCAACCTTCACCGATTCGTCCGACAATGTGGAAGCGGGTTCCAACAGTCGTGCCAATCATTTTCGCTTCCCTCTCCCAAAGACGGCTTTTTAGCCATCCCTATGGCAATTATAAAGCAAACGAAAAAGGGAGGGAAAACGCGTGGGATTGAAAACACTGGCAGTGGGCGACATGCACGGGCGAATGGAAACCGTCTGGAGAGCCGTGGAGCAAGAGCGTCCCAATTTGCTTATTTGCACCGGTGACTGGGGCGACCCAAGTCAAATCGCACATCATGAATACCAATCCCTTCTGGAACGCTTGCCCGTTTACACTGTCTATGGCAACCACGACGATTTGGAACTATTGAAGGCGCTAAAAAACCGAGACGGTTCGCCCGTCCTGCTCCCTCACAGTGAATTCGTGGAAGTTCAAGGGGTTCGGTTGGCGGGCATAAGTGGCATTTGGGCGAAAAGTCACAAAAAGCCCTACTACATCACCGACGAAGAAGTCATCACAATCGCTCAGAAATTGGCTGGCAAAAATGTGACGGTTTTGGTCACTCACGGCTGTCCAGTCGGGCTCGCTGACGAAACCCCAAAGGGGACTCATGGTGGGCAAAGGTGTTTCCTTGATGCATTCAAAATCATCAACCCTAAAGTCCATCTATGCGGGCATTTGCACAAGCCCCAAATGAGACAACTCAAAAGCGGTCAGTTCGTCCTTAATGTCGGGGTGACCGCTTTGGGCGATTACGCCGTCTTGGAAATCTCGCCCGAAATTGTCTCTATCGTGAAACGCGTTGCTCAATCGTTGGGCAAAAGTGAAGTTGAAGCGTTTTGAGTTCAGGCTCACTCTTCGGTTTTTGCCGACACAGCGCCTGCCCTAAGGAGTGCTTGGAGCAGTTGGGCTGTTGTGACGCGACCCGAAACGCTCAAAGTGAGCCTGACCCTTTGAAAGTCGGAGTCGCCAGAGGGCAAATTTTCAACTTGCAACAGGCGAGCGCGAAGTTCGCTTAAGGCGGAAAGCAATTGCCAAAGTGTTTCTGGGCTCGGCGGCAACTCGCATTGAACCACAACCGTTTGACCTGCCAGCCTTTGCACCAAAATCCTCTCCAATCGTCTCAGCGCTGTCAAAGCGATGAAAACTGCCAACGCAGCGACGACGGCGAGGCTATACCATCCAGCCCCCACTAACATTCCGACAGCAGCGGTCGCCCAAATTGAAGCAGCGGTCGTCAGTCCCCGAATGACATCGCCACGAAGCCATATTGTCCCAGCGCCGATGAAGCCTATCCCCGTAACCACTTGCGCTGCAATCCGACCGGGATCGCCGCCAAGTTCCGTCATTGAGAGTGAAAGGAGCATGAACAAGCACGAACCGACACCGACAAGGACATGAGTTCTTAGCCCAGCGGGTCGCTCGTGGGCTTCCCGTTCAGCACCGATCAACCCGCTGAGAAGCATTGTTAGAAAAACGCGGACGATGGCTTCCCAAGTTGGCACCATTACCTATTGGCACCCCTTGACTTTTGACAAAAAGCGTTTGCGCTGCAATTGAGCCGTGCGCTCAAGAGACTTCAAACAAGACTTTAATCGCCTCGTGCCTGATCATGCTTTGAAAGGCGTCGTCGAATTGCTCCAGCGGGAAGCGGTGGGTTATGAGCGGCTCCAAGTCAACTTTGCCCGTCGCCAAAAGTCGCGTGACGGTTTCCCAGGTGCTGAACATTTTCCGACCCGTGACAGTGTGAATTCGGATGGCTTTCATGATGGCGTCCGACGGGTTGAAAGTGACGGGCTGGTTGTAAAGTCCGAGCAAAGAAACCCAACCACCAGGTGTCACAATCTCAATGGCTTGCAGGAAGGCTTGAGGGCTGCCAGACATTTCGGCAACTACGTCAACACCGTCGCCTTTCGTCTCAACCCGAACAATTTCAACCAAGTCTTGCTCTTTAGGATTCACGACTATATCAGCGCCCATGAGTTTTGCCAGTTCGCGCCTGAAGGGATGGGGCTCTGAAGCAATGATAAGCGCTGCACCACACGCTTTCGCAATTGCAACCCCCATCAAACCGATGGGACCGCAGCCTAAGATAGCAATCCTTTGCCCAGAAATTGGTTCTGCCAAGACAGTGTCAACGGCGTTTCCCATCGGCTCCATCAACGAGACCCATTCTCTGGGGATGGACGGCGGGACTTTCCAACAATTTCGGGCGGGGACTTTGACGAACTCCGCGAAGGAGCCATCTATGTCAAAGCCCAAAATTTTCAGGTTTCGGCAAACATGCATCCTGCCAGTCCTGCACTGATAGCAGGAGCCACAAGCGATATGGGTTTCAAGGACGACAAAATCACCAACTTCAACTTCAGTCACACCTTCGCCTACCGCCACAACTTCGCCAGCCGTTTCGTGTCCCACTATGCGCGGGATTTCTTTCATGTGCTCAGCCATCCATGGCAGCCACTGATATAGGTGGACATCACTGCCACAAATTGAAGCGTATTTGACTCGGACTAAGGCTTCACCCGCCCCCACTTTGGGGACGGGTGTGTCTATGAGTTCAAAGCCTGGTGCCCTTCTCGTTTTTGCCAGCGCTTTCATCGCTTCCTTCCACCTCCTGCGACAGCAATTTTGACGATGTTGATGGGTAAGTGTCAACCGCTTCAAACTTTCTCTGACGCAACTCAATTGCTTTCGGGTGGTCAGGGAAACGACGAACAAATTCGCTGAGAAGTCTCCTTGACTTTTCTTTTTGCCCAATGTTGCTGTAAGCGATGGCAAGTAGGAACCAAGCATCGGGGAAGTCTGGTTCTTGCCGACAAACCAATTCCAACTGTTGTATGGCTGCTCCCCACTGTTTCAGCCTAATGTAAGTCAAAGCGAGGTTGAACCTTGTCGTGGCATCTTTTGGGTTCTCCCTGAGCCGCCGTTCGTATTGTTCGGCAAGGGCGAGCAGGGCAGGGTTTGAGTCTTCAACTTCCCCGACCCTCGCACCGCATTGGGGACAGAACTTTGCACCCTCAGGCAAATCTGCTTGACAAACTGGACACTTCATCTTTCCATCGCCTCAACTCAAATTATGGGACGAGGGACGCAGGGATGGAGAGCGAAAACAAGACACAGAAAAATGGGATGGCGAGGCTCCTGCCGAGCCAAAGACGACAGCGAATGGCGAGTAGCGAATGGCGAATAGTGAACGACTTTGACCACCCACCCAAGGTAGGTGGCTACAAGTTCAAAGCAGGCTAAAGCCTGCTAATCGGGTTGAGGGTTGCATGTTAAGAGTTGCGAGTTAAGTTTTTTCTTTGAACGCGCAACCCACAACTCGCAACTTTTTCGTGTTAGCCTGCTTTAGCAGGCTTCGTTTTCGTAGCCACCGACTTCAGTCGGTAGACAAATTGGGAGGGCGAGGCTCCTGCCGAGCCGAAAACGGCTGCTGAAAATTTTCGGCGCTTAAAAACCACATCCTGCGCCCAGCCCATCCTTACGGTGGCTGAAAATTGGTGGGATGATGTGTTACAATCGCAATGAAGTTGCAAATTATTTGTGACGCTAAAGAAGGTGAGCAGGATGCGTCGCTCAGTTGACATTTGCTTGGTAGCGATTTTGACGGCGATGGCTGTTATTCTTTTTGTCTATGCCCAATCGCCAAAAACTGACCCTTGTCAACAGCGTTTAGACCGCATCGCTAAAGAGGTGACCGCCCTTTGGCTTGATCCCGTGAAAGGAAAGGAGATGCAGAGACAATGTAACTTAGAAGCCCTGAAGCGATGGCTTAAAAGGCAAATTAAAGAACCCCTAAATTGCCCCATGCTCCGCCTACCTTATCGTTTCTTTCCCGAAGAGTTGAGCAAGCGATGGCAAGTGCCTATTCTCCTCGCCGATCCCAAGCCCCATCCTGACGGACATTTCTTTGCTGTCATTGCCTTGCCTGATCCGACGAAAAAGGAAGTGGGAAAATTCATCGCTATTCCCCTGCCGCCTTCCCGTGAAATCCAGCGCCGCATCTCTCAAGCCCGTCAACAAGCCCTATCTGACCTATGCCTTTCTAACCTTCGCAATGTAGGGGTAGCCTTGACGATGTATATCCAAGACTACGACCAGTGCTTCCCTCCCATGCAGGTTGCCGCCGAAACGCAGAAGGTTCTCTACCCTTACTTGCGAAATCGCGATGTTTTCTTCTGCCCTGTCACGAAGAAGCCTTATCAACCAAACCCAAACTTGCACCTGAAGCGTTTTCAGGAAATCTCCCGTCCTTCTGAGATGCCAACCTTTTATGACCCTCAGCCTCACACCGATGGCACGAGGGGAGTGGCGTTCGTTGACGGTCATGTGAAGTTCGTTTCGCCATCGCAATGGCAGATTTTGCAGCAGCGTTACCGATTACCCTTGCCCCCTCGAGGGCGACCGCTTTCAGAACAAAAGTAATGACCGACTTTGCTGAAGGTGTAATCTATCGCTAACCGCAAAACTGTTGTCAAGTATTCGCCGATGAGCAAGCCCAGGAAAGCAAATCAGGAAGGCAAAGTTTCTGCCAAGTCAAAAACAGCAGCAAATGGCGATTGGCAACTGGCGAATGGTGAATGGCGAGTAGTTTTTCTGGAGGGCAGCGCTCCCGCACCGCCAAGTAGTTTCAACTCTTAATTACCGCACTCCGAACTCAATACTCCGCACTGAATACCGCACTTCGCACCCAGCACCTTATTTGGGCAAAGGTTCGCCCTCCCAATGCCAAATGAATTCGTTGCTAAACCTTTGCATCTGCTTGGCGTTATCATTGTGATGAACGCGAGCGCGACAACGGAGGTGAAGGAAGATGGGCGTTTTGGCAATCAACGGCGGGACACCGACGAGGACGAAACCGTTCCACAAGTGGCCAGTCTTTGACGAGCAGGAAGTTCAAGCCTTGAAGGAAGTCGTTGAAAGCGGTCAATGGTGGGGACGAGTGAAAGGAAGCAAGGTTGAGCAATTTGAAGATGCTTTCGCTCTCTACCAGCACGCCCGCCACTGCATCGCTTGCACCAACGGGACAATTTCCCTTTACCTTGCTTTAAGAGCAGTAGGAGTCAAGCCCGGCGAGGAGGTCATCGTTCCACCTTACACCTTCATCGCCTCAGCCTCTTCCGTTTTGGATGTCGGCGCAGTTCCCGTCTTCGCCGACATTGACCCGACAACCATGACCCTTGACCCTCAAGCCGTTGAAGCAAACATCACGCCGAGAACGAGCGCCATCATGGCTGTGCACATTGCTGGGCGACCTTGCGATATGGATGCTTTGACAGAAATTGCACGCAAGCATGGTTTAGCATTGGTTGAAGATGCTGCTCAGGCTCACGGTGCGTCTTGGAAGGGAAGACGCGTGGGTGCAATCGGCGACGCTGGAGGCTTCAGTTTCCAAGCAAGCAAAAACATCACCGCCGGTGAGGGCGGAGCAGTTACAACCGACAGCGACGAAATTGCCGAAAAGGTTTGGTCGCTCCACAACTGCGGTCGGTCGCGAGTGGGGGAATGGTATGCCCACTACATCATCGGCGGGAATCACAGGATGACCGAATGGCAAGCAGCAATTTTGCTGGTTCAACTCCAAAGGGCGGATGAGTTGCACAAAAAGAGGCAACAAAATGCCAACTACCTCAACAGCCTGCTGCGTGAACTGGAAATCGTTGAGCCTTTGAAGGAAGACGAACGGGTGACGGAACATGCCTACCACCTATTCATCTTCCGCTACTTCCCCGAAAGGATGGGCAATGTCCCGAAGTCAAGGTTCATTGAGGCTTTGAGGGCTGAAGGGATTCCAGCAAGCCCCGGCTACAAGCCGCTCTACCGCGAACCCGCTTTCAGCAAGACTTCCCTTGACTGGCATCCTTATGCCCGCCATTACGACTACAGCAAAGTCAAGTGCCCAGTCACGGAAAGGGTTTGCGACCACGAAGCAATTTGGCTTAAACAGGAAATTTTCCTCGGCGAGCCTGAGGACATGGAAGACATCGCCAGAGCAATAAGGAAAGTTCGGGACAACTACCGCGAGTTACTGTGACGGGCTTGATTGAGGAGTTGAACTTGCCGGTTCGCGCCTAATCATGCCGATGTCCAATTTGCCGCCGTGAGGGTCAACGATGACTTTCTTGATTTTCGGCAGCAACTCCTCCATTGCTTCAATGTAAAGGCGAGTCTTTGTGACATCTTTCGCTTTGCGGTATTCGGAAAGCAATGCCAAAAACTTGTCGGCGTTGCCCTTTGCCTCGGCGATAACTCTGTCCCGATATGCAATGGCTTCGTTCAGCAACTTTTGAGCCTCGCCTCTGGCTTGCGGGATGATAGTGTTGGCATAACTTTGTGCTTCCAAAATTCGTTGGTGTCGGCTCTGCCTCGCTTTCGTGACAGCATCAAAAGAGTCTTTGACTTGGTCGGGCGGAAAAACTCTTTGAATGGTGACGGCGACAACAGTTACGCCGAGATTGTAAACTTCGTCCAGCAACTGTTGAACTTGCCCCCGAACTCGGTTTTGAACGCTGATTTTGCCGACCGTTAGGATGTCGTCAACGGACATTTGGGCAACTTCCTTCGCCAGCACTGACTCAGCAACGCATTGGATTATCCGTTCAGGTTCGGAAGCAGCAAACAGAAACCTGACTGGGTCTCTGACGGTGAACTGGACGACGGCTTGAAGGTTGACGATATTTTGGTCACCGGTAAGGAACTGCATGCGAAACGGTTGAGGTTGCCTTTGCAAAACGACATCGGCAGTTTCCATCCCAATCGCTACCCGCCTGACTTGCCTCACTTTCACTTTGTCCAACCTGCTGAAAGGGAAAGGTGGTCGGTAATTCAATCCGGGCTGAACTCTCGGCTGCCGGACTTTGCCGAAAAGCCTGACGACGCCGACTTCATCGCTGCCGACAATGTAGAAACCGCTGAGAAGATACAAGCCGACAAACGCACCAAGCCAATACTTCCTGACCGCGAGTTTCAAAAGGTTCATCGCCTTTCGCCCCCAGTAGTCTGACCTCGCATCAGCAACCTCAAGAACTCGGAATCGGACGAAAGGACAACGGTCGTCTTGTCGTCAATGGCTTTCTTGTAAGCCTCTAAGGTTCGCAGCAGTTTGTAAAACTCTGGGTCGCGGGAGAAGGCTTGACCGTAAATTCGCGCAGCCAGAGCGTCACCTTCGCCTCGGATTTTTTCTGCCTCGCGGTAGGCGTTGGCGAGAACCCGTTCCCTCTCCCTGTCAGCCTCAGCCTTTATCTTCGCTGCGATTTCCTCGCCCTCAGCAATATAGCGCTTCGCTATCCGTTCCCTTTCCGCTCTCATCCTTGCGAAGACAGCCTCTTTGCTTTGTTCAGGGAAGTTGAGTCGCTTCAAGCCAATGTCAACCAAATCAACTCCGTAAAGGCGTGAGGCAACTTGCTGGCAGCGTCGCTTCACCGTTTCCGTCAATTCGGAAACTCTCGTCGCTTCACTTGTCTCTTCCCGTTCAGGTCTGACGGCAACGAGTTGGCTCAAATCGTAGTTGCCCAAACCTGCAGCCAGTTCCGACCAGACAAGGTCGTGGATTCTCGCTTCAGCGCCGACAGGGTCGCCGACGCTTTGCCAGAACCTAACTGGGTCAGCAATGCGCCAAACTACATAGACATCAAGCACCAAGTTCTTTTTGTCGCCCGTCAGGAACTCCGTTGCTGGCGGGTTGTAAACTTGAAGCCGCTTGTCAAATTTGCGGACGCTGTCAATGGGCAAGCGGAAATGAAGCCCAG
>Ga0197143_1002914_pt1 | contig 11956 bp, 8 predicted proteins | sample GBS70_MetaG_FD_148603 | JGI IMG/M metagenome (GOLD analysis project Ga0197143, IMG submission 148603) | Sediment microbial communities from Great Boiling Springs, Gerlach, Nevada, United States - GBS 70_MetaG | ecosystem: Environmental > Aquatic > Thermal springs > Hot (42-90C) > Sediment...
AAAAATAAGAATTTGAAAATTGTTATCAATTAGGGGCTTTTGCCCCTTAAAAATGTTAAGTTGCTGATTATGATGGGGGTGAAGAGCCTTCTACCGCTTTGACCAATAAATAATATTAAGTGAATGGGCATTTGTAAGCCATAGGCTTAATTTCAGGGTGGGTGGGCAAAATATAATAAAATAAATACTTTCAAAATTATTGGACAAGGCAATTCTAAAGCGGTAAGGCTTATTCATAGGGTGGGAAAAACATAATAAAATAAATATTTTCTGAATTATTGAACAAGGCACTATTTATTTGCTTTGTCCAATAAATAGTGTTAAGAAGTTCTAAGCCGAAGGCTTGAATATAGGGTGGGTGGGGAAAATATAGTAAAATAAATACTTTTAGAATTATTAGGCAACGCAATTAAAAAATAGACCTATGCTTTAAAATTTTGAAACTATGATAAAGAATGATATTACAATTAGAGTAGCTGGTAGAGCAGGTGATGGAAGCTTAACAACTGCAGATATTCTTTCAAAAGTTTTTAAAGATATGGGACTTTGGTTAGTTACATATAAGGACTTTCCTTCAAATATAAGAGGATTACCAACAAATATTACATTAAGAGCAAATGAAAAAAGAATATATTATGGCAGGAAAGATAGGTTAGATTATTTGCTCGCATTTGATAAAAAAAATGTAGAAATTCATATTGAAGATGTTGCTGAAAATGGTGTTATAATCTATGATAATTCAAATGAAGAATTAAGTCAGGATTTAATAAGAGATTATATTCATTACTACTTAATTCCTATGCAATCTATTGCTAAAAACCAACTTGGTCTTGAAGTAATAAAAAACATTATAGCGGTAGGTGTAATAACTTATCTTTTGAAAATGGACTATGAAAAAACAAAAGAAATCATATATAATCATTTCTTAAAAACAAAAGGGGAGAAAATAGCAAGTAAAAACATAGAAGCTTTTGATGCAGGATATAACTATGCTAAGGAAAATATAAAAAAGGTTGATGAATATATTATTGAGGAAGTAGAAAATCCGCAAAAAACTTATTTTATTATGGGTAATGAAGCACTTGCATTTGGTGCAATTGTAGGTGGCTGTAGATTCTACGCAAGCTATCCAATAACACCAGCAAGTGAAGTTCTTGAAATACTATCAAAAGAACTTCCTAAATATGGAGGTGTAGTAGTTCAAGCAGAAGATGAAATCGCTTCAATAAATTTTGCAATTGGAGCAGGTTACGCAGGTATTAGAGCAATGACAGGAACAAGTGGTCCTGGTATCTCTCTAAAAACGGAAACAATAGGGCTTGCTGTAATGAATGAAACACCTCTTGTAATATACTTGGCACAGAGAGCAGGTCCTTCAACAGGACTTCCAACAAAAGTTGAACAATCTGATATTTATCATGCGATATTTGGTGTTCATGGGGATTCACCAAGAATTGTAATAGCCCCTGGAAATGTTAAAGAAATGTTTGAATTCGCTATATTAGCACTTAATTTGGCAGAAAAGTACCAAACACCTGTTATTTTATTAGCTGACCAAGTATTAGCTCAAAACAAATACACAATTCCTATTGATGAAATCAATCTAAAAAAAGTAAAAATTGAAAGAGGAAAAATTTTAACACAAGAAGAACTTAACGAAATAATATCAAGAGGTGAAAAGTATTTAAGATACAAAATTACCGAAGATGGAATATCTCCAAGAACAATACCAGGAATGGAAGGTGGAATATTTACTGCAAATTCAAATGAACATGAAGAAGATGGATATACAACCGAACATCCAAAGAAAAGAAAAGAAATGCTTGAAAAAAGATTAAGAAAAATTTATCAAACCGCTAAATATAGTGGTGATTTACCCAAAAATTTAATTTTCGGAAGCGGAGAAATTGGAATTATAGGATCTGGTTTTACTTATGGACCAATAATGGAGGCAATGGAAAGACTTAAAAATGAAAATATTAATGTCCAATTCTTACAGCTAAGAACACTTTGGCCATTGGATGAAGAAGGAATAAAATCATTTATAGATAGCTGTGAAAAGGTTATTATTGTAGAACAAAATGCACAAGGACAATTAGCAAATGTTATAAAAATGTTTTATCCAAATCATGACAAAATAGAAAGCTTAAAGAGGTACGATGGATTGGGATTCACACCAAAAGATATTGTAGATAAAGTTAAAGAAGTTATTAAGGTAAGTTCTTCTTTACTAACATAATTAAGAAAAGACAAATATAATCTAATAATAAATGACTACCGCCATAACTTATAAATAGTAGTGGATAGCCTTTTGTTGGCATAAGTCCTAAATTAACAGATATATTAACAATAAATGAATAAATATAAAACAAAGCAATTGTTAAAACAAATCTTTTCATTCTTTCATCTTCAATTTTATTTAAAATAAATAACATTCTTAAAATTAAAATAAAAATTAAGGTTAAGGTTATAAATCCTCCTAAGAATCCAAAATCTTCACATATTGAAGCAAATATAAAATCAGTATGTGCCTCTGGTAAAAAACCAAATTTTTTTTGAGCTCCTTTACTATAACCATTACCAAACAACTTACCACTGCCAATAGCTATTTGAGATTGATATATTTGATAAGCTTCATTCTTCTTATAAGCCTCAGGATTTAAGAATGCTATTATTCTAGTCCTTTGATAAGGCTTTAAGATATTATTCCAAATAATAGGAGTTATAATGCTTATAAAAATAAATGTTAAAATTGTTAATAATGTCCAATACCATTTTGATTTTGAAATCAATAAAACAACAAGTAAAATCAGAAATGCCAAAACGAAGGAAATTATGTTAAATGAAGAAAAAATCGCTATTATTGAAAAAACAAAAAATATAAGCAAATTCCTATTGACATTTGAATAGAGAAATACAAAAAAAGAAACAAATAAAATAGAAATTGAAAATCCTAAATCTGGTTGCGTAATTATAAGTAAAAATAACACAAAAATAATGATTGAAACCTTAATCAAATTTTCGGAAGGGTTATAAATATAGAAAAGAAATGGAAGTAATAACTTTACAAGTTCAGAAGGTTGGAAATAGAAAAATTTTAGATCAACCCATCTATTTATATCATTTTCAAAAAAATGAACTAAAAAAAGTAAAAAAATTGTTATAATCAAGAGAGGAAAAAAGAACATTTCAATATATGCAAATTTAAATTTTAAATAAATAAAATAACCTAAAAAAACTGAAAATATTAAGAAAATTAACTGCTTTTGTGCCAGCATTGGATTTATAGTCCAAATCTCAAGAATACCTATTATTGATAATAGTAATGCAATAAACACCATCTCAAAATTTCAGTAGCAATTGGAACAGCAACATCACTTCCATGTCCAGCAGTTTCAACGACAACTGTAATTATAAATTGAGGATTTTCAAAAGGCGCAAAAATTGTGAAAAGAGAATGTGTTTTTTTACTATGAGGATTTTCGGAAGAACCTGTCTTACCAGCTACATTAACATTTAATCCATATTCCATAAGTTTATAATTTAAATATCCACCAGTTCCCCTCGGACCTTTTACAACATTTAACATAGCAATTTTAGTAATTTTTATTGTAGAATCTGAAAATGGTAATTTAAATGTATCTTTAACAATCTGATCAAAGTAAAATTTTGGATAAGGTATTTTTCCATTATTAGCAATCGCTCCTACAAGCATAGATATTGCAAGTGGTGTAAGTAATAATTCACCTTGACCAATTGCAAGATTTAATGCTGAACCTCCTGGAATAAATTTGTAATTTTTCATATACCAATCAATATCGGGAACAAAGGAAATTTTTTCTTGAGGAAAAGGAGTAAATTTCTTTCCAAATATATCCAGTTTCTTATAACTTTCAGTAATTCTTTTTATTCCAAGAAATCTACCAAGATTGTAATAATAAACATTACAAGAAACTTCAAGTGCTTCTATAATACTTGAAATATGATAATGAATAGTCCAGTCTTTAAAAACATTTCCTCCATAAATAACATAGCCCTGACAAGGCATACTTGTTCTCCAATTCCATCCACTTTCCATAGCTAATAATGTTGTAAGAATTTTTCCTACAGAACCTGGCGGATATAATCCCGCTATTGTTCTGTCCATAAGGGGTGCTAATTCTTTATCGTTAATATAATTCCATTCAGATTTTGTTAATCCTCTTGAAAATATTTGAGGATCATATTTTGGCTTGGAATACAAGGCAAGAACTTCACCATTTGTTTTAAGAACTACAACACTAGCCTTTTCATATTTTTCTAAAAGACTATCTATAAACTTATGTAATTTAATATCAATAGTTAGCTTATAATCCTTCCCTTTCTTTGGAAAATTATAAATAATTTTATTTCTATCAGTTATATTCATTCTTGCATCAACAGGAATTATAATCTCTCCTTCTTGACCTTTCAAACTATCATCAAAAATTTTTTCAAAGCCTTCAACACCAATACCATCACTATTTACATAACCTACAAAATGAGGTGTTAAATCACCGTAAGGATAAACTCTGCTTGTTATTGGAACAAAAACAACATCACTAAGTAAATCTCTTCTTGAAATTACACTTGAAGATTCAAAATAATCCATAATATCACTATAATAACCATTTAATGAAGCTATATAATTTTCATATTCTTTTAAAATGTCTTTTTCTTTCGTAATAATAAAGTTTTTTGTACTTGTTGAATTACCTGCTATAATAAAACCATTTCTATCATATATATTACCTCTTGAAGGCTTAACTTTTATTGTGTAAAAATGATTATTATATGATTTTCTTCTAAATTCCTCACCTCTTAAAATTTGAAGTTCAAACAGCCTTAATAGAAAAATAAAATAGAAAATAACAACAATTGAAAAAATAAAAAAAATTCTCAACTATTTTCTATGGTCTTTTAGCTTTTCCTCATATTTCTTCAATTCCCTTATTACAATATCTTTAAGCTCATCTACAACTTTAAGAACATCATTATCTTTTGTTTCAGCTTTTATTGTTCTTCCTTTAACTTTAACAATCATTTCTCCTTTATATTGACCTCTTTCTTCAATTAGAATTATTTCGGAATCTATAATATGGTCAGAGTACCTGTCTAAATGACCAAGTCTCTTTCCGATATATTCCCTCAAAGTTTCTGTTAATTCAAAGTTTCTTGCAGTAATTCTCATAGTGAAAATTTTAAAGGTTATTAGTATTCTTTTTATGTTTTGTCCAATAATTCTAAAATTATTTATTTTTCTTTGTTTTCCCCACCCACCCTATATTCAAGCCTACGGCTTTAAAATACCCATTTTTCGGCATTGGGGGGCTTTGCCCCTCATTAAAACCCCCGCAAAATAAATAATTTCAGTGTTATTCTTAAAAATTATTGATAATCAGCAACTTAACACTATTTATTGGACAAAGCATTCTTTTTATGCCTTGTCCATCCACCCTGAGAATAAGCCTAACCTTCCCTTTTTCGGTAGGAAGCTTTTTACTTATTTAAGAATTTACTTATTCTTTCAAGAGCTTCTTTTTCACTCCTTGCTTTTGCTATTGTATCAATACAAAATTCTATTATATCTTTTTCTGTTCTTTGCCTTAATTTCAATAGTAATTGTTTTGTTAATTTCATACCATTTTTTCCATTTTTTCTCAAAATTTCAAAAATTTCTTTTAGTTTATTTCCAATTTCATTTTCACCTAAGACCTCATGAACTAACCCAATTCTTTGAGCAATTGTAGCATTAAATATCTCACCTGTCAAAAAATATCTTCTTGCAAAGCTATCATTAATTTTTCTTATTGAAAATGTTGAAACAACCGCTGGGACAAGACCAAGTCTAACCTCAGTCCAACCAAACTTAGCATTAATATCACTTATAACAATATCGCTACAACTAATTAAACCCATTCCGCCTCCAAGAACATATCCATGAACTTTTGAAATTAAGACATAAGGACAATTTTCAATTGTTTCGTACATTTTCCACATTAAATATGCAGATTTTTTGTTTTCTTCAAATGAACTTTCTCCCATTCTTCTCATCCAATCTAAATCTGCACCTGCACAAAAACTATCTCCTTCTCCATAAAGAACAACACAAATTATATCTTCTGGCAAATTACTAAAAGCACTTGTTAGTTCTTCTATTAAAATTTCATTAAATGAATTTTTACTTTCAGGTCTATTTAATCCTATATATAATACATCATTTTCTTTTAAGATTTTCAAGAATTTGTAATTTTTCATAGTTTTTAAATTTTAAAGCTTATTTGTGAGCTTTGCTGGTTTGTCCAACCTATATTCAAGCCTCCGGCTTAAAACTTCACCCCCCATTAAAACCCCCATAATAAAGGACTTATTATTAGAAATTAAAACTTCATAGCAACACTTAAACAAACAATATCATTATATCCTAATTCATTTAGAACTTTTATAGCACTTATCATTGTTGATCCTGTTGTAATAACATCATCAATCAAAATAATTTGATAGTTTTTATATTCGGGAACATCAATTCCTATAAACTTATTTTTTGAATTTTCCCATCTATCCTTAACTTTTGTTTGACTAATTTTATAACTTTTACAAAAAATTAATTTTTTATATTTTAAATTTGTTAATTTTGATAATTCACTTGCAAGAAAGTCCGTATGATCAAAACCTCTTTCTCTTATTCTTGCTTTACTTGTAGGAATTGGAACAATTATAGCATCTTTTTTAAATAATTTATTATTCTCAATTCTATATGCCATCAATTGAGCAAAAAACTTTCCCACTCTTTTAAAACCACTATATTTAAAGTTTTCTATAAGTTTCTTTGTTCTATCAGAATAAACGAATACAGAAATAGCTTTTGCAACACCAAGACTTCTTGTTCTATCAAAATCATTAAAATCTTTATTTAAATCAAAAAAACACTTATCACAACATATACCATAGGAAACTTCTCTTTCACAAATTAAACATACAGGCATTATCATTATATCCAAAATCATTCTTATAAAATTCATATTTAAAATTATTTTTTAAATCCTTAACAAGCTCTAAACAAAAAACATCAAATATCTATTTTTCTGTGTATTGAAATCATTAATTCCCCTTAAAATTTTAAAATGTTTTTCCTAAAAGTTATTTACAAGATTTATGTTATGACATTAAAAATTGAAATCTTAGGTTATAGACCAGATTATAGCATTTATTTGTTTTGGCATAATAAAATTTTTCCACTTTTGAGAGTTCTTAAAGGCAAAAAAGGAAAAATTTTAATATCACCAAGTAGAGATGGAAAAATAGCAAGTTATATTGTAAGAAGTTATGGATTTGAAGTGATTGAAAGTTCATATAGAAAAGAGAGATTTAAGGGAGCCTATGAAATCATAAAAGCATATAATTCCAAATTATCCGTAGGGATAATTCCAGATGGACCTATTGGACCAAGACATAAAATAAAACCAGAATTATTTAAATTACTTAAAAAACTAAATGCAAATATAACATTAATTGGGGTAGGATACAAAAAATTTATAACTTTTAATAGTTGGGATAAATTTGAATTACCATTACCTTTTAGTAAGGTTTTTATTATATTTTCAAATTATCAGATAAACGAATTTGAAAATGAAAATTCACTTGAAAAAGAACTAAATAAATTAAACAAGTGGGCAGAGAAAATAGCAAAAATATAAATTTTATTTCAATCATTCTTCAAAGAGTTGCCTTGTCCAATAATTCTGAAAGTATTTATTTTTCTTTGTTTTTCCCACCCTGAAAATAAGCCTTCGGCTTTAAACTTCGCCCCCCATTAAACCCCCCCGTAAAATAAATAATTTCAGTGTTATTCTTAAAAATTATTGATAATCAGCAACTTAACACTATTTATTGGACAAAGCATCAAAGAGTTACTTTGTCTGTTAATTCTGAAATTATTCATTTTATTATGTTTTTCCCACCCACCCTGAAATTAAGCCTTTGGCTTATAAAGCTTCGCCCCCCATTAAAACCCCTTAAAACCAGTAATTGTTGATAATCAACAACTTAACACTTAAAGTTTGCTTTGTTTAAGAATTCTAAAATTATTTTACTCGGCATATATGTTTATAATATGATTAAAAATTTCATCAGTGAGTTTATCTATTCTCTTCATGAGCATTTCTGACTCTTTCTTGTCCATTTTGTATTTCTTTGGGGCTTGATAAAATAGAAGCTTTTTTATACTTTTTCTTATCCCAGATTTTATTTCTTCTTTTTTATTCCAATCTACAAGCTTTACATAATTCACTAATTCCTTTTTTATTTGCTTTGCTACATAAATTACTTTTCTTTTATATTTGAATAGTCCATCTTTCAACACTATGTCGTAAAAGGCTAACTCCTCCTCAGTTAAGTTAAGCATTTTCCCTTCCTCTAATTTGACTTTCACTTCTTTTGCTATTTCTATTAGCTCATTAATAACATCAGCAGTGCTAATAAGTTTTACGTTACACATTTCAATTAATTTTTGTAATCTCTCGTATAAAGTTTTATATCTAAAAGGATTTATTTTAATCCTCCCTTTAAGTTCATCCTTAATAAGTTTCATCAAAACATCTGTTGCATAGCCTTTTTGATGTAGGTTTGCGATCTGGGATAAAAACTCTTCATCAAAAATAGATATATCTGGTTTTTCTTTTTTCAGTAGGGAGAATATATCTACTGGTTCTTCTGCTAATATGCTTTTTGAGATAAGCTGTTTAATTTCATAATCTAATTCTTTTGCTATTTCTTTTTTTTGAGTCTCTGAATACCTAAGGATCATCTTTTTAATCATTTCAAAAAATCTAAGTTCGTCTTTTATTCTTAGTGTTTCTGGATGGGGACTTGCCAACGCGAAGACTCTTTTAAGCTCTAAGTAGTTTTTGATAAATTTTTTCTCTAATCCATTTTCTTTGATTAGATTATAAGCAGATGTTGTAAGCTCAGCTAATTTTTCTTCTGTTAGATTTTTCCAATTTTTATAGTTCAATTTATAAAACATTGAAGAAACTATGTCGTATTTTTCTTTCAATATATCTAAAACTTTGTTAATATCCGTTAGCACTTGATTAATAGCTGATATCGTGTATTTGCTTAGGGATTTTCTAAGGTCATCAGCAATACCTATGTAATCAACTACAAGGCCTGCTGGTTTATCTTTAAACACTCTATTTACTCGTGCTATTGCTTGCATTAGATTGTGATTTTTCATTGGTTTGTCAATATACATAGTATGAAGACATGGCACATCAAAGCCTGTCAAAAGCATATCTACCACAATTACCATTTTTGGGTCCCTTTCTGGGTTTTTGAAGTTGCTTAGAATTTCCTCTAACTCTTCCTTAGTTCTTATGAAAGGGTGAAAATCCTCTGGGTCTTTTTGCTTGTTCCCCGACATTATAACTTCTATGGAAGGAGCATCTGGAAGTTTCTTAATAGCTTTATAAAGCTCAACTGCTACCTTTCTTGAAATTACTACAACCATACCTTTACCTTCCAGCCCGTTAGTCCTTTTATTAAAATGCTCTACAATATCCTTAGCTATTTTTTCTAACCGTTCTTGGCTTAGGATTAAACTTTCAAGCTTTGCGTATTTATTTTTTAGACTTTCTTTTAGCTCAGGTTCAAGCCCTTCGGAAATCTCTTCAAACTCTTCGTCTATGAACTCATTGGTTAAATGAAGTTCTACAAGCTTTGGTTCATAGTATATACGCACTACCACTTTATGTCTTAAAGCCTTATCTATTGGATATACACTTATCGATTCGCCAAAAACAAGGTAAGTGTCTCTATCTTTAAGCTCAATAGGAGTTGCAGTAAAGCCAAGAAAAGATGCATTTGGTATTGCCTTCCTTAAATTCTGGGCAAGCTCTCGATATTGGCTCCTGTGGGCTTCGTCAGCAATTACAATTATGTTTTTTCTCTCCGTAAGTAGTGGGTAATCTCTTGCTTTTCTCTTTCCAAATTTTTGAATGGTTGTAAATAGTATTCCTCCCGCTGAAGTCTTGATAGTTTCTTGTAAATCTTCTATGCTTTCTGCCTGCTTAGCAATAGGAAGTTCTGAAAAAAGTTTGTAAAGTTGCTCGTCAAGGTTGTTCCTATCAGTGATAAAAATTAAAAGTGGATTTTCAAGTTCTTTTATTTTTAAAACTTTTCTGGCATAAAAGAGCATAGTAAGGGATTTACCAGAACCTTGCGTATGCCAAACAACACCTATTCTTCTTTCCTCTGGTGTATTCCCTTCCAGAACACATTTAATAGTTTTCTGAACCGCCTTTTTAACAGTGTAAAATTGGTGATAACCTGCTATTTTTTTCTTATAAGTTTCTCCGTCCTTTTCGTAAAAGACAAAATCGTTTATAAACTCTAATAAATGCTCTTTTTTAAATAAGCCTTTAATTAAAAGCTCAAGAGAAGTAATTTCTCGCCCATTATGAATGTATCTATAATGCCCTTCCTCAATCTCCTTAACTTCCACATCATCATCGCTTTGTATTCCTTCCCATACAAAGAACCTTTCCCAATCACTTGTTGGGGAACCGTATTTTGTCTCATAGCCATCAGAGACAGCAATAATTTGAGAATAAACATAAAGCTGTGGAATATCATTCATTTTGGCTTTATGGTCTAAAAAAGCATCATTTGCTGTTTGGTAAGAATTTAAACCTTTAACCTCAAAAATAGCTATCGGAATACCATTAATAAACACCACAAGGTCTGGTATTCTATGTTTTCCTCTTTCGTATTGATACTCCACTTTAAATTGGTTAGCCACGAGGAATTCGTTATTTTCCACATTTTCAAAATCTACTAATTTTACAAACTTTGTCTTTTCTACCTTCCCTTCTCTGAATGTTAGCTTTACACCCTCGGTCAGATAGTTATAAAACATCTTCCCTTTGATGGTAAAATCTGGATGCTCAAGTTCAACAACCATTTTATAGACTTTTTCTGCTAACTCATCTGTAAGCCAAGGGTTTAGCCTTTTTATTGAGTTAATAAACCTTCTTTTAAGCACGCAGTGTCTATATGATTCTCTTTCTCTTTCATCTAAGGAAGACCCATGGATGTAAGAGTAGCCAATCTCTTTAAACCAATTGATAGCTGGCTGCTCAACAAGGGCGCTTTCCGTAAGTCTTGACATCATTCCATCTCCTCAATTCTCAGTTTTCCAAAAACAAGCAATGGTAAAAGTGTATCTCTGATTTTGCGAAGTGTCATTATTTGCTTTTGGTTGAGGATGATTTTTTGAAATAATGGCTCAACAAGGGAGTGGAAGGATTGGAGGATGGGGGGAGGGGGAATTTGAAGAAGCTTTCCTACCAAAAAATTATTAACCATCAAGTGAAGCACATTAGCACCGTTGGCAAAAGTTGAGTTGTCTTCTTGAGTATATTTGAGAAACATATAAAGATAATATTTTAGGTTTTCCACTATTGGTTCAAGCTTCATACAATCCAATGATATTACTCCATAATCAAAACCATTCGGTAAATTAACGATAGCTGGTGCACCAACAATTTTTGCGTCATGTGTCATATCTGTTAAAGCAATAATTAGATCTCCTTCTTTTACAAAATGTGATTTTTTTATTTTCTCGCTTTTTATCCATGAGTACTCATTTTTAAATCCACCACCTCTTATAAAATTATCAAGTGTAATAAAAATATATCCTCCTTCGATGTTTTCCTGATATTTCTCAGAACTTTTATAAGAGAGTCCTTTAAAAGCTTTAACTACATCCCCTAATCTCTTCACCTCCCACCCCTTCGGAATCTCTCTTCCCAACTCCTCATTATAAACAAACTCTTCATCTTTAAACGGTTCAAAGTCAATAAACCAACTTTTAAAAATTGCCATTGCTGTTTTTTCTAAAATCTCGTTTTGCTTTTTCTTAACCTCTATTAAGTCATCA
>Ga0197143_1002915_pt1 | contig 11949 bp, 9 predicted proteins | sample GBS70_MetaG_FD_148603 | JGI IMG/M metagenome (GOLD analysis project Ga0197143, IMG submission 148603) | Sediment microbial communities from Great Boiling Springs, Gerlach, Nevada, United States - GBS 70_MetaG | ecosystem: Environmental > Aquatic > Thermal springs > Hot (42-90C) > Sediment...
CAGAAAAAATTTCATCAGGAGAAAGGGCTGAAATGACACCTGTATTTGCGTGGTATCCGGATTGGAAGAGAAGCGCCCTTTCCTTCCTCTTCCATGATGCTATCTTCTCCTCGGTTTCCTTATGAACCTCCCTTCCACCGGACACAAGCCTGGAAGAACAGGAACTTATTCCGTATCTTTTTGCTCCCTCAATAAAAGACGATAAAATCTCAGGATGGGATGAAAGCCCGAGGTAGTCATTGGAGGACAAATTTATAAAGCCTTCTTTTAATTCAACTATCTCTCTGTAAAGACCTTCCTCCTTTATTTTCTCTATTTCCCTTTTAATTGTTAACCGAAATTCATTTTTGGTTGACATAATAATGAGTTTATAATTTCACTCCCTTCAGTCAACAAAAATTGGAAGTGCTTTCTGAAAAACCCCGGGTTTGATTTTAAGGGTTTTGTACCGGGTTTATTTCTGAAGTTGCTTTCTGGATTTTTTCTCCCATTTCCCTATTTCCTTCTCCTCTCCATTTTTTCTTTTTTCCCCTTCTTTAAATCTCTATATTTATGGTCCATTTGCCATAATTTTCAGGTTTATGAAGTCCTTCCCTTTAAATATATTGCCTCTAAACCCTTCTTACCTCATTTTATGTAAAGAGGATATACTACCCCTGGCAGGAAAAAGTTTCCTTTTATCTCCTTAACTATCCTCCAAAACAAAAATCACAAATCCCTTCACCAAACTCTCAAAAATAATCCCGCTTTTTCAGAGGTCTCTTAGAAAAATACTCAAAAAGATAAAATCCTTACAGTTTCATCGGCATTATCACACAGGTCGTATCGTCCCCTGTTATTGACTTAAGAAGTGCTGGTCCTGCTTCGCTCGTAATGCTGAGTATCACATCATCCGTATCAATTGCTGAAAGTGCATCTGCAAGGTATTTTCCATTAAATCCTATCTCAATCTCCTGTCCTTCCAGCCTCGCATCTATCTCTTCATCCACTTCCCCTACTTCCGGGTTCTCTGCACTCAAAAGAATTCTATCTGATGAGATAAACATCCTCAAAGGAATTCCCTTTCCACTACCGCTTGACCCTACAAGTGAAATCCTCTTTATAGATGAAAGCAACTCGTTTCTATCCACATACACATTTCTCGTGAACTCTTTTGGGATCACTTCTCTGTATTTTGGAAACTCTCCTTCCACCATTCTTATGTAAAGGGTATCTTCCTTGTTCTTTACAACTATGTTGTTTTCACTTTTCATAAAGATCACATTCTCTTCTCTCTCAGAAACAAGGTTCTTGATCTCCACAATTCCCTTTCTCGAAATGATAATTCCCTCCTTTAAGTTTTCCTTGTCCATATCTTCTGCTGGATAATCGTAAAAGGCAAGTCTGTGTCCATCTGTGGCAACAAATCTCACATCTTTGTTTCTCTCTCCCTTTTCTACAAAAACTCCATTCAAAAAATACCTGCTTTCTTCTGTAGATGCTGCGAAGAATGTCTTCTCAATAAGTTTAAGCAATCCTTCTGCAGTAATTTCAAAAAGAAAATCTCCTTCCATTGATGGAAATTCGGGAAATTCCCTGGGATCAGCAGAAAGTATTTTGAATCTCGTCCTTCCTCCCTTTATCTCAACCCTTGATCCATCAATAACTTTGACATATACATCACTATCTGGAATTTCCTTCGTGCATTCATACAGCTTTTTCCCGAGAACTGCAATTTCACCTTTTGTAATTGTCCTACATGGAACCCTTGTCTTTATTCCTACATCAAGGTTTGTTGCTTTTATCTCAAGGGCATCTTCACCTGCAGATATAAGGGCAAACGAAAGGATGGGAAGGGTTGTCTTTCTCTCTACAACAGATTCCACAATATTCAGTGCCTTTAACAGTTCTTCTTTTTTTATAATGCATTCCATTTTAAAACCTCATTAGTAATAGTAATTTTAATAAAGGGGAAAACACTTTTCAAGCAAATAAAATCAAAACTTTCTGGATGAAAAACAGGGTGGAAAAATTGTGGATAAGGAGTCATGTTTTTTATTTACATTTCAATTAACAGCTTTTTCTTCAGGTTTTCCACAATCTCCTGGAGGTATATGTCTTTTGTAATCTCCTTTTCTATCTTCCTCACAGAATGAATAACCGTGGTATGGTCTTTTCCTCCGAAGAACAAACCGATTTCAGGATAGGACATTCCGAGGTATGTCCTCATTATGAACATTGCAACCTGTCTCGGAAGGGCAATCTGTTTGAACCTCCTTCTGGACCTGAGATCCGAAAGTTTTACCTTGAAAGCTTCTGAAACCTCTTTTAACACCTTTTCAGGACTGACCTTTGCACCCCTTTCCTCTATAAAGCCGTGCAAAGCCTCTTTTGCGAGGTCAAGAGTTACAGGAGAGTTCTTCAATGCAGATATTGCTTTGATTCTCAGAAGGGCTCCTTCAAGTTCTCTCACATTAGAATGAATCCTTTCAGCGATGTAGAAGGCGATCTCATTTGGTAAAGATATAGAGTAAAGTTCTGCCTTCTTCTTGAGAATGGCGACCTTTGTTTCAAGTTCCGGGGGTTTTATTTCAACAACCAGTCCCATTTCAAATCTTGACCTCAACCTTTCCTGAAGCTGCTCAATGTCCTTTGGAGGACGGTCGCTCGTAAGGACTATCTGTTTGTTGAGGTTGAAGAGGGCATTGAATGTGTGGAAGAACTCTTCCTGGGTGCTTTCTTTATTTCCTGAGAGAAACTGCACGTCATCAACGAGAAGCACATCAAAAGTTTGCCTGTACCTTTTTCTGAAGTGTTCCATGGTGTTCATCCGGATGGCTTTCAGAAATTCGTTCATGAAGGATTCTGCGGAGATATATATGATGTTAAGGTCGGGATGGATTTTTCTCGTCCTGTGTCCGATTGCATTCAGAAGGTGTGTTTTACCCAGTCCCACACCCCCGTAGATGTAGAGGGGGTTATACACCTTTCCGGGATCATTGGCTACTGCAAAACTTGCTGAGTATGGGAACTCGTTGCTTTTTCCCACCACGAAGTTTTCAAAGGTGTATTTGGGAATGAGGTTGAGGCAGAGCCCCTGTTTCTTTTTCAAGGGGATCTCCTCTATTTCAGTGGCATCATCAAGGCTCTCTTCCACAAGGATTTTTACCTCAGGGGAAATTGAAACCTCGTCTCTGAAAGCCTTGAGTAAGATGGGCAGGTAGTTTTTGGAGAACCACTCCCCGAAGAACTTGTTTGGCACATAAACCGTAAGAAGGTTCTCCCCGTTGGGTTTTATGGATATCTTTTCAAACCATGTAGAGAATGCGCTTTCGCCTATTTCTTCCCTTATTTTTTCGAGAACCCTTTGTAACAGTTCTTCAAAGTGCTCCATTTTTCACCCCTTTTTTCCACAATTGTGGAAAATTCAAAAAACTATCAAATTTCAGGCAACTTATTTTAAAAATCATCACAATTTTCAAGCCGTTTTTACACATCTTTTCCACAACCTTTTCCCCCCTTTTCTGATGGGGGAGGTTATTTAATACAAAGAAAAACACATTTCAAGCAAAATTTTTATCTTACCCCTCTATAGGGAAATTTATGTTTATTCTTCTTTAGGCTGTGATGGTTGTTCTTCCTGAGCAGGAGGTCCAAAGAGCTTTTCAAACCTGTCCCAGTATATTTCCACCCCCACCTTTGTCCTTATCTCGTCAAGGGTTCTTTCGACCATTTCGTTTCTCATTTCCATTATTATCTTCTGACGGATTTTTGGAATGGCAGCAAGGAATTCCTCTGGCTCAGGGTCTTTTTTGTCAATCAGTTGAATTATTTCCCATCCCTTTGAGGTTTTTATTATGTCGCTTATATCTCCTGGTTTCTGAAGGGCAAAGGCAGGCTCGTTGAGTTCAGGTGGATATATGCTGCCTTTCCTGAGATAGTTTGTATCTCCTTTCCTTTCTATCAACGACTTATCCGTGCAGTATTTCTGAAGGACCTTTTCGAAGGGCACACCCTTTTTTAGCTCCTGAAGGGCTCTCTTTGCCTTTTCCTCTGTATCCGTTACAAGCCTTCTCAGTCTCACCATAGGAGGTGTGAGAAATTCGTTAATGTGCGCATCGTAGTATTCCTTCAGTTTTTGCTGGTCTATTTTGGATGGAATCTCCTTTGAAATTTCCATATAGAGCCTTCCCCTGTAGAGGTTTGAGAGATATTGTTCCACCCTCTCTTGAATCTCAGGGTCCTTATCATAACCCTTTATTTTTCCTGCATAAAGGAGAACCTTTTCTTCAACAAGTTTTTCAAGGAACTCCCTCCTCCCTTCGGGAGAGGAATATCTTGCCCTCAAAGCGGGAGCATATTCAGACATCCTTTTCTGAAGCATTGCATCCGTGATCTTGTGGTCACCCACCACCGCTATGACGGTTTGTTTCTTTTCTGCCTTTTCTCCTTCCTTTTTGGCGCAGGAGGTTAATAGAAGGGCTGAAAGACACAAAAATCCTATCTTTTTAGCATGCCTTTTCATCTTTTTTACCTCCTTTTTTTGAAGTATTATCACACAGAATTTGTTTTTCAAGCCCTTTTCAAAACAGAAAAATTTAACCTTCTGCCACTGCAACTGCGATTGCAAGATTTGATGTGTGAGAAATGGAAAGGTGGAGGGTTTTTATTCCTTTTTCTTCGAAGACCTTGAGGGTTTTTCCTGAAAGGGAAACCACTGGTTTTCCATCTTTTTCAAGAATTCTTATCTCCTTCCATCTCAACCCCATTTCCCGGGGAGAAAGTGCTTTATAAACAGCCTCCTTTCCAGCAATTCTTCCTGCCATCCTGTGGGGTAGATTCTTCACTATTTCCATTTCTTCAGAGGAAAAGAGCCTTTTCCTGAACCTCTCACCATATCTCTGAAGCATATCGACTACCCTTTCAATTTCAAGGACATCAATTCCTATTCCAATTATCATTCCTGAAGCGCCTTTACAATCTCGTAAATGTTTTTTGTGCCCTCAATAAGGCAACTTTCAGAGATCCTCTCGTTTACTCCGTGAACCCTGTCCACATCTTCCTGGTCAAAGGCACAGGGAATGAATCCATAAGCAATAGCACCTTTTGACCGGAAGAACCTTGAATCCGTAAACCCCGGAACAAGCATTGGAAGAAATATTGCATCTGGATAGCGCCTTTTTATTACTTCCCTTATAGAGTCCATGTACTCCGTCTTGGGTTCGGAAAGTGAAGGCATTTCTTGAGCAAGGATGTTGACAGTGACATCGTATTTTTTCACCCTCTTTTTTATTTCTTCAACGATTTCGTCGGGAGATTCTCCCGGAAGGACCCTGATGTCGATCACTGCTCTTGAGCTTCCTGGTATGACATTCTCCTTATACCCTCCGCTGAGAATTGTGAGGGCAAAGGTATTATGAAACATTGCGGAAAGCCTGTAATTTCTTGCTACTGCTTTCCCCAGAAGGGATTTCGGAAGGATTTTGAATATGAAAGGGAAGAATTTTAACAGTCCCCTTTCCTTTTTGAGATAGTCCATGGCTGAATACATTTGAGGGATCACTTTGAGTTTCCTTTTGATCTTAAAGATTTCCTGAATTGCACCTATTAATTTCAGGTTTGCGTTATCAGAATGGGGCATGGAACCGTGTCCCGCCGTTCCTTTTGAGATGAGTTCAACCCATAGTGGACCCTTTTCTCCAAAATCGGGAGAGAAGAAATCCCTTCCGGAAAGCATTTTTTTAATTCCAAGCCCTCCTTCATTGAGGACGAAGGCTCTATTTAATCTACTGGAAAGTCTTTCGCTCGCTATATAAGCCCCGAACCTTCCTCCCATTTCTTCATCAGCGGTTGCGCAGTATATGAGGTTCCTTTTCAATGTTCCCTCCCTTTTGAAAGCGATGAACGCGAAGAGTTCCATAATTCCGAGCCCCTTGCAGTCTATTGTGCCCCTTCCCCACACAAAAGAGTCTTTAACAGTTCCTGAAAAGGGATCAACGCTCCACTCCTTCGGGTCAGCAGGAACCACATCAATGTGGTTTAAAAGGATGATCGGAGGGTCCTTTCCGGTTGAAATCTCAGCATAAAGGTTTGCCCTGTTCTCCGCGGTTTTTTCAATTTGAAAATCTATTCTTTCTCTTTTTAAGATATTTCCTAAAAATTCCGCAGCAGGAAGTTCATTTCCGGGAGGATTTGTCGTGTTAAACTGGATGTATTTTGAAAGGGTTTCAACTGCCTCTTCCTTTATTTCCTTCCATCTACTTTCTTCCATCTTTTCCTCCCTTTTTAAGAAATTTTTTAAACCTCACTGCATCTTCAAACATGCTTATGTTGTTAAACATGACATAGGCATTTTTATTTCCAATTATTTTGCAAATGTGCCCGAAATCCTCCTCTGTAAATTTGTACCTGTATCCACCGATTCCGTGAAGCCTCAGGTAAAGGATGTCACCCATGAGATATCCTCCACCCAGAGGGTCTCCGCCTATAAGGATTTTGCAATCCCGGGAGATCTCTTTTAAAAGGGTTATATCCCATTTTCCTCTGGGCTCCCATACGAACAGAACCTTTTCCGGTCTGAAAACCTTTTTAAAAAACTCCCGGAGGTTTCTTATATTTTCTTCAAGGGGCTTGAAAGAGGATGGTGACTGAAAGACAATAGCCTTTGCCTTCAATGCCTCACAGCATTCAAGGGTCTTTTCATAAGCCCTGAAAACCTCCTTTGTATTTTTGAAGAAACCGAGTGCATCAGAAATTTTCGATATTTCTTCTTTGAGTTCACCTTTTACCCTTTTGTAGGTAGGACTTGAGGGGAGATGGGTTATCAACTGCCAGGCTTTCAGTGTAAATTCAACCCTTCCTTCTGCCTGGTCCCTCCATTTTTTAAGGGTTTCAATCTCGGGAGGATGATAGAAGGTCTGTTGAACCTCAATGGCATCAACTTCAGAAAACAGTTTTTCTTTGGAAGCAGGGAATCCGCACGTTCCTACCTTTATCTTATTTGAGCCCATATTTTTTCATGAGATATCTTAACTGCCTCGGAGTAATTCCCAGAATTTCTGCTGCCTTTATCTGTTTCCCGTTTGCCCTCTCAAGAGCCATTTTGACATACTTCTTTTCCATTTCCCCTATCACCTTCTCCAGATTGAACCCACTCGTTAACGGCTCAGGTGAAATCTCTGATGTGAGACCTCTGTTCTTTTTTAACAGGAGGAGTGTCTCAGCCTGGATTATGTCCGAGGTTTCAAGGGTTATTGCTCCTATTATTAGGTTTTCCAGTTCCCTCACATTGCCTGGATAGGAGTAGTTAATGAGCATCTCCATCGCCTCGTCAGAAATTCCCCTTATTTCCTTTTTCAACTCCTTTGAAAACTTTTCAACGAAATGCCGAACCAGCAGAGGAATGTCTTCCCTCCTTTCTCTGAGGGGAGGAAGTTTTATCGTAATTACATTTATCCTGTAGAAGAGGTCTTCCCTGAACCTTCCGTTGAGCATCTCCTCCATAAGGCTCTTGTTTGTGGCGCATATTATCCGGACATCAACCTTTTTCTCCTCTGTGCTTCCAACGGGCTGAAAGGTCTTCTCCTGAAGAAACCTCAAAATCTTTGCCTGCGTGTTTAAGGGAAGGTCCCCGATCTCGTCAAGGAACACCGTTCCGCCATCCGCTACCTCAAACAGTCCCTTTTTGGTTGTATAGGCTCCGGTGAATGCTCCCTTTACATGTCCGAAAAGTTCGCTCTCAACAAGGGTTTCGGGAATTGAGGCGCAGTTGACGGTCACGAAAGGCTTGGTCCTTCTTAAAGAATTGTGATGGATAGCCCTTGCCACAAGTTCTTTTCCGGTTCCGCTTTCGCCCTCTATCAGAACAGGAGTATCCACACCAGCCACCCTTCTAATGAGGTCAAAAATGTCCTGCATAGCCTTTGAGCGTCCTACAATGTTCTCAAAAGAGAACTCCCGGGTGACCTCCCTCCAGAGTCTCCTGTTTTCTTCTTTCAACCTTTTCCTTTCAAGCGCTTTAACTGCAGTGAGTTTTAATTCGTCAATGCACACGCTACCTCCCTTGAGTATGTAATCAAATGCTCCGCTCTTCATTGCCTCCACTGCGGATTCCACAGTTCCATACGCGGTGAGAACAATTACCTCTGTATCGGGATTTCTCTCTTTGACAATTTTCAGAAAATCCTCCCCCCTTCCGTCAGGAAGTTTAAGGTCTGTAATTACCACATCGTAGTCTCCGCTTCTCAATTTTTCAATTCCTTCCCCTATGTTTTCACAGGTTTCCACAAACCATCCGATGTCCTCAAAGACCTCCTTCAAAATGGCACAGAAATTCTTTTCGTCGTCAACTATTAATACATTTCCCCTTTCCACATCCATAATTTATACTTTTTTTCTCTCCAGTTTTAAAAGCCGTTTTTCTATCTGTTCTATCCTCTTTTTGATACTTTCAATTTCGTTCAGAATCTTTTTGTTTTCGCTGGAGATGGGAAGGAAGTTCTTCAGGATTTTTTTAAAAACACTGTTGAGGTTTTCTTCCAGTTCCTTTACTGCCTCAAGGAGAGATTTTTTTATCTCATCGGCAGAGACTTCCTTCCCCTTTTTTACAAAGGTCTTTATCCGCTTTTCCGCCTCCTTTCCTATGTTCTGAATGTTCGAGATAAGTTCTCCCAGTGCATCTCCTCCGTATTTCAAAAGCCACTTAAGTCCCTCCTGGGGCAAAAACCTTTCCCTCTTTTCCTCGGAATGTAAAATCTGTGTCAGAATTACGGATGTTATGTCTTCTCCTGTCCTGTCGTCTATCACCTGGACTTCCTCCCCTTTTTTCATAATTTCCTTTATTTCGTTCAATGTGATGTACCTGCTTTCGTCCATGTCGTAGAGTTTACGATTTTTATATTTTTTTATAACCTTCACAACAAAACTTTAACACACTGCGTTATGAATTTCAAGCCAGCGTATAGAGTATATACCCTTCCTTCTCCAGGAGAAGTTCAAAAGGCTCCGGAGCCCGAGCACCGGAAAGGAAGAAGCCTTTCCTTGTCAATCAAAGGAGGGGGATGGTTTCAGCAGAAAGACCCCTGAAAAAGTGGGGCTACTTTTTGAGAGTTTTTTAGAAGGATTTTTTGACAAAGAGGGATAAATACGGTTATTTGGGGGAAAGTTTTTGACTTTTGCTTTGTTGAATAATTAACTTTCCATTCTGGGGGTTCTCAAATTGAAAGATGAGAAGAAAATAGGAAATGGAAGAAAAAATCCAGAAAAGAAACATCAGAAATAAATCCATAACAAAACCCCTTAAAATTAAACCAAAGGTTTTTCAGAAAGCACCAGCAGAAAATTCTTGACAAAAGAATTTTTATTTAATACTATATATTGTGGTAATAACGAAAATAAATACTATATGTTGGAGGTGAAGAAGATGTTAAACCTTACCCAAAACGCATTAACCGTTCTCAGGAAGAGGTATCTGAAAAGGAATGAAAAGGGAGAGGTTGTTGAGACTCCCGAGGAGATGTTCAGGAGGGTAGCGAGGCACATAGCAGGCGCAGAAAGGATTTACAATCCCCGTGCTTCCATAGAGGAATGGGAAGAAAAATTTTATGAACTCATGACATCGCTCAAATTTCTTCCGAACTCCCCAACCCTTATGAATGCGGGAAGGGAGCTGGGGCAGCTTTCTGCCTGTTTCGTCCTTCCGGTTGAGGATTCTATGGAAAGCATTTTTGAGGCAATAAAATATACAGCCCTCATCCACAAATCAGGTGGAGGAACTGGATTTTCTTTTTCAAAAATCCGTCCAAAGAACGATGTTGTCAAATCCACAAAGGGAATTTCAAGCGGTCCTGTATCATTTATGACGGTGTTTGATGCTGCAACAGAGACGATAAAGCAGGGAGGCACAAGAAGGGGAGCGAACATGGGTGTACTCAGGGTTGACCATCCTGACATCCTTGAATTCATAACATGTAAGACAAAAACTGACAGGTTAAATAACTTCAACATATCTGTGGCGGTCACAGATAAATTCATGAAGGCAGTGGAGAATGACGAGGAATACGAACTCATCAATCCCAGGAACGGAGCGGTCACAGGAAAACTCAGGGCGAGAGAGGTGTTTGAAAAGATTGTTGAGCAGGCATGGTTGAACGGCGAGCCCGGAATAATTTTCATAGACAGGATCAACGAAAACAATCCAACTCCTCATGTTGGAGAGATAGAGAGCACAAATCCCTGTGGAGAACAGCCGCTCCTTCCATATGAGTCCTGCAATCTCGGCTCAATAAACCTTTCAAAGTTTGTGGTATCAAACGGAGATAGCGTGTTTATAAACTGGGATGACCTGAGAGAAACCGTCAGGCTCGCAGTCCGTTTCCTTGACAATGTGATCGATGTGAACAAGTATCCCATTCCCCAGATAGAAAAGATGACAAAGGGGAACAGGAAGATTGGACTGGGAGTAATGGGATTTGCGGATATGCTCCTTGAACTCATGATTCCATACGACAGTGAGAGGGCTCTTGAGGTAGCGGAAAGGGTCATGAAATTCATAAGGGATGCAGGGTGGGAAACTTCAGAAGCCCTTGCGGAGGAGAGAGGAGTGTTTCCGAATTACAAGGGTTCAATCTTTGAGAGGATGGGAAGGAAGATGAGGAATGCTACGGTCACGACCATCGCTCCAACTGGTTCCATAAGCCTCATAGCAGGATGTTCTTCGGGAATAGAACCGATTTTTGCAGTCTGCTATTTCAAAAACGTCCTTGATGGAGAAAAACTCGTTGAGGTAAATCCAGTTTTTAAAAAATTCGCCATAAAGGAAGGCTTTTATTCCGAGAAGTTGATTGAGAAAATTGCGGAGAGAGGAACCTTAAGGGACATTGAAGAGGTTCCTGAGAAATATAAAAGGGTTTTTGTCTCCGCCCTTGAGATTTCTCCTGAGTGGCATGTAAGGATGCAGGCAGCGTTTCAAAAATATACCGATAATGCAGTGAGCAAGACCGTGAATTTTCCTAGGCATGCGACAAAGGAAGATGTTAAAAAAGTTTATTTTCTTGCATACAAATTGGGGTGCAAGGGAGTGACCGTCTACAGGGACGGGAGCAGGGAAAATCAGGTCATTGAGTTCAGAAAGGAGGGAAAAGGAGATACAGGAGAGATGAAGTATGTGACGCCCAGGGAAAGACCGGCGAAGGTTCCTGGAGTCACTTACAGAATGGTAACGGGATGCGGAAATTTGTATGTAACAGTAAACTATGATGAGTACGGTTTGTTTGAATGCTTTGCTGCAATGGGAAAGGCTGGTGGATGTGCGGCTTCGCAGGCGGAGGCTGTGAGCAGGATGATTTCCCTTGCATTGAGGTGCGGCGTTGAACCCGAAGCGATTATAAAACAACTCAAAGGAGTAAGATGTCCTGCTCCTGGCTGGACGAAGGAAGGAATAATCTATTCCTGTGCAGATGCTATTGCACGGGCTATTGAGCTTGCCCTTGCAGAGATAAAGGGGGGTGCGAGGAAGTTCGAAGGTGGCACGGAGAAAAAGGGCATTTCCTCTCCGGAAAAAAAGGCGCTCAAGGGTGTTGACAGGATATTTGGAATATGTCCTGAATGCGGAGGAACAACGGAGAGCGGAGAGGGATGCTTTAAGTGCCTCTTCTGCGGCTATTCAAATTGCTACTGAGCGCTTCTCGGTGAGGAAGTAAAGCAATCCATTCCACAGGGCCACGAAAGTAGTGCTGTCACACTTTAAATTCTATCCGTTTTAAGACGTAGTGTAATTAATTTTGGGTCCATATTATCAGGAGGTCAAGAGAAAAAAAGATTGTGTTCTCTGAAAAAACCCCTGGTTTAATTTTAAGGGGTTTTGTTTTGAATTTATTTCTGGTTTTTCTTCTGGATTTTTTCTCCCATTCCCCTATTTCCCTCAATATATTGCCTGTAACCCTTCTTACCACATTTTATGTAAAGATGATA
>Ga0197143_1002916_pt1 | contig 11948 bp, 14 predicted proteins | sample GBS70_MetaG_FD_148603 | JGI IMG/M metagenome (GOLD analysis project Ga0197143, IMG submission 148603) | Sediment microbial communities from Great Boiling Springs, Gerlach, Nevada, United States - GBS 70_MetaG | ecosystem: Environmental > Aquatic > Thermal springs > Hot (42-90C) > Sediment...
ACGAGATCAGTTGGGCTGTTGTGGTGGTGTTGCCTCGAGGTAATTATGACCCTTTCAATTCTCTCTCACGAGATCAGAAGGGCGCATACCGAATACGATGAAAACGATGAGGACCTTTCAATTCTCTCTCACGAGATCAGTGACGCTGATTTGGCTTTTTTCGACCCTTCTAGCCCCTTCTACGGGGATTTGTCTGCAGGCGTAAAATTTTTCGTGGTACTATTTATACTTCGCCTAGGTCTCTAGGTAAGACATACACGCCTATACCAACAGTTCGGGCATTCCTTAAGGCTCCGCATGCTGGGAGGCTCTTCACGGGCGGTCATCTCGCGGATCTTTTTTACAGCCATTTTAACAAGCAGCCTATGGGACTGCGATATGTTAATCACAGGTTTCTCCCCATCCTCCGCATAGTAAAGCACACCCCGCTTAACAACACATCCGTAAACATCCTCCACGAGCATAGCATATGCAGTTAGCTGGACTATATCTTTGAGTAATGGCCTTCCACGCCTCAACGCAGAATGCTTCAACTCGCACGGGATGAGCTCGCCGAGAACGGTTTCAACCAAAGCATCTAGCTTGCCTACCAAACCCAGCCTCTCACTTCTCAAATCCACATTGGTAAACACCCTCTTCGGGCGAATACATCGTGGAAGATACTGCGCCTTAAACAGGCCATGCCTGCTCTTGCTGTAGACCATACTCTCTGTCTCAGGTTCCACAATATGTAACACGAGATTCAAATAGGGTATCTGCCTACAGAAGAAAAACTGTCTCACAATAACGACAGGAAGAAGTTCATCATTCTCCCTCAAACCAGATAACCACCTACAATCAGATCGTCTTTGAAAAGCTCCTTACCAATAACAACGCGCATGTTATACGACGCCTGCGTAAGAGGATAAATCTGCACATTATCGGTCTCTAAGTCAATGATTCTCCTGCAGGCGTTCTTCACGTCGCTGACAAGGGCGAAGTTAGACGGTCCGATAAATGCGCTTCTCTGCACTCGCGCAAGCCCTAGCCTCCTCAAGGCAATAGCCATCTCATTTCTTCTAGCATCATCTGAGATGTCGTAAATCACAAGAATAAAGGCAGGCTGTGTCGACAGAGGCTCACCACCTCAGCCTAAAACCAGCGTATTCAGTCACAGCACCACGTAAAAAGGATGCAAGCCTCCTCGCCTGCTCATAGATCGCCTTCTCAAAACGCCGGTCATCTCTTTGAAGCGCCTGCCCAACTGTCATAATTACGGATTTCTCGAGGACGTTATTATCCAGTAACGCCTGTGGCTTATCAAGCGCCAAAGCGATAAGAGGTCGGTCAACTACGCCAGGTCTGAACTCCTCCATGAGGTCGCTCACCAGACACATATGCTTTCCCCGCGGCAAGTGAAGAAAGCCGACATAGGGGTCCAAGTTAGCGGACAATACGGCACTCCAGACGCGCGCCCTTAAAACACCATATCCAATGTTAAGGGCTTTGTTAAAGGGGTCAGATGGTGACCGCGGGGCCCTACCCACGAATCCCAATTCTTCGGGAAGAATGAGCGAAACAGCCCGCCAGTAATTCACAGCACCCTGAGCTTCATGAGCCCTCACTTGTTCCAAGTTATCTGCTTTAGCGACAGATGAGATGGCGTGATGGATCGCGTCCGCTAAGCGCTCGAGTTCTAAGCCATCAGACTTGCCCTTAGCTCTAAACTCACGTGCCCTCTGGTAAACAACCATCCTCTGATTATGCAATTTCGCAGCAACGATGGCCTTAGCTATTGCCAAACCCCTACCATCCTTCGACGCTTCAAGCTGGGCCTGTCTAGTGAGAACACCACCACCTTTCGCAGCGTGAACTACTTTGCTTGTAGGCCTGCCCGAACGATATACTGTTATCTCGATTCCAAATTTAGCAGCCAATGTTAACGCATCGCTAGAGACACCTACACCCCTGCATCGGATAGATATATGAGAAAGCTTTACAGGTGATACCTCAAACCTTTTACCATCAGCTACCTTCACGTAAAACAGCCCCTTCCTTACACCTAGGTAGCATCCTGCCTTGTCGAGCACGAGCTCACTCATTTTTTTTCGCTAGCTTGCTAAATGGACACTCACTGCTGCAAACCTCTTCAGGGGCTGGATCAAGCCCCTCGGCGATTATACGTGCCCTTTGATCTCGAACCTCAACAGCGCGTATTCTTAATGCATCTGTAAGAGATACAAGTCTCTGCGCGACACGTAGGCGGCCGTTCCGCATCAACCAAATATACTGCAGGAGGGCGTAGTCAACTGGTATCTCAAAGTTAGCTTCGACCGCCATCGCGTAGGCCGCTGCAGCAAGCCTGTGCATCTCATGCGGGAAGGTTGTTTTAACTTCTACAATAAGACCGAAGGGTGTAAAGTAATCCACCCTACATATGTCGCTGAAGCCCAAGGATGTCCCGTCAACCTCGAACTCCGAGAATACAGGCATGATTTTTGCTAGCACCGTCTCCTGTGTCGCATATGGGTTTGCCATTACAACCTTGGCATACTCCGAACATGCCTCTAAAGCCATCGGAATCCACAGTGTCTTGTAATATTGCTCAAATACTTTATCGGCCTCGCCTAAGTCTGCCTCCTGAGATCTTAAGTAGGCCTGCCATTCTTGGTATATCAATGGTCTCTCGGCTATTAACATCGTGTAGAGGTCGTCGGGTGTCGTCGGCTCACGCGTTATGAATTGTTTAAACGTAGTAATGAATTTGTTAAGCAGAAAGTGTATGAGGTAACCCTCGATCTGCTGCTTTGTAGGCTTCGTCTTCATGTGTAAAACATGTCTAAGGTAGATGTCTCTTCCGGAAGGGCATGCGGTGCCGTAGGTCTCGCTTATCGCCAATCTAACGCTCTCATAGGGAAACAGGAGTGGTGGGTGTCTCCAGCTCCAGCCACGTAACTCCTCACTAATATCTGGCCGGTTGTTGTGTATGTGCCTGAGAATCCTCGAGAGATTGGTCAGCGTCAGTAGGAGCGTCACGTCAACCTCTCACTCCGCTGTCTAAGACGCGGTATTCCACGACTCCGAACCCTGCGGTTCTGTTTCCGCCGACGTTGCTGTAACGGGCGAATTCTAGAAGCGTATGGGTAAGCTTCGCCATTTTTGGGTCGTAGAGATCCTTAGGGATGGCGAAGACTGCGCGGCCCATGAAGCCTCTCGACCATTTACCCTTACCATCCCAGATCTTAACCACACGCAAATCGTAATACGTCTCTAGAGCTACACCACCCTCCAAAAGCCACTCACAATAGCTCTTGTATCGGAAGTTGTGGTTACTGAACAGTCTGTAGAGGCGAGCAAGTCCGCGGAAAAAATGATAGGGGTCTGGGACGATTACATACCTATACACGGGCTTGACGGGCCTCCTAAACCTCTTAGGAATCATGAGGGCAAGTAGGCTGGGGCCTTTCTGTGTGTGTCTGAAAAAGGTCGGAGACCTAAAGTCGACCATGAAGTGTGTGACGTGATCGCTGGCTTTTTCTGAGAAGTCATGTTCTACAGAGTTGATGAAGACTGTATTGATGGGCAATGTGAAGCCTTGTAGCTTTATGGTTGGGACCTCACCACCTAGTATGAATCGCTGAATCGTCGTGGAGATGCTTTTATCAAAAGTGGCTATTTTGAACTGGAACTCTACCCCGCTCGGAATATGGTTAAAAAGAATCTGCCCTCCCCCGGTGTTCTCCAAAGGCGAAACGCTGTAGGGGCTTAAGACGCGTCGCTCATGGATCTTCGTGGCTAGCGACGGATTAAAAGTCTTAAGTATCTTGAAAAATATGCCCCTCACAGCGATCCCTGAATAAGTGTTGAGGCTAATGGGGAAGGGTGTAACTGCCTTAAAAATATAGGAATCGATCAAACCGTGAAAGTTCCCCCGCTCACTATTCTTGCAAGATGTCTGGCTAAATATGCTGCCCAACGCGACACCTGATAGGACTTGAAGGCGTGGTCATCTTTGCTTGGTTGTGATTGGTTCCATGAAAGGTATTCACGAGTGGCGGTGTAAACAAACTCTTCAAAGGGCTTCATGCCAGTCAAGACCTCATAAAGCAGTATTGAAAACCTGATGCTGATGTGTTTTGCCGCAGATTTTTCCCCAGCTCTCAAGGCATTCTCTAATATCTTTATAAGAGTATCACGCTGTTCCTGTAAACCATACTGCATCAACGATCTGTGAATTGGTTCTAAGTCGATTTTCATGGACGAGTATATTGTTGCAGGGTTTTGCCCTTTTGGTTCCTTCAAAGCGTATAGGTTTATTTTTGCCCCTCCCATATGTGTGGCTAGCCAAAGGTGTAGCGCTGTTTCAGGGAATAATCCGGCGAGATTATATCTCCTCCTCGATAAATAATCATCAAGTCTTCGCATCGGGTTAATAAATGTCGAGAGTCGGTAGCTAGGGTCTATTGCGTAAGGTTCTCTGAATGACTGTAATTCAGGCGTCAAAACCACCGATACCCAGAAGTCCCTATCCAATTGAGCACTTCCCACCCTACAGATAATATAGCCGATTAAGGACAGGCTGATGCTCAAGGCGGGAAAACGATTACGCATTAGTCTTGACGATTCACCCATATAGCCTGGCAGTCTATTGAACTCGTAAAATTCCGGCTTTAGTATTGATGGAAGTGGATGCTGTCCTACTGTTTCTGAATCTATATTTTCGTTCACAACGTTTATAAAATCAATAATAGTGGCGTTCGCCCCAAGCCCGTAAGCTTGCCACAGCTCTCTTAGAACTCTTCTATCATTGCCGCTGGCTGGTATGCGCGGTGGAACGCTATTGAGACTCCTGCTTCTGTCTTCTATTTTCTGACGCGCGGTGGTTAAAACGTCTTGCAAAGCCAAATGTGGGTCTGGACCAGATATTTCTACGCGGTCTCCATAGTTTGTTAAGTTGTAGGTTTGGTCCAGGTTGTAGAGTAGTCCCATCAAGCAACTTGCAGCGAACTTAGGTGGAAGCTGGATACAAAATCTAGACATAGTTCCCCTCACCTAGACATAGCCTTAACTCCTCAACAAATGCCCTGCGGCTGTTAGTGGTAATTTCCCCCGGGCGGTTCCTCGCAGCGTCCAATACATCACCCACTACGACTGGCAACAGCAAAAGGACATAGAGTCTAATTGCCCGGCTAGTAGACTCAAAGTACCTAAGCTCTCTACCTAATTCGTATACGTCATCCCTGTATGATACCGCCCGGGCGAGACATTGTCTGACGATTCCTCCATCAAAGCCATAACGTGTGATAACATCTGCTAGGTTATTTAAATCGTCGCCGGTTATTCGAGCTCCCTCTATTATCTTAAGCTCTAACGAAGACTTAGCTCCTTGCGGGTCGAAAAGTTTCTGTTGTCCTCCGTAATCGCGTAATGAGTGCATATGATTTAAAACTGTTAGTGTTGCCAGGATCTTAAGTTCATTTGACCAATGTGAATAACTTGATATAAAGCGGTAGAAGTAAATCGCCGATAGTACCTCATGTAAATAGAAACTTGGACTGTCCCGCAATAGGCACTCGCCTTTCTCGTCAAATTGTCGCTGGTAATATTCTACCGCTTTTCCAGCGTCATGAAATACGGCAGCAGCCAGGACCGCTTCACGTAAAGTATCTCTATCCAGCTCCACCCCAGCATATCTTAGCTTTCTGAACACGGTCTCATCATACCCTGAATTAAGCATGTGCTTCACCTCATCAACAACGCCCTTGATATGCTGACTGAGGGGCTGTCTAGTAAATGCGTAGGGTCTCATCCTACGAAACCAACCTCCTCGCTGTAACCTTCAACAGCGAATGCTAGAATGCCCCGCCTAAAGAATTGGGTACTTAAGCACTTCTTAAAATTCAAATTACCAGAAAAATCGGTTATGCGCCAGTCTTCATGTATAACCTTCTTGACACTTCCGTTTTTTACCATCCGTTCAAACTGATCGTCGTCGACGCAAAAAACATATTCTGATATTTTTTTTCCATCTCTTATCACATAATCTAGATGCTGGATTGGTATAATGGATACCTGCTCACCATCCCTGACGAACCCACATACTGCCTTCCACACCTTTAACGCGAAATCCACAGAGTAGGATGGATATAAATCTATGTCACTTAATACATTGCGGTAGACGTTATCGATTAGGTCAACATGCCTAACCTTGAAGTACTCATCATAGATGCCTATCAGGCTTTGGTCCAACACGCGCCTCTTTTCAAGCTGAACATAGGTTCGGTCGACGATCTCACCATCATAAACGCTAGAACCTTCCTTTGTGAGAGGGGAAACGTATACCCATCCCTCTCCTCCGCGCCTAGCTACCCGTCCAGCTCTTTGGAGGATCGAGTCGGGCGGAGCAGCCTCAGTTATGAGGACTCTAAAGCTTAAGTCGACCCCGGCCTCAACCACTTGAGTTGCAACTAATACAACGGGGTCCGAGCTCGATACCAGGGTTAGTCTTCTACTCCTCTCGCACTCCACTAACCTCGAATGAAGGAGGATGACATTGTTTAGCCTTTGCTTGAGCTTTTCGTATATCTCGACCGCCTTTCTGACGGTATTAAGAATCACTAACACTCGGCCGTGTTCTGCTTCTTGACATGTTTTCTCGATGATGCCGTCAGGTATTGTTTCTACATTTATTTTGCGTTTTATGAAGTTACGGTCTGAATCGCTCGGAATTATTTCTTTTATAAGACGTTCAAGGCCTGATAGTTTGAGCTCATGTACTATTGTCTCCTTGATGGCGTCGGGAAGCGTTGCGGTCGATATGATGATAGGCACCCCTGCCGAGAGGAGAGATTTAATGCAGGCCACAGCCGCAGTTAAAGACTTGCTACGCCCTTCTGCCAACGCCTTTGACCCGATATACAAATGTAACTCATCAAACACGACTAATGACGTGTAAATGGAGGCCCGCGGAATCTCAAAGTGTGAAGTTCCATATCTTTCGAGTTTGGTGATCTCTGAGGCGGGAATTTTGTAGAATGAGGAGATGAAGGTATCGAGGGTTGTAATAACGAATTTTCTGAGTAGCATGGGGCTTCCGGGCGAGTGCATCTGCTGTAAACCGATGTCAGTTGTTTTTACCGGCAAAGTCTTGCTCAATTCTTGCACATACTCCACCATCCTTTTTTTCATGTCTGTCCCAATGGATCGCATAGGCAGGACATGTATTACTCTAGATGCTATGTCATGCCTACCCTGACATATGGCTGAGTAAAGGGCGAGTGAAAGTGTGCTCTTACCGTATCCTGTTGGAGCCTCCAAAAAAAGCAGAACATTTTCTCCGTTAGAAATTCTATCCTCAATAGACTCGAGGGCCTTAGTTAAGAGTGGTCTTGTCTCGCCACGCATGGCAGGTAATAGGCTGCATATTGTTTGATAAACGTCAGGCAGAGACGGCGACCCCATCTTCACCCACCATATAAGAGAGCACACCCTTGACTGGCTTAACCCTCATACGGCAGCTAATTATGGGGTCGCGTAGGCCTGGAACAATATATTCGATGTCATTTTGTTCGACGCCCCACTCGTATCCTACATTCCAGAAGCTTTCCACATACGTTCCTCCCAAGCCATACGGGCCTGTTTCTACATCCAAGATGTCTTCAACCGCTTTAGCAGGTATGTAAAACCTTGTTTCAAATTCTCTATCTTTTATGATATCGGCCTCGGTAAGTTCAACATCCTCCACAGTAGTGATGGACTCCTTAGCACCTATATGTGTGATCGAGTATGCCGCACTGGTTAGCCGCTTATCCCAGTCCGCCCCCAACAAATGCTCTGCACTAGCTTCATCCACTAAATATCCGACTACCATTTTAGCAGAGGGGCAGTAAACCTTGCCGGTAGGTAAGAGTCCGAATCTGTAGGTTGGGTCAGCTCGTCTACCAGACTTTTGGAACTGTAAGATTTGGTAGCGCAGGGGATCCTCCCAATACTTTCCGATTCCCCTCTTACTATCTAGTTCCGGTTGAAGAAAGGCTGAGGCGTATTTAAAAATGGTTGCGTAGGTTGCTGCTGGGGACATCAGTTTTCCATCCGTTAAAAGTATTTCGCCCCGCCCGGAAGCCTTTGCAAGACCTTTTGAGATCGCGCCAATCAACGTGGTTGGTGGTGGAAGAGAATGTGCATACTGGGCCTTCGCAACCTTTTTAGCCTTTATAGAGTAGCCCCACGCAAACACAAGCTCTATTCTAAGCGATATCATGACTTCATACTGCCAGCGCCTTATCCTTGAGTTGTTCTAGGGCTGATGCTATTATTTCCTCGATTGTTAGAGCCTCTTGGACGTCCTGATGCTTTTTTACATCTTCTTTTATAACCGACCAAGCTGCTATCTTTCCGTTGAAAATACCTGCGAACTTCTTCATTCTTTCACCTGTCTTTAATATATAATCTTTATAGTTTCCTGGCGAGACTACGAATGGTACTTCGGAGAGAGTAAAGATACAAGACATAAGCTCCGTGTTGGGCAGATATCTTGAGTGTTTTGCTCCGAACGATAGGTTTGATAACAAGCTTCCTAATGACTTAACTGCAGCCGTCCTACGCTTAGGAGCTTGCTCCGCTAGTATTGCCTCAGCTTTATGTGGCTTGCCGAAGGCCGTGGATGGAACTCCGATGCCGGCGATGTCGAGGTTTAGAGTCATGGTGTAAAGTGCTGACGCCGCCTCGATATTGTATATTGCTTGTCCCAGCCTCGCCCCCTCGCCTTCCCTCTTACCTTTTTGTTGTTTTGAGAAGAGGTATCTGACGTGGAATTGGGCCTCCACTGCTGCCGCATTAGTAACATCCTCCAATGCAGGCAATAGATAACCTACCTGCAGACGAGAGGTACGCTTAGCTGGAATCTTGCCCGCGTAGAGGAATCCACCAACATCAGCAACTATGTCTTTAAGTAATACATCGACCTCAAACCTGCGAATATCCTCATAATTACTAGGTGGCTCAATATCCTCCTCCGTCAAATAGTCGTCTTCCGAGAATTTTATGAACTCCTTTCGGCGTGAGTACACCCCCACAGGTAGCCCCATCCGTTCGGCCACATCCACAAGTTCTGACTGGTATCCGTGTGCTATCGACTCGCCGGACACGGCGGGAACGTATTTAACGCTGTAGCCGGTATTTCCTGGAATAACTATTGGCACGACTCGATGGCGTGAAACATTCCCAACAGTCTCAACAGCGTTTAAGGATTCGACGTTCACTAATAACCTAAGAGACGTGCTGAGAAACACTTCATTCACCCTCCTCACTTTCACTTTGCTCCCGTCCAATTTTCAGCTTAGATTCAACAGTGATAGCAGAAGCCAGCGTACCTATCTTCCTCGCCGCGGATATGTCCTTATAAACCTCTTCGAGGAACTTTCTCACAGTTTCGCCGGAAGGCATTCTACCAAAAATTCGATAGTTGTCAACCACGACATATGAATATCCCTTCGCGTCTTTTTCCACCCTAAGTCGAGGATTCTCATCCCTTTGATCGCTTTCCACAACCCGCAAAGCGTCGGTTATTGCTCTTACGGCGGGCTCGGGGCTTAAACAGTTGGCCATCCGATCAATCAACGAAGGAGAATCCGTTAGTATTGAGGCGGCTGAAAGAAGCACTGCCAAGTCCCTATATACTCGTGTTGGTTCTTCTTCTTGAGGCATGTCTGTACCTATTCATAAGTAGTTAATATCGTTTGCTACATTGGATTAGTTATTGTTTCAGAAATGTGAAAAAAATAAGCTTTATATACAGATAGATGAAACGAATAGCATGATAATTGTATTCACTTTCGGCTTCGACGAAAAGTTCGCCATCAGGTCTTTGCTGAGGAGGAGTGTAGGCGGTAATGACGAGGTAGTCGTACTGATCCCGAGCAATAGACCAGACGAAAGAAGCGAGAAAGCCCTTGCGGCCCTCGACGATTTCGTGAGTAGGTACGTTAATGGAAAGGGCGTTAAAAAATACGAGATTGAAATTGACAACCTTTATGTCGCGGTACCACGGATAGCTGGGCTGTTCAGGTCGTGGGCTAAGAGGCCGATCATACTTAATTTGAGCGGAGGAATGAGGTTGCTTATCATCGAGACGTTGATCGCCGCGATCTACTGCGGAATCCCCATCAGGGTGGAGCTGGAGACAGAGGATGGAAAGACCTTCGCCGAGTTTGAAACTCATCATCTACATCCTGTCCAGCTAGATTGGTTAGATGTGGAGATAATGAAAATTCTTGAGGGGAATAGGATGTCGCTTCGGGTCATCGCCGAAGCGCTTCGGGTCTCAAGACCAACCGCATGGCGACACATCAAGAAGCTTTCAGAGTCGGGTTTTGTTAAGCTTGAGGGCGTGACTGACAGGAAGAGAATGGGGGGTAGGTTTCTCGTTTCAAGCACAGCTCGAGCAACTCTCTATCTTAAGCTGTCTGGTATCAGCTATGGTGCATCTTGTTAGAAAGGTACCGATGTCTATAATTTTACGGTACACATAATATTGAATGGCACTCAATTACAACTCTTGCGTGGGTGTAAATTTAGGAGAATCTCTGCATCCTAAGAACCACATATGGAAGTCGCGTGACTACGTCAGATAGCAGATGCAGTCTTTAAAGGCAGTAAAAATCAAGACCGAGAACGATGCTATAGATTATCACAAAGGCAGAAAACGGGTTGATTAATTTCATAACTATGTGTGAACTCAAACTTGGGGCTGTAAAGGAACTTCTCGGTTAGTGACGAGCTATATTACATAATTTTTTCCGGCTATTTTCTGTGGGTGACGCGGAGTATTGTCCATCACGGCTTTAATGTGAAGTAGAGTCTCCTGTTAGATTTTCCCTTGTTCTCGATCTTTTTGAGGAGTATCTCGCCTATCTCCTTTGTGTTCTTGACGTGTGGTCCTCCGTCTAGCTGTGCGTCTATGCTGCCTATCTCGACTATTCTGAGGATGGGCAGGTCGGGTGGGGCTCTCGAGGCGAGTCTCACTAGGCCGGGTTGCCTGAGGGCCTCGTCGCGCTCGACGAACTTGATAACGACCTCGTGACCCTCCGCTATCCTTCTGTTGGCCTCTGATACGCATTCTTCTATAAGGGCCCTGTCCATCTTCTCTAGGCTGAAGTCTACTCGGGAGACCTCGGGCTCAACTTGGTTTCCCGTTATCAGTGCGCCGGTCCTGGAGTGTACTATAGCTGAGAGTATGTGGAGTGCTGTGTGCATGCGCATGAGTCGATACCTCCAGTCCCAATCCAGTATGCAGGTGATTCTCTCGCCGACTGGGATAGGGTTTGCTAGGCCCTCTAACTTGTGTATCACCCCGTTCTCGGATAGTTCGACACTAGTCACCACCGCTCTCCCTCCCTGGTATAATACCTCGCCCCTATCTGCCACGAGTCCGCCGCCTCTCGGGTGAAGCACCGTCCTGTCGGGGATGACGTAGCTCTCGCCGGACTCGACTACCCTCGCATCACACAACTTTAGATAAGAGTCGGTGAGATAGAGTAGCTCTGTATTTCCGTACCTCATGGTGGTGCGATAGGATTCCGGCGAGATAAGTTTTATTATCCGGGCCCCCTCTCGCTAGGAGTCCGGGCAAGTCGCGGAGCGTGCGCGTCTGTTATTTCTGGCCCTCCCTCTTTTCGCCTACGGCGCCGCTCTGCTGGTAAATGACCGTGCCAATCTCTTGGGCGGCCTTTCTCAGCTCCTCCATCAAAGACTTTATAGCCGGTATGTCGGATTTGCGTAATGCTTCCCGGAGTTTATCCGACGTCTCTTGGATCCTCTTCCTAACGTCTTCGCTTAGCTTGGACCCGTACTCTCCTAACGCCTTGTCAACAGTGTATAGCAGCGACTCTGCCTCGTTCTTCAGCATCGCCTCTTCCTTCCTCCGCCTGTCCTGCTCTGCGTACTGCTCCGCCTCCTTGATCATCCTCTCT
>Ga0197143_1002917_pt1 | contig 11947 bp, 10 predicted proteins | sample GBS70_MetaG_FD_148603 | JGI IMG/M metagenome (GOLD analysis project Ga0197143, IMG submission 148603) | Sediment microbial communities from Great Boiling Springs, Gerlach, Nevada, United States - GBS 70_MetaG | ecosystem: Environmental > Aquatic > Thermal springs > Hot (42-90C) > Sediment...
GTTCGCTCTAGAGTTCGCTAACAGGGATACATGGAACCTTGGGTTGGATGATGATTCTAGGAAGGGGTATAGAGTGCTTAAGGAGTTCAAGGAGTATGGCTATAACAAGGAGATAGGCTTAGGTGTTATTGATGTTCATGTTAACAACATTGAGAGCCCTGAGCTGGTTAGGGATAGGATACTCTATGCTGCTAACATACTTGGTGCTGAGAAGATATATGTTAACCCTGACTGTGGGTTAAGGACAAGGAGTAGAGATGTAGCAGTAAGCAAGTTAAGGAGCATGGTGCAAGGTGCTATGCTTGCTAGAAGTGCTTTAGAAGGAAGATAGATATAGATTTATGTGTTTGTAACATGTAAATGGTCTACCAACTGATGAAATGGGGTTAACTGCTATTGGCATACATCACTTAGCTATGACCCAATAGAAGGGTAGTTCATATACAACTGGAAGACACCTAACTAGAAGGATGCATGCTGGAAGGTTACAATATTATTTATCTTTTAATATAACCTTTACGCAATTGAAGGATACCATACAATCTAGCATAGTATATAATTATCTCTTACATTACTATATACATGGGTTCATTACAATCTGATATACTAAGACTACTCAAGGAGGATGAGACATTCAGATATGCTGTACTAGGATTACTAGGTTATGATACAATATTAAGAAGGTTAGAGGAGCATGATAGGAAGTTTAATGCTATACTTGAACGCTTAGATAAGCATACTAGCATACTAGAAGAGCATACTGCTATACTACAAGAACATACTAAAAGGTTAGAGGAGCATGATAGGAAGTTTAATGCTATACTTGAGGAGTTGAGCGTGCATAGAGCAAAGTTGGAAGAACATGATAAAAAATTCAATGAGGTGGTAATAGAGTTAAGAGATCTTAGAAAGGTTAGCGATGAGCATACCAGGATACTACAAGAGCATACCAAACTCTTAGAGGAGCATACCAGGATACTACAAGAGCATACAGCAAGGTTTGATAGGATAGATAAACGTTTAGATGATATAAATAAGAGTGTAGGCAGTATATCAGAGAAGTTCGGCTTCATATTAGAGGATATAGCAGTAACAAAGCTACCAATGCTATTGGCAAGGGAAGGTATATCTATAGATAGAGCAGATATAAAGGCTAGATACCCAATAGTTGTAAACGATAAGGAGATAGAGGTGGATATATACGTTGAAGGTAAGATCAATGGTAAGATGGTAAAGGTAGTAGGGGAGGTTAAAGGTAGGATAGATAGGAGTGATGTTGAGAGGTTCTACAGGAGGTTCAAAGGCTACGATGCATTCAAGTTCATCTTTGCTCATACAATAAGACCAGCTGCTGAGCGCAAGGCTAGGGAGCTAGGGATAAGGTTATACGCTACATATAGTTAAGGAAACTCAAATACTATACAAGATAACAACTTGTTAAAGCTCAGGAGACCGTCATAGGATGCATCACAGCTTAGCTCTGCTACCCCAGGTCTCATCATCGCTATGATCTCTTTACTATTACCAATTAATAAGTATTGAACCTTTTACGATAATTAATTAAGAATACTAGTCTTAAAGCATGCCATATTAATCTTTTACAACATTACCATATATAACGTTAATACATAGCTCATCTATCTCGATTAATGCATCCTTATCTATATGAACAGTTACAATAACCTTAAAGTATTATCAAACAATTCTTTTATAGCCTCAACATTCTCATAGAACCAATCAACATCATCCTTCTCTGTATGTGTCTTAACCTCTAATATATCTGATGATTATTACTTATAACTATATCAAGCTTATACTCCTTACCCTTTCTACTATACTTACCTTCTCTATCTATATATCTGAACCTCTTAGCATTATCTGGGTCTATGCCTAATCGCATAAGCTGTTCTCTGTAAATCTTAAGTACCATCTTATCCATATCCTTGCCTAACCTTCTTTCTATTGTACCCATGCTGGCAGTTAACTTAGAAACGTTAACACTTATTAGTAACTAATCTTTAATCTCTGCTATTATCTCATTAAACTTCCTATCATTTTCCTCTAGTCTCTATTTGCTAGCCTCGCCCCTCTGCTTGGATATATGCTAGTCTTACCGCAATATTCTTTATATTAGAATCTGTTAACCTTGCTATTGTCTCTAACCTTTGTAAGCCTAACAAGCCTACTATAGCGTACCTAAACTCCTCATCGCCCTTTAATAGCCTTAATAATATCGTCTTTAAGTTTATTAATAAGTTAAATACTATTCATAAAAATATAAATAACTGTTAATTATTTAGGTTCACTTTCATGTATTAATAGTAATGTAATTTAGTAGAGCTAAGATTCTCACTGTGGGACAGTAAAAATAATTATATAACTTAAATTATAGTATTAAAATAACATAATACTTATTAACTATATTGTTTTATGCTAAAATAATGAATATAAACAGAGGATTTGTAGTATGGCTCACAGGGTTATCTGGTTCTGGCAAGACAACTATAGGGAGGGTATTGCAACAGATATTAAGGGATAAAGGTTACAAGGTTGAGTTACTAGATGGTGATGAGGTTAGAAGGAATTTAAGCCCAGAGTTAGGTTTTAGTAAGCAGGATAGGGAGATACATGCAAAGAGAGTGGTATATATAAGCAAGTTATTAGCAAGGAATGGTGTAATAGTAATAGTATCTCTGATCTCTCCATATAGAGCGTTTAGAGCATATGCAAGAGAGGAGTTAAAGGACTTCGTTGAGGTTTATGTTAGATGCTCAATAGATACATGTATAAAGAGGGACCCCAAGGGATTGTACAAGAAGGCTTTAAACGGAGAGATAACAGATATGACTGGTATACAGGACCCTTATGAGGAACCTCTGAACCCAGAGGTTGTTGTAGATACAGATAAGCAGAGCGTAGATGAGTGCGTTAACACCATACTCGATGCTTTACTTAGATTAGGATACATAAGCTATAGTAATAATGCATCAAGCAAGGCTGAGAGAGTACTGGAATATAGATAGCCGATGTATTAATAGAAAAGATGAATGATGGTAATATGAACACTCTAGATGCAGGTTCATTCATTATATACACTATAGAACTTCTGATCAAGGATAACTTTAAAGATGTAATAATATGGGATGAGAAGTCTCTAGCATTAAAAGGCAAGTACTTCTATATTAGCATTAAGAGTGTACAGGCAGGTATATTCTTGGGTTTTACTATCAAAGATAAAAGACCAGATAGGTGCATAGTATTCTGCTTCTCGGATCCAAAAAGTAGGATAGATAGGAGAATAGCAGAATTACTAGAGCGTATATTCATTGACCTGAGTATAAGATTAAAGGAGAAGGGGTTCATTTTTATAAAGGGCGATCTACCGGCAATTGTAAGAAAGAGTGCTGATATAGCTAGTATGGATAAGAATGATATCTTGGAGTTCTTTAAGGAGTCTTTATATATGCTCTTACAGGAGCTCAATAGTTTAACCTTGAGATACTAATTTTTCATCGACTAATTATGAAATATAAAATATTATATGTAACCTAGTTTCTTTAATCTATCTTTTATCTCTTCGTCTTCTTCTTTTATCTCATTAATATCATTAGAACTAATAATAGAATCTTGAGATGCGTAATTTATTAATACTTCTGTAAGTATTTTCTCTATGCAATCTTCAACACTATTAAATTTGTATCTATTACTATTAACTATCTTTAGTATATCTTCATACAATTTTTTAGGTATGCTTATAGTAACCCTTTCCATGTCTAGTTATAAAGATATTAGATTTCATACTTATAAGCCAATCGATTTATACCCAGCCCTAAACGGTGATGATTCTTGCTTCTAAGGTGTTCATTGCTTTAGCGTTCATAGCCATTCTAGGCTTCATCATTTTCCTTTCCACCTTAAGCAATGGACATGTCATTACCCAGTTACCTCCTATTCTTCCTATTATTGAAGAACTTGGGGTTATGTTCATGTTATTGTTATAATTGTTATAATTGTTATATAGCTAATAATATAGAATGTTGTTGATAGTAACGATATATATGATGAGATTACCCTTCCTCTATACCTTATTGTAAAGTTGTTATTTGTCATATTCCTTTGAATACTTATGTGCTATACTCAAGGAAAGATGGTATAAATGGTTATACTGCCCATCATGATACTCAAGGAGGGTAAAGAGATACGGTAGATAGAGTATTCAGAGATATTATTGTAAATAAATAAAGATTGATTTTAATCATACGTTCTATCAATGTTTCTAAGCATTTAGATACCAATATTAGGACCCTTGATGAATAGTAAAGATATATAGCATATATCTTGAGTATATATGGGGCTATTACGTATTGATACCATAATATAATTTAGTATAACTTGTTCTTAAGTTAATAGAACCTAAAGATACATGACATTATATATTAAGCAGTATGGTGTTCTATTTATTACGTATCGATAGTATGATATAATAATTTAGTATCACTTACTCTTGAGTCTACTATTAATATAGTCTATCACTTCTTGAACAACCTTGCCTTGCATACCATCATACACTTGCTTAGCTCCCATAACTGCAAGTATTGTAGGTGTTATATCGTATATGCTGATTCTTCCAAGGTTTAAGCCTTTGTTATTCTTCTTGCTGTAAAATACGAATACACCATCATACCAATGAACAGAATCGTCAGGTCCAGTATCATTCTCTGATAAGTATAACGATCTATGCCCTATAGTATCAGCAGCGCGCCAGTACAAATCATCTAAATACACCATTAGATCTGGTCTATCGCCTATGCACTGCCTATAAAGCAACTCTGGCTTGAATACTCTGGTATTAAGATATTCTCCATCAGGACCCTTTATACTCATTATCTCTCTAATAAGATGATTCCTAAAACTCTCATACTCTTCTCTTGTTATTACACCATTTGATTCTCTACCTTTAACATTAAGGAATATTCTAGCATAGTAACCTCCCCAGCCCCATGCTTTAGTCTTGCTCCAATCAACCTCGCACTTGTCTAGATCTGTAACATTATCTGGGTATCTTTTAAGTACCAAGTAACCCTTCTCTATTAGCCACTCATTTATACAGAATGCACCTTTCATACCAGTAGTACCATGGTCAGATACAAGCATAACATATGTATCATCATCTATCAATGATAGCAACTCTCCTATCTTAGAGTCTATGAACTTGTAGTAATCTCTTATAACGTTCTCATACTTGTTGTTTGGTATATACTTTGGATGTCTCTTATCATGGAACTTCCAGAATGCATGATGCAATCTATCTACACCAATCTCAACGAACATGAAGTAATCCCAATACTCTTTCTTTAGCATATACTTTACTACAGCAAACCTCTTCTCTGTCATCTCATACAGATCCTTTAGTATAGTATCCCTATCCTCTGTTCTAAACACAACATCAAACATATACCTGCCTACCAACTGCTCAATCTCATGCCTTAACTCCTTAGGATATGTATAATCTACTTTATCGGAGGGAGTTATAAAGCATGATATTAGATTACCATTTATAGGATAAGGAGGATATGAAGGAGGGACTCCTATAATGCATGATCTCTTACCCATCTCTGCTAGATAATCCCATACCTTCTTTGCTCTTATGCTTGTAGAGTCTGCTATCCAACCATCTGTGTATGAGTAGCCTCTTCTATGCCTAAATCCATATATGCCTAATTCACCAGGGCTCTTGCTAGTCATCATAACCATCCATGCAGGAATAGTTATTGGGGGATGGCAACTCTCTAATATACTTGATACTCCATTCTCAACCATCATCCTTATATTTGGAAGATCATCGATTAGTTCATTGAAGAGTAGATCTGCTGGAACAGAGTCTAAACCTATTACTAATAACCTCATTACTTATACCAAAGTATTACTATTATTTAACCTTTATATAGTAGTAATCATGTAATATGTAATATATAACTTGTATTATGGTACTCAAACAACATAATATTTATAAACTTAAACGGTACTTTACCATTAGTTGAATAGTACCATGAGTAGGATGGTTAACGCTACAACTATTAACAATAACAATAATGATATCCTGCGTAACCTTGCCTTGCTGAAGAGCAAGGCACTAAGGGCAAAGGTGTGGTATAGAGCATTAAATATACATGAGAGAACTTTAGCATCTCTAGCATTAAAGTATATAAAGCAAGTAAGGAATAAGCAGTTAGCAATAGTGCTGGCAAGGATAGTTATTAAGCTAACATTGGCAGTAGATACTATGGCTAGAGCATTAAGCAATGGTTATGCTAGGGCATATGCATGGCTTAAGGGTATGATAAGCATGGGATGGAGCATGTATGCTCATCTTAGCAGTAGCATGGTAGAATGGTTTGCATGCATATATTATAATATAGCAGTAATAAGATTAGCAAAAGATATCAATTAGCTTAAAGATAACATAGATATGGTTAAGTTAGATATAGCATACTCAATAAAGGAGTACAATACTCTGTTTATAAAGGCTGCAGTTATAGTAGCAGCAGTAGTACTTATGTATATGCAAGATCTAGCAGTTATATTCAAGGATGCTCTTGTATTCAGTTCAGCTAACATAACCAACTACATCCTAATAATACCCTTCCTGGTAGCCTATATAATATATAGGAAGAGGAGGCTATTACTAGCTGTAGCATTAGATAACAATATTAGTAGGAGAATAGTTAGGAGAGGTAAGGCATTAAGGTTCGATGATATAATAGGCTTAACTTTAGTATTAGTAGCAGTAATACTTTACATATATGGCTCACTGACCCTCTATGCTCTAGAGTTCCATATATACTCAATACCATTACTCGCTGCTGGTCTAACAGCATTCCTCTTTAACATTAAGGTGTTAAGACATTCCATATTTGCAATAGTTATACTAGCATATCTACAGCCTCCTCCAGCAGAGTTGCTATCTGCCATAGCAGGGGATCTATCATGGCTATCAGCAACGATAGCAGAGTCTATACTTAAAGCATATGGCTTAAGCGTAACTTTAGAGGCAAGTTATGGTGCACCTGCATTAGTAGTAAGCAAGGAGAATATACAGATGCCATTCTTTGTAGGTGAGCCTAGCTCAGGGTTATTCTCTACTATAGGTTTATCACTCTTTGCATTGATAGCAGCATACATAGCAAGAGGGGCATTATGGAAGAGAGGTATAATGTTCATAATTGGATTCCCATTGTTCTTCTTCCTTAATGCATTAAGGATAGCAATAATACTCATTCTATGGTATCACTATGGTGAGCAGGTTAGTGAGTCATTCCATGCTGTTAGTGGGTCAATAATGGCTATACCAGGTACTTTAATTGTTCTTCTCATAGGCGATAAACTACTAAGAGTTAGTATAAGATCAACCTTTGCTAATAATAAAAAGAGTAACGAAGGATGCATTTACTGCAATAAGAGTTTTAGCCTCAATGAGCATGTATGCTTGGTATGCTCTAGAATACTTGCAAAGATGAAATGGATAAATACCAATAGTATAGCAAGGTTTGCTCTAATTGCATTGATAGTAAGCAGTACTATAGTGATCAATCAGGTTCAGGCAAGTACTCCAGTAGCAGATAGTATAGCAAAGAGGCTTATGTCATTCGATATTAGTGGTATAACAGGTAGGGAAAGGGAAACTGTTGGTCTATTACTCCCAGAGTTGGATGGTTACATACTAGAGTATGCTTATAGAGATCAGAGGGTTGAGAAGGTATTAAGGCAGGATGCTGCATTAGCATACAGGTACATAAAGGTTGAAGATGATAATAGTAGCAATACAGATGAGATAAGTAAGATACTGAATAGAAAGTCATTCTATGTTGGTGTACAGATATCAAATGGTAGGCATAAGTGGGAAGATTCAATGCTAATATATCCATCTAGGGTAGGGAGACCAACAGCAGAGGTGTTAGAATTAAAGGATGTTAATATAAGTAAGGATGATAATGCAAGGTTATTTGCTTACATAAGACCCAGTCAGAAGCAGGCAGAGATAGTACTTTACTGGTTCGAGAGGATGCCCCTAAGATTCAATGATGCATATGAGAATAGGAATATACAGATAGTGTTATGGTCTTACCTTAGCACTCTAGCAAGGAATGGGTTCATAAAGGATGAGAATGATATCAAAGGTGCTGAGGAGTTCTATATTGCTATTGCTAAGCAGATAAAGGCACATTACGATACTATAAAGACTCAGTTACAGCAAGAGAAGGTAGTTCAGGATATAGTTAAGGAGAGATTCCCATTGATAATGAGCGCTAGTATAGCACCAGCTGCACTACTCTCGTTGAGAGAGTTCTCTAGGGTTAATGCGATTAAGAATAATAGCAATAGATTATACACTAGGCTAAGCAATGATGATAAGATGCTTATAAATGCTATTATAAATGCTAGCAAAGATAAAGGTTATGCTACCACTGAGCAAGTAGCAGTAGAGTATTCAAGGTTAGCTAACAGGAGTGTAAGCATAGATGATATGATGAGCATGCTAATAAATGCTAGAGACTCTGGATTAGTGAAGAGTATGATAGTAAGCATTAATGATGAACCATTGCTTGTATGGAAGAGTAATATAGTCTAATGGTGAAGTAATATGAACAGAATAATATGCATATATAGCAGAATCATAATAAGCAAAGATTAAGATTTAAGATTTATGGGTAATAAGAATACAGTACTAGTTACTGGAGGGGCAGGTTTTATAGGCAGCTATCTAGTTGATAGATTATTAGATGATGGTAATACTGTGCATGTCTTAGATAATTTAAGTACTGGTAGCATAGAGCATATAAATAGATGGAACAATAATAACAATAATAACTTTAGATTCTTTAAACTTGATCTTGTAAATGAGCCTATCGAATGTAATGATGATAGATACTCAACTATATTCCATCTAGCAGCAAACCCAGATGTAAGATCAAGTTCTATAAATCCTAAGGAGCATCTTGAACAGAATATAATCTCAACATTTAATATATTAGAGTATGCAAGGAAGCATGATGTTGATACATTTGTATTTACATCCTCATCTACTGTATATGGCGAGCCTAATGTTATTCCAACACCAGAAGATACACCATTGATGCCTATATCTATGTATGGGGCAAGTAAGGCAGCATGTGAGTCAATGATATGCTCATATGCTTATATGTATGGAATTAAGGCAGTGATATACAGGTTAGCTAATGTTATAGGTACAAGGAGCACCCATGGAGTAATATACGATTTTATAAATAAACTGATAAGGAATAGAAATATGCTAGAGATACTTGGTAATGGTAAACAGAAGAAATCATACATACATGTTAGCGATTGTATAAATGCCATGCTTATAGGATTAAATAGTAATGATAGGGTAAATATATTCAATGTAGGTTCAGATGATTATATAGATGTTATAACAATAGCAGATACAGTTATAAATGCTTTAGGATTAAGTAATGTTCAATTAAAGTTTATTGATAACGGTGATGGGAGAGGATGGAAAGGAGATGTTAAGATAATGCTGCTAGATACTACAAGATTAAAGAGATTAGGATGGAGAGCAATGTACAATAGTAAGGAGGCTTTAATAGTGACAGTGAATGATATAGTCAAGAATATGATAAAATTATGACTCTTCAAAATAGAAACTATGCTATCACTAGTAACAAATTAAACATATTACATGTAGTACAGTATGACTTCAAGACACTTAAAGGTGGTATACAAAGATATGTTAAAGATCTAAGTGAATTACAAGCTGAAAGAGGATATAACGTAACTATTTATTGCTGTTCCAAGTCGACAGGAAAAGAAGTCATTAATGGTATAACGATCAAGCGATTTAATTATTTTGATATACTTAGAACACCTATCTCATTAAGTATGATAATTTCTTTTCTGAAAGAAAGGTTTGATATTATACATATTCATGCGCAGTTTCCTTTTGTAGCAGAACTAATAGCATTAATAGCAAAATTAAAAGGTATTCCCATAGTGATAACATATCATAATGAAGCTGAGTTAGCATCAAATTCACCAATTATTAAAATAGTATATAATATATGGAAGAATACTTTGCTTAAGATGATGTTAGATCTAAGTAATCTAATAATAACAACTAATGAAGAATTTGTCATGACATCTAGAATATTAAATAAAATAAAGTATAAGAAAAAGATTAAGACTATTCCTTGTGGTATATTATATACAAATAAGCATATTAAAGTATCAAATAAATATCAACCAAAAGACTATCTGTTATATGTAGGAAGAATAAAACGAGAGAAAGGGTTGCATCTAATACTAGAGGCATTATTTATACTCAAAAAAAGGAATATCAATCTGGATCTTATAATCATTGGAGAGGCTACGAGAGATGATGAGTTAAAATATAAGGACGAATTAGAGAATTTAATTAATAAATTCGATCTTACTAAGAATGTTAGATTTACTGGATATGTATCAGACGAAGAATTAGATGACTATTATGCTAATGCATTAGCGCTGATATTACCATCCATAAATCGATTGGAAGGTTTTGGTATTGTACAACTAGAGGCTATGAAGCATGGAATACCTATAATAGTATCAGATATACCTGGTCCAAGAAGCGTTTCAAAGGGATTATCCATATTATTTAATCTGAATGATGCAGTAAGTCTTTCTAATGCCATATTAAAGGCCATGGATCCTGTCCTTAGAGAAAATATAGGACATAAATCTTTTGAAATTATTAAAGAGTATGATTGGACTAAGCTAATAGATAAGATCGAAGAATTATATCTTGGATTACTAAAAAGAAAGTAAGAATAATTTATGAATATACTAGCAACAACACCGTATTTCTATCCTGAAGGTGGAGGATTGGAAAGATACGCATATAATATATTTAAGGGGTTAGTAAGAAAAGGGCATAAGGTAACTGTATTTTGTGCCACAAAAAGCGGTTATGATTATAGTGAAGAGATAGATGGTATTATTGTGAATAGATTAAAACCAGATATTATAATATCTAATACACCAATACGTTTTAATCTATTTAGCATATTAAATAAGGCTATACTAACTAATAAATACGATTTAATTAATAGTCATACTCCAGTACCATACTTTGCTGAGATTGCATCACTAGTAGCATATAGACATAAGATGGATTATATTGTCACATTTCATGTAGCAGAGAATACCTCACCAAGGTTATGGCTTAATGTTATATATAAATTATTAGATATAACTATTGAACCAATAATGTTTAATATAGCAAGAATGATAATAGCGGTAAATGAACTGATAAGACAGGGTTATCTTGCAAGATTTAGTTATAAGACTAAAGTTATACCACCAGGTGTTGATACTAATAAATATAAACCAAATAAATATAATATTAGTGGTAAGCAATTACTATTTATAGCACCATTAAGCAAATCATATGAATGGAAAGGATTAGGGATATTACTTGATGCTATGCCATTAGTAATTAGAGATCATCCTAATGCCATACTTACAATAGTGGGAGATGGTCCACTTAAAGATGAATATATTAATATATGTAAAAAGAAAGGGATAGATAATAATGTTATATTTAAAGGGAGACTCGCGGAAGATGAATTGATAAAATGTTATCAGGAATCAACACTGCTTATCATTCCTAGCATTGCAGTGGAGTCATTTCCTTTGAGAATGTTAGAGGCAAATGCATGTGGTATTCCTATTGTAGCAAGCAGAGTTGGAGGCATACCTTATTATATAAAAGATGGTTTTAACGGCATGTTAGTAGAACCAAAGAACCATTTAATGCTAGCAGATAAGATAACTGAGTTATTAAATAATGAAGAATTATTAATGAGTATGTCTATTAATAGTAGAAGAATAGCATTAGAATATGATTGGAATATAATAATAGATAAGACTA
>Ga0197143_1002918_pt1 | contig 11945 bp, 17 predicted proteins | sample GBS70_MetaG_FD_148603 | JGI IMG/M metagenome (GOLD analysis project Ga0197143, IMG submission 148603) | Sediment microbial communities from Great Boiling Springs, Gerlach, Nevada, United States - GBS 70_MetaG | ecosystem: Environmental > Aquatic > Thermal springs > Hot (42-90C) > Sediment...
CAACATACACCACAATCTTTTCCAAAACCACGTTTCTTAGGAAAAGTTTCAATAGCATTGTTAATGATAACTTTAATAATCGTAGTTTTAAATATCCATCTACAATACGAAATTGTTTCTGATATAATAAATGAACTATTTTTTTTAACATCAGTTTTTGTCACAGGTTCTTTGGTTGATTATATTGGATACGCTAGAAAAGTTTTCTCAAAATAAAATTTTGTTATAAAAGATAATGAAAAATTTTATAATATTTTTTTTATCATACATAATTGGTGGTATCCCCACTGCATTTATATTAACTAAAATCTTTAAAGGAGTAGATATACGAACTGTTGGGTCAAAAAATCCTGGCACAACAAATGTGATACGTACAGCAGGATTTTTGTTAGGAGCAATAACATTTATCATAGATTTTTTGAAAGGAGGAATATCTATATTTATTACAAAAAAATATTTAGGATATGAATTTTTGCCACTAACAATGTTTTTTACCGTGCTTGGGCATACAACATCCCCTTTTCTTTCGTTTAAAGGGGGAAAAGGTGTTGCAACATTTTTTGGTTCGCTATTTGCAATTTCAACTAATATGTTTATATATAGCTGTATTTGTTTTGCAATTATATTTTTATTAACACATATTGTGTCAATATCTTCTATTGTTTCAGTATTTTTTTTCTTTTGGTATGTGTTGTTAAAAAATCCAGTTGAGTATCAAGACACAAAAATATTTTTTCTATTAACAGTCTTATGGATAATCTATAGACACAAGTCAAATATCAAAAGGTTAATATTAAAAGAAGAAAAAAGGTTGTTTTAAAATATGAAAAACATTTTTATAATAGGTGGAGGTTGTTGGGGGGCAACCTTAGCAACAATATATGCTAAGAAGGGATTAAAAATTACCATCTATGAACCTGTTTTGGAAAACTATAATTATCTTAAACAACATCGTCACCCAAAATTTTTTAAGTATGTAAGTATCCCTGAAAATGTAAACATTACTAACGATGCGAATCAAATACAAAAAAATGATATTGTTTTTTTAGTAATACCATCAATTTATGTGTTACCAATATTGAATAAATTTAAAAATGTAAATACTAAAGAAAAAATTTTTATTTCTTGTGTTAAAGGGTTTGAACCAAAAACTTTTAATTCTATCTCAAAAACAATTGCTGAAAGTTTAAAAATTAATAAAGAAAAAATTTTTGTCTTAAGTGGACCTTCTCATGCTGAAGAAGTTGCTATGGAAAAACCTACAGCAGTATCTTTAGCAGGAGTAAATAAGGATCTGCTTGTTAAATTACAAAAATTGTTAGCAACACAAATGTTAAGGATTTATGTCAATACAGACATTGTTGGGGTAGAAATAGCAGGAGCTGTGAAAAATATATATGCTATTGCTGCCGGCATCTGTGATGGTCTTAAGCTTGGTAATAATGCAAAAGCTGCTTTAATTACACGTTCATTAAAAGAAATGATATTAGTTGGCAACCTTTTCGGTGCAGAAACAAAAACCTTTTTTGGTTTATCAGGAATTGGTGATTTACTTACAACGGCTTATTCACCTTATTCAAGAAACCGTACTTTTGGCGAATATATTGCTAAATACAAAAACATAGAAAAAGCAAAACAAAAAATTCATACTTTTATCGAAGGTATCTACACTGTAAAAACAATTAATAAAATTGCAAAAAAATATTCTCTAGAGTTACCTATTGCAGAAGAAGTTTATAAAATTATATATAAAAACAAACCGCCAGAACTTTCAATAAAATCTTTATTAACAAGACCGTTAAAAGAAGAGTTTAGTTGGTTAAAATGAATAAAAATGATTTAATTAAAATATTAACACAATATACTTTAACAAAAAATGATGCAAAAAAGTTTGTAAATATTATTTTTGACTCAATAAGAGATGCTTTGTTATCTGGTGAAAAAGTTGTGATACAAAACTTTGGTAGTTTTATTCCAAAATTTTATAAATCAAAAAGAATGTATAATCCAAAACAAAAAAAATACGTTGTATTAACACCAAGAAAAAAAATAAAATTTACTCTTTCTAAAAAATTTTTTGCAGCGTTAAACTTAAAAGAAAAAAAGTAAGCAACTATGACTGAAGAAAACAAACAACATTACTATACTATCAAAGAGTTTGCAAAAAAAGTTGGTGTTGAAGAATATGTGTTAAGATACTGGGAAAGTGTATTTCCACAATTAAAACCTTTAAAAACTGAAAAAGGGCATAGAAGATATACAGACGAACATATACCTATTGTAGAAAAAATTAAAGAACTTATGTGGGAAAAAAAATATACTATTGAAGGAGCAAGAAAGGAATTAAAAGAATTTTTTTCTAAAAAGAAAAATGTGCAATCCACATTATTTTTAGATTTCCAAACTGCAGGTAATAAAAAAATATTAAACGAAATTAAAAGTGTTTTAGAAGAAATTTTAAAAATTCTTGAAGAATAGATATGATAGAAAATCTTGTACAACTTTTTTCTAATTTACCAAAAGAAGTTGCAATAATACTTATCTCAGCCATTCCTATAAGCGAACTACGTGGTGCTATACCAGTAGGTATTGGTATCTATAAGTTTAGTGTAACCAAAACATTAACTTTAGCAATAATTGGTAATTTATCTTTTGTTATACCATTCTTATGGTTTTTAAATAACTTACATTTGCATTTTATGAAATATTATTACTACAACAAATTTTTTACTTGGTGGTTCAGTAAAGTAAAGCCAAGAACAAAAAATATTGAAAAATATGAATATGTTGGACTAGCTTTGTTTGTTGCTATACCTTTACCTGTGACTGGTGCTTGGAGTGGATGTGTAGCAAGCTATCTTTTAGGATTAGACTTTTGGAAATCAGTTGTAGCTATATCAATAGGAGTTTTAATTGCAGCAATAATTGTGACCGTTATCACTCTTGTTACTACACAAACTATTCAATTAATAATTTAAAAAGCGGGCGATGGGATTCGAACCCACGACCTTCTGCTTGGCAAGCAGACGTTCTTAAACCAGGCTGAACTACGCCCGCATTTTCCTAGTTTTTTAATTTATAAAATCAATAAATAAAAGTCAATATTTTTGATTTTATTTCTAACAAATTTAAAACGAAAGGAGAAAAAAAATGAAAAATGCTATAATAAGTGTATCAGATAAAACAAATTTAATAGAGTTTGCAAAAGAACTTAATAATATAGGAATAAAAATTTATTCAACTGGTGGAACTGCAAAAATTTTAAAAGAGCATAATATCAGTGTTATAGAAATATCTGAATACACTTCTTTTGCAGAAATTTTAGATGGAAGAGTTAAAACTTTACACCCAAAAATTCACGGTGGTATACTTGCAAAACGAAACAAACAAGAACATATGCAAGAGATTCAAAAATATAATATTACTCTTTTCGATCTTGTAGTAGTAAACCTTTATCCATTTGAAGAAACTCTACAAAAAACAAATGATGAAGAAGAAATTATTGAAAACATTGATATTGGGGGTGTTACACTTATTCGTGCAGCAGCAAAAAATTATAAAGATGTAGCTGTTGTTGTTGACTATAACGATTATCCCGAAGTTATACATAGAATCAAAAATAACACATTAGATTTAGAATACAAAAAATATCTTGCAACAAAAGCATTTTTACATACTGCAAGATATGATTCTATAATCTCAAACTGGTTTGTTAAAACTTCAAAAAAAGAAGTTTTTGATTTTGAAGAAATATCTATCGGACTTAAAAAAGTGTCTAACTTAAGATATGGAGAGAATCCACATCAAAAAGCTGCTTTGTTCAAATTCGCGTCAAAAACATCAAGTTTAGTTTCTGCAGAAAAGTTGCAAGGTAAAGAATTGTCATATAACAATTACTTAGATTTAGATTCAGCAATGAATATTGTAAAAAATTTTTCAAATCCTGCTTGTGTTATAATAAAACATAACAATCCTTGTGGTGTAGCAGAAGCAAATACTTTGTTAGATGCATATAAAAAAGCATTAAGTTGTGACCCTGTTTCTGCATTTGGTGGTATAATTGCTTTTAATTACGAAGTGGACGAAAATACTGCAAAAGAAGTTATTAACCTATTTACAGAATGTATAATTGCACCTGCGTATACACAAAAAGCAAAAGAAGTGTTCTCAAAAAAGAAAGATTTAAGATTATTAGTACTACCAGGGTTGATGAATTCAATAACAGAAGAAATTGAGTTTAGACAAATTGACGGTGGGATGCTTGTTCAATCAAAAGATTTAACTCTGTATAATGAACTTGTATATGTAACAAAACGGCACCCAACTGAACAAGAACTTAAAAGTTTAATTTTCGCGTTTAAAGTTGTAAAATATGTAAAATCAAATGCTATAGTGTTAGCAAAAGGAACACAAACTGTTGGTATAGGTGCGGGACAAATGTCACGTATCGACGCGTTGAAAATTGCCACAATCAAAATGAACCAAATTGATAAAGAAATTTTAGAGTCGTTAAAGGAATATCCACTTGTTTTAGCATCGGATGCGTTTTTCCCGTTCAACGATGTTGTGAATGAAGCTGCAAAAATTGGTGTTTCTGCTATAATACAACCTGGTGGATCCGTACGAGATGCAGATTCTATATCTTTAGCGAATGAATACAATATAGCTATGGTCTTTACCAAAACTCGCCACTTTAAACATTGATAGATGAGAGATGTTTAGAAAAACTTTTGTTTTTTTAAGAGTCTTAACTATATTTCTAGTATGTGTTTTACATGTTTTTTCAAAAGAGTTGCCAACAGAACTTTTGGGTTTCCAAATTAATACTGAATTAAAAAGTGTAAAAAAATCTGTACAATTAAAAAAAATCAAAAATTCGTTTGAAAAAGTTTACAAGGTTTTATATATTGAACAAAGTATTGAAACTTATCTTTATTTTTTTAATAAAAAAATTTACAAAATAATTATCTGTTTTTCTGAAAAAGTTTTTGACCAAGAAGATTGGGAAAACATTGTTAGCCAAGCAATTTCTTTGTACGATAGACCTAAAAAAGTTTTTGTAACACATCAAAATGGTTCAACACAAGAAGTTTATCTTTGGGAAGATGAAAAAGTAAAATATATGTACAAAAAAGTTAGTAAAGAAAATAAAATACAGAATTTTAGTATAGAACTAGTAGATAAACATACTGAACAAAAAATAACACAATTGTCTTTTATAAAAAAGTTATATCTCAGATTGATTAATTTGTTTTAAAAACAATGAAAAACTTTCTTATAAATTTAGTAAAAACAGCTGGAAGAATTTTGCAAAAATATTATTATTCAGATATATCACAGTTGTCATTAAAATATAAATCAAAACATAATCCCGTAACAAAAGCAGATAAAGAAGCTGAAGAAATTATAAAATATATGATATCTAAAAAATTTCCTAACGATAAATTTATATGTGAAGAAAGTTGTCCTACAGTTGACAAACTTAATAAAGAACAAAGATACTGGGTGATAGACCCACTTGATGGTACCGTAAATTTTTCACACAAACTTCCAATATTTTGTATCTCAATTGCTATAATAGAAAATAACGATATTGTTGAAGGAATTGTATATAATCCTATAACAAAAGATTTGTATTATGCAAAAAAAGGATGTGGAGCGTATAAAAATAATAAAAAAATACTTGTATCTAAAATAAAAAATTTGTATAATTCTTTATTAGTAACAGGTTTTCCATATTATACATATAAAAATCCACAACGGGTGTTTAAATTGTTTAACAAATTTGCGATTTCTGCACAAGCAGTACGTAGATTAGGTTCAGCAGCGTTAGACCTTTGTATGGTAGCCGAAGGTATCTTTGAAGGATTTTGGGAAGAAAACTTGCAAATATGGGATGTAGCAGCAGGATCTTTAATTGTTAAAGAAGCTGGAGGAGAAGTAACAGATTTTTTTGGTAAAGATAATTATTTGTTTGGTAAAACAATAGTTGCAACAAACGGAAAAATACATAAACAAATGTTGAATATTATAAGCAAAACAGTCAAAAGTTAAGAAGACGGGGCGTAGCTCAGTTTGGATTAGAGCGCACGGCTTGGGACCGTGAGGTCGGAGGTTCAAATCCTCTCGCCCCGACCAAAAAGAAAATTATTTTTATTTTTTTACTTAAAATGAAACTGAAACAAATTAGTGAATTTTTACCACGGGAAAAACTTTTAAAATACAACAGACCCGATAAACTCAAAAATGAAGAGTTGCTTGCTATCATCCTTAGAACTGGAACAAAAAATTACAATGTGTTAACTTTAGCAAAAAAAATTTTAAAACAATATGGTAAAGAATTACCTTATGTTTCAGTAAATGAGTTAAAAAATTTTTTAGGTATAGGTGAAGCACGTGCATGTAGTATTGTTGCATGTTTTGAACTTGGTAAACGTTTGTTAAGAGATAAAAAGACATATCTTTATCTTACACCGAAAGATGTATACGAACGACTTTCAGAATACAGAACAGCTAAAAAAGAATATTTTTTTGTGTTTTACCTCGACAGTAGAAACCAAGAAATAAAATGTGAAGTTGTAAGTGTTGGGATTTTAAATTCAAGTTTAGTACATCCAAGGGAAGTGTTTGAACCTGCAGTGAAACATCTTGCATGTCAGATTATTGTTGCACATAATCATCCATCAGGTTGTTTAGAACCGTCAAAAGATGATCTTGAGATTACACAACGTTTAATAAAAGCAGGTGAAATACTTGGTATAGAACTGTTAGATCATGTTATTGTTGCTAAAAACGGATATTTTAGTTTTAAAGAATATAAACTTATGTAACAACAAATTGTTGAGGTTAAACATATGAAAGAATGTAAAATAAATGAAAATCTTAAAATTTGTCCATGCAGTTATCCAGTGTGTTCCAGAAAAGGTATTTGTTGTGAATGTTTGCATTACCACAGAGAAAGAGGGGAACTGCCAGCATGTTATTTTTCACCAAAAGTTGAAAAAACATACGACAGAAGTATCGAAAATTTTATAAAAAATTATAAAAAATAATAAGTCTCATTTCAAACAATCTAAAGGAAAACCAAAAAATGAGTATAAGACCTATAGTGATGAAATTTGGGGGTTCTTCAGTAGCAAATGTTGAACGTATAAAAAATGTTGCTAAAATCATTGTTAATAAAAAGAAAAAGTATAAACATATTGTAGTTGTTGTTTCAGCACCTGGAGATATGACCGACGAACTTATTGAAAAAGCATACCAAATCACTCCTGACCCTGATAAACGAGAATTTGATATGTTGTTATCTACAGGAGAACAAATATCAATTGCTCTTTTAGCAATGGCATTACATACATTAAACTGTGATGCTATTTCTTTAACAGGACCACAAGCAGGCATCTATGCTGATGCATCATATACCAAAGCTAAAATTATTGATATTGATACAAAAAAAATAAAAAGATATTTAAAACAAGGTAAAGTGGTTATAGTTGCTGGTTTTCAAGGAATAAATCCTTATCAAGATATAACAACCTTAGGACGGGGCGGTTCTGACCTTACCGCAATAGCGTTAGCTGCAAAGTTAAAAAGTCCTATCTGCGAAATATATACAGATGTAGAAGGTGTCTATACTACAGATCCAAGAATTGTACCAGAAGCAAGAAAAATTAATTATCTTACCTATGACGAAATGCTTGAGATAGCAGGCAGTGGCGCACAAGTTATGATGGCAAGATCTATTGAAGTAGCAAAAAAATATAATGTTAAACTTGAAATAAAATCGTCTCTTGTTCGAAAACCAGGAACAATAATTTATAAATAAAATTCTTAACTTTCTTTTTGAAAATTCTATCATTATTTCGCTACTCATATTTTGCCAAAATTATTGTCCTTATATTGACATATATAAAATAAATTTGTATCTTTTTATTCGTATGAACAACAATAAAGTATTGCTTCATATTTGTTGTGGAATATGCGCATTAGAATCTATAAATAGGTTACTACAGCAAAAGTATAAAGTTATAGGTTACTTTTACAACCCTAACATTTATCCAAAAGAAGAATATCAAAAAAGATTACAAGTTGTTGAAAAAGTTGCTGAAATATACAATATTAAGATCATCTATGATAATTACGAACCTGAAGTTTGGCAAAAATTATGTGGACAATACGAAAGCGAACCTGAAGGGGGAAAAAGATGTTTATTGTGTTATGAATTAAGATTAAGAAAAACATACAATACTATGGTAAAAGAAAATCTTGATTTATTCACTACGACACTTACTATAAGTCCACATAAAAAATCAAATATAATTTTTGAAATAGGTGAAAAAATTGGTGGTGAAAAATTTTTAAAAATTGATTTTAAAAAACATGACGGATTTAAAAAAACTATTGAACTAGCAAAACAATTCGAGTTTTATAGACAAAATTATTGTGGATGCAAATTTTCATTAAGAAAAACTATCTTATGAAAAAAACTAATCTTGTAGCAGTATTTACCTGCGAAAATATCAACAAACAATTATCTTTGCTTAAAAAATACAAAAATTTTATTGACAGCGTAGAAATAAGGGTTGACTCCTTTTATAAGAATAATAAAATCAAAGAAATACCAAATATTATAAAAAATATAAAAGATACTATACCAAAGATAAAAATTATTATAACATTCAGAAAACTTGAAGAAGGTGGTTGTGTAAAAGTTTATGAAAAAACAAGGCAATTTGTAATAACAGAACTTTTAAAAAGTTCTCATCAATACATAAATTTCGTAGATATTGAATTTTTCTCTAAAATAAAAAATAAAATAATTAATCTAGCAAAAAAATATAAAAAAATTGTAATTTTATCGTTTCATAAATTAGACAAAAATTTTAAGCTAAATGAAGTAACAAAAATAATTAAAAAAATGCAAAAATTTGTTAATAGCAATAAAAAACACTGCATCATTAAAATAGTTGTTTATTGTGATTCATTATACAAATACATCGAGATCTTAAAAAGTGCTCACATTAAGCCAACAACGAAAACAAAAGTTTTTAAAAACATAAGCATTTTTTCTGTTGGCAAAACTTCGATACTTTCAAGGCTAATTTGTTTCGTTTTGGATATGCCAATTGTTTACGCTGCACTATCAAAAGCAGTAATCAAAACACAGCCTACTATAAAACAGATTGTCAAAATAAAAAGACTTCTTGCCAACAACTAAATTCTAAAAACTTAAACTTAAAATGACGATTTAAAACTTAATCCGGCTATTGAATTTAACCAAATTTTAATCTAATTTTAAGTTCCTATAAGATATAGTGTGTAAATCAATTGATAATTTAATGAAATTTATCAAAGAACTGTTAAAGAATAATAGAACCTTGTTTTTTTTCAAATCCAGCAAGGTCCAGTCCAAACATCCACCAGATTTGCCTCACATATTTTAGGCGTGGTTTTTTTCTATTTGCTTCCCAGTCTCTTACACTCCTTTCAGTTGTTCCTAAAAGTTCAGCTAATTCTTTTTGTGTCATTTTTAGAACTTCAACTCTGAATCTTCTTAGTACCTGACCAGGATTTTTGCACCCCTCACGAATTTTAGAAACATTTTCTCTTACAAAGTTTCTAATTTCTTGTATTTGTTCATCTGTTAGCTGCATAGTTTAATAATTTTTTACTTTTATAAAAAAATAATTTTATAGCAATTATTTCAAGCTATTGTTGATATTTAATTGCTATTGCTATGATTGCATCTTTTGTTCTTTCTTTGATTATTATTGCATCAGCGCCAACTTCTTTTGCTTTTTTGATAGCTTTTTCTAAAGTAGCTTTTTCTGTAATTGTTCTTGGTGCGTGAATTTCGCCGATTTCAGTATATGATCGTTGTGGTGCAGTATTAAGTATTTCAACATTTTCTGTTTGTTCAAATTTCTGAGTTGTATATGCAGTAAAAGAAGCAGGCGAGATTGGTTTTAATATAATATATGCAATAGATAAGATTAATCCAATTGTGAGTATTGTTACTGAAATATCTGCTTCCCCTTTATTTTTTTTGTTATTCATTTTATTACCCCCTTTTCTTTCAAAAATTTTTCAATTTGATATGTCCAAATTTCATTTGGTTTTCTTTTACCTGATTCCCACTCTGAGATTGTGGTAAAATGCACTTTTAATTCTTTAGCAAGCTTTTGTTGTGATAACTTATTTTCCAATCTATACTTTTTTAATAATTTTATGAGATTCATTTTGTATTCTTTAGTATATTTTAGCATTCTTATTTTCCTTTGTCAATAGTTTGAAAAAAAATTTTTTATTAAATTTTTTTCGTCGTAAATTATTATTTTATTTTTTTACTAAATTATTTTTTTATAAACAATAGTGAGCAAAAAAACACAGCTTTAATTATACCATTGTTGATAAAAAATATAAAAGAATGATAAAAAAATCAAGGGTGGGGAGACAACAGAGCGTAGTGGAGCGAGCAACTGTAAGCAATTTTTCATCCTGGGAATTGAAAAATCATCTGCACACTACAAAAACCTCGCTGGGGTTTTTGTAGTTTAATCCCGTCGTAGACGGGATTGTGCAGTTGATTTTTGCATGGTCAATTCCCGAAGAAAAATTGCGATAAACGGTTGCGAGCGGAACAGCTCTGTTGTCGGGTGGGGTTCTTCCTTATTGGTTTCTGGGGATGGAGAAACCATTAAGGAAGGTAGAAGGATAAAGGAAGTGGGTGGGGGAGCAATTAGTTTGTGTAAAGCGTAGCGGAGTGAAGAATTGCAGAAAGTGTTTCAGCGTCTCAAATCCGCGCTGGGGATTTGAGACTTGGTTTTGCTTTTAAGCAAAACCGCTGAAATACTTTCTGGCATGGTCAATTCATCACGAAGCGGAGCGAAACAATCACAAATTAATTGCGATTTGGGGATAGGTGTTTTACTCATTAACAATTTTTTCAGCAGTAGTATTTTCAGGTAGTTTACAATATTTCAATATCAATTCTTCTACAACTTCAGACTGAGTTTTATCATATTTTAGTGCGTATAATTTTAGAGTTTTAATTGCTTTTGTTGTTAACCAGAAAGCGGTTTGTTTTAGTCCAAGATCTTTATACTTGTGTATATATTTATATTCGTTTCTAAGTGCTTGTTTAATTTGTTCTTCTTTATTTTGTTGTTCTTGTGATTGATTTTGTGTTTGAGGTAGAAACACATCGATACCTTTTATTGAAGGTCTTTTAGTCATAGTAGTTTTAACACCTCCTTTGCTAAATTTTTATATTGTTCTGCTTGTTCAGAGTTGTGATAAAATTTTACAAGCGGTATACCTTCAACTGTAGCATATGAAAACTTTATAGTTTTTGTAATGATTGTATCAAAAGTATCAAAAAACTTTTTAGTTTCCTCAACAATTTCTTTAGAATGTATACTCCTTTTATCAAACATAGTAAAGAGTATTTTCATTAGTAGATTGGGATTCACAATTTTAGCTTTGTCAATAATTTTTGTAAGGTGTCCTAAAGCTTTCATAGATAAGAACTCGCATTGTAGTGGAACGATTATCAAATCAGCAGCGACAATAGCGTTGATAGTTAGCACTCCTAACGATGGTGGTGAATCGATGATCGCAAAATCAAAACTAAGTTGTTGCAATAATTGTTTTAATTTTCTTTCGAATCCGATCTGTCCGATAAGTTGTGGTTCAGCCGCAGCTAAATCTAAAGTTGAAGGAATAATATACAAGTTTTTAATTTTTGTTTCAAAAATACAATTTTCAATGCTAACAGAATCAAGCAAAGCGGAATAAATATTTTTTTCGTTTGGAATAATTTTTAAAGATGTAGTAAGTCCTGCTTGAGGATCAAAGTCGACCAACAGTACTTTATAATCTTCAGCCAAAACGGCAGCAAGATTTGCAGCAGTAGTAGTTTTTCCAACGCCACCTTTATGGTTTAC
>Ga0197143_1002920_pt1 | contig 11932 bp, 10 predicted proteins | sample GBS70_MetaG_FD_148603 | JGI IMG/M metagenome (GOLD analysis project Ga0197143, IMG submission 148603) | Sediment microbial communities from Great Boiling Springs, Gerlach, Nevada, United States - GBS 70_MetaG | ecosystem: Environmental > Aquatic > Thermal springs > Hot (42-90C) > Sediment...
AGACCTGCTGTGAGCCCTATCACCTTTCCAATCGTTCCACCTATCAAATCTCCAACTGCATAAGAGCTTAACCTACTAACAATTTTTTCAACAAATTTTCCGGTAGCTTCTGCTATATCCTCAAAGTCCCCCTTCTCCACATGGAGCATAACTTTTCTACCTTCAGGAGGGTCTTCAAATTCACCGGGAATGAATGGATAAATAACAGGTATTGAAACAAGAGGATTAACAGAGGCTACCCTTAATGTTTCCCCTATCACAAGAAACGGAAAGAACTTAACAATTCTATCACCAATCTTTTCCATCTCCTTTGCAGACTTCCATAACTTTGGGATTGTTTTTTCCATGAATTCAGCCCACGAAGGTATGAGGTCACATGTTCCGCCGCCTGCCCACCATGTGAGGAAACACAGGGATGTAAGGGCGATCATGACCATGATTTCAACTATAATTATTGAAACAGCGAGCACCATCCCTGTATTTAGAGCAGAAAGTAGGTTTAGACCCTTCGCCTCCCATGATGCTCCAGCCATTGCGGAGGAATCAGCAGAGTTCTGAAGAATTATTCTATCCCTTATACTCCTTCCTCCCCATACAGTAAAGGCAAGAAAGGCAATGGCGACAAGGAGTGTAAAGGCTGAAAAAACAAATACCTGCCCTTTTTCCCTTCTTATGAGCATTCTCCTTTCTCCCATCCGGGGCAGGGCTCAACAAACCATTTTTTGCTTTCAACGATTGTCCTGTAATATCCGGTGAGTTCCCTATTTCCCATAAGGACATTTACAATAGGAACAGTTAATCTGTAATTGAATTTAATTTCTAAAATAAACTCGTCCCCTGGCTCCAACTTCTCAACACTTTCTTCGCCCTTTATAATTTTAACTTCAAGAGGGTCAATTATCACCTCTTTCAATCCCATAAGAGGAAAAAGTGCTTCCCTTACATATTTTTTTACTCTATCAAGGTCTGATGGATAAATAGAAACTGCCCTTACTCCCACAAAACTTGCATAAGAGACGAGATGTCTCGCATTCCACAAAAGGGAAAGCTGGATGAGAGCGAGAAAAAGGATAAAAAGAACAGGAAAGGCTACTGCAAATTCAAGAGATATATTTCCTTTTTCAGAAAGGGAGCATTTCATTTAAAAGGATATTTTTCGCTATCTCCAACACCTTGAGGATTTATCTTTTCAATCTCGCCTGCGGACTTTGTGATGAGGTCAAAAAGTTTTTGTCCGAAGAGCTTCCAGGCGCCTATAAGGGCTATAGCCACAAGCACCGTGATAAGGATGTATTCCGTCATTGACTGCCCTCTCTCATCCTTAAAGAATTTTTCTATCGTCTCTGTCATTTCAGCACCTCCTTTTTTTTCGTTATAATGATAAATGAACGAAAAATAAATGTCAAGCAAAATTGAAAATTTTATGATTTAATACGATTTAAACGAATAATTTTTGACCAGTTGTTTCGCTTATTATTTGCCAGTATTAGAATTCTTCCTCTTTCTTTTCATATTTTACCAGTTCAACCCCTGCTTCCTTCAGCATTTCCATCATAAGCTTTCCTGTCGGCGTATCCTCTGCATATCCCTGAGCGTATATAATCCTTTTTATTCCAGCATTTATTATCATCTTTGCACATATTATGCATGGCATCTCAGTGCAGTAGATTTCAGCACCTGCGATATTAACTCCGTGAAATGCTGCCTGAATTATGGCATTCTGCTCTGCATGAAGCCCTCTGCAGAGTTCATGTCTTTCTCCTGACGGAACTTTCAATTGTTCACGCAAACATCCTGTTACATCACAATGAGTAATCCCTTTTGGTGCTCCGTTATAACCTGTTGCAAGTATTTGTTTGTTCTTCACAATCACTGCTCCGACTTTTCTCCTTAAGCATGTTGACCTTTCCCTTGCAAGGAATGCAAATCCCATGAAATAATCGTCCCAGGAGGGTCTCTTCATCTTGAAATATCTTCCAGAAGGTCACTATAGACCGGGAAATCCATACAAAGTTTTTTTACCTTTTCTCTTATTTCCTCAAGATATTTTTCATCTTCTCTATGTTTTAAAACCTCATCAATGTATTCACCAATTATTTCCATCTCCCTTTCCTTCATTCCTCTTGTTGTCACCGCAGGTGTTCCAATCCTTATTCCGCTTGCAATAAATGGTGGTCTTGTCTCAAAGGGAATGGTGTTTTTGTTTACAGTTATTCCTGCCTTCGCCAGCGCCTCTTCCGCCTCTTTTCCTGTTATATTCTTGTTAGTGAGGTCAATCAGAAATAGATGGGTGTCTGTTCCACCCGATACGAGCCTGTATCCCTTTTCTTTCAAAACCTCTGCAAGCCTCTTTGCATTTTTCACAACCTGTTTCTGGTATTCCCTGAATTCATCAGTTAAAGCCTCTTTAAAACAAACAGCCTTTGCAGCTATCACATGCATGAATGGTCCCCCTTGTGTTCCGGGGAATACAGACGAATTTATCTTCTTTTCGTGCTCTGATTTACCCATTATAATCCCTCCCCTTGGTCCCCTCAAAGTTTTGTGGGTGGTAGCGGTCACCACATCTGCATAAGGAACAGGAGAGATGTGAAGCCCAGCCGCGACAAGTCCTGCAGTATGAGCTATGTCAGCCATGAGGAAAGCTCCGATTTCATCGGCGATCTCCTTGAATTTTTTGAAATCAATCTCTCTCGGATATGCACTTGCTCCAGTTACTATCATCCTGGGGCGATGCTCATGAGCAAGTCTTCTGACCTCGTCAAAATCAATCGTCTCGGTTTCTTTGTTAACGCCATAGGGAATCACTTTGTAAAATTTCCCCGAAAAATTCACGGGGCTTCCGTGTGTGAGATGACCGCCGTGAGAAAGGTTCATCCCTAAAATTACATCCCCTGGATTTAGAAGGGCAAAATACACTCCCATGTTTGCCTGAGCTCCCGAATGGGGCTGAACATTTGCGAATTCACAGCCAAAAAGTTTTTTCAATCTCTCAATTGCAAGACTTTCTACTATATCAACAAAATCACAACCTCCATAATACCTCTTCTGCGGATATCCTTCAGCGTATTTATTGTTCATCACATTCGCCATAGTTATCAGAACTGCCTTACTTGCATAATTCTCAGAGGCAATGAGTTCAAGTTTAAACTCCTGCCTCTCTATCTCGTTTTTTATCGCACTTGCTACTTCAGGGTCAACCTTCCATAAAATTTCATACATAACTCACCTCTCAGCAATTTTTTAAAAAATAATATCTTTAATGGCTCTTTTCAAAGGTCTTTCGCCCTTTCCCAAAAATTTTAATAGCAATGAGTGTAAGTTCATACAGGAGTATGAGGGGAAGAGCAAGTAACACCTGACTCACCACATCTGGAGGGGATAGAATAGCTGCAATTATAAATATACCTACGATTACCACCCTTCTATTCTTCGTAAGGGTTTCAAGCTCTATAAGTCCAAGCCTGTTCATAAAGAAAAGAATGAGGGGTGTTTCAAATATGAGCCCAAAAGCAAGAATAAAAATCAAAGAGAAGGAAAGATATTTTCCTACAGATATCATTGGGGCGAGCATTTCGGAAGAAAAACCAACTATAAGGTATTTCAGCCCAATAGGAAGGACAAGAAAATAGCAGAAGGCACATCCTCCTACAAAGAAAATTACCGAAAGAAGTAAAATTGGAATAGCAATTCTTTTTTCATGGGGATAAAGGGCAGGAGAGACAAAAGCCCAGAATTCATAAATGATTACAGGACTTGCAAAGAATATCCCGGAGAAGAAGGCAACCTTAAGGTAGGTTAAGAAAGCCTCAACAGGGGCTATAAAAACAAGGGGGTTTTGGTGGACAATTTTTTTATATGGAAGAAGTATAAAGGAAAGGAGCTGTTTGGAGAATATGTAACTTATTACAAAAAATATACCCACTGCTATAAGAGAGATTATTATTCTCTGTCTCAATTCTTCAAGGTGCTCAAGGAAGGTCATTTCTTTCTCAGCCATTTCAAATCCTCATCTTTTCTATTTCTTCATCCTCCAGGGGTTCAGCAAAAACTTTTCTCTCTCCTTCGTTTGAAACTACATTTATCAAAACTTTTTCCTTTCCTTTTTTGCAATATCTCGCGAGGATTCTGCAGGCTCTTTTCAAATCATTCTCAGCAGAACACCGGTCAAGAAGCATCACCGGTCCTTTTTTATCTTCTGGATAGCAGATTATTTTTCCATTAGATAGCTCCTGAAGAACGATGTTTTCTCTTTCATTTCTTCCAACGATTGCTTTTGTGTTTTCGCTTATGCGAAAGTGCCTTCCAAAAGCAAGAAGCAAAGCCTCTTTTCTTGTAAATTTTTCCTTTGGATTGTGCTTAAAATAATCAAAAAACCTTCTCCCATAAGTTTCTTCTGTCAGGAAACAGCATCCTCCGGCTGGCTGCGGATACTCCTTAATTCCCAACTCTTCAGCAAGCTTCATCTGTTCCCTCCTTGACCTTCCGGATATGCCGTAAAGATGCTCCCTTTTCACCCATCCCTCTTTTTCTGGAACGGTTTCGGGAAGCAGTTTCTGAGAAAGTGGTCTCAAAATAAAATCTTTTAAACCTGTCTCCTTTTCAATAAGCATAAGTTGATGTCTCTGTTGAGACATTGGACGCTGTCCGAGAACTTCACCCGTAACAATAAATTTTGCGTCAAATTTGTTTAAAAGCTCCTTAGCCTTACGGAACATGTAGATTTTGCAGTCAAGACAGGGGTTGGCATTTGCTCCATATCCATATTTTGGATTAAGAATAACATCCATGTAACCTTCAGAAATGTCAACTATCTCAACAGGAATTTTCAATTGTTCAATGGTTTTTGAAAAAATGGTCTCCTTAAAGGTTCCCATTAACCTTTTCCTTTCAATTACAGAAAATCCTGTGTAGAAATGAATTCCGATAACATCTATTCCTTCTTTCATGATTATTTTTGCAGAAAGAGTTGAATCCAGCCCACCGGATAGCAATGCAATTGCCCTTATCTTTTCCATAATTGATTTTTTATAACTTTACAACTCCCTTTTCAAAGGCTTTCAAAAAGGCATCAATTACATCCGGGTCAAACTGGATTCCCCTCTTTTTCTTTAATTCCTCCAATGCCGCACTTACAGGCATTCCTTTTCTATAAGGTCTATCTGTTACCATCGCATCAAATGTATCGGCAACTGCTATTATTCTTGCTGCTAACGGGATTTCTCCGTCTTTCAATCCATCCGGGTACCCTTTTCCGTCAAATCTTTCCTGATGAGCCCTGATTATTAAGGCGATATCCCTTAATGAACTTACCTTCTTTACAATCTCTTCGCCAATTTGCGGGTGTTCCATCATCTTTTTTAATTCCTCATCGTTCAATGCGGATGGTTTTCTTAAAATTGAATCCTCTATACCTATCTTTCCAATATCGTGAAGTATCGCTGAGATTTTTATTTTTTCTATTTCCTCTTTGCTTAAACCCATTTCCTCAGCAATTGCAATTGAATAATTCATAACTCTTTGCGTATGTCCTCCTGTATAAGGGTCCCTCATTTCTATGGCTTCAGCCAGAGCCTGTGATGTTTCAAAGAATGTCCTCTTCAATTCTTCATAAAGCCTTGCGTTTTCTATTGCAACACTTAACTGATTGCTCAGGTGTTCAAGAAGTTTTAAGTCCTCTTTAGTCCACTTACCTCTTTTTTTGTTAATTGCCTGTATCACACCTATCACCTTCCCCTTGCTCTTAACAGGAACGCATATCATGTCTTTCGTTTGAAATTTTGTTTTTTCATCCGCTTTTCTAAACCACCTGGGGTCTTTTTTAACATCGTGAACGATAAGGCTTTTTCCTTCTTTTGCAACCCATCCCGCTATTCCCTCTCCAATCTTCAGTCTTATCTCTTTTACCTTCTCTCCCTTCTCCCCAAGGGCTATCTGGAAATAAAGTTCATTGGTATTCTCGTCAAGAAGCAAAAGGGAACCTGCTTCGCATTTGACAAGTGTTGTGATTGCTTCCATAGCCCTTTTCTGAATGGTAGTTATTTCAAGAGATGAATTAATGAGTGAACCTATTTCATACAGGGTAAGAATTTTTTTTAAATTTTTTTTTGATGACTTATCCAATTCTATTCCAGATATTTCCCTTTCCTTGCATCAAGAAGAATAGTTATCGTCTCCTCTGCTCTCCTCTTTACATATTCAATGCCTTTTTCAAGAACTGACGGATATAGTTGAATTATTTCAAGAAAATCACCTTTTGACATCTTTAGAACCCCGACCTTTGTAATTGCTACAACCGTTGCTGTTCTTGGATTGTTTGTAATAAGAGCGATTTCTCCGAAGAAATCTCCCGGACCGAGTTCGGCAAGTTTTATCTCCCTTCCTTTAATGTCCTTAGTCTTTACCAGCACCCTTCCACTTTTTATAACAAAAAGAAAATCTCCCTCTGTCCCCTCCTGAATTATCACCTGATTCGGCTGATAAATATCTGGCTTGAATTTCGTCAGAACATACTTTCTGTCATCCGCGTCAAGCTCAGAAAAAAGAGGTGAAAAAGCAAGAAGGGAATCAAGGACGCGAATTTTGTAAAAATCCACAAGGATGCTTTTTATCTGTGGATAGGACTCCTCGAGCTTTTCCATATCTTCCTTTGAAATTTCATAAAGGGTGCAGTCCTCAGCTGCCACAACAGTTGCAGTTCTTGGTTTACCAGTTAGAAAACTTATCTCCCCAAAGAAATTTCCACTTCCCAGTTCGTCCATAAACTTCATCGCTCCAGATATGTCCCTTTTGTAAACATGAACCTTCCCATCAATAATTATGAAAATGGAATATGTCTCCTCTCCTTCATCAATGATTTTATCGCCCTTGGAAAAGGTTCTTATGGAACATACGCCCTGAACAGCAGAGAGAGCTTCGTCGTCAAGGTCCCTCAAAAAGTAAACCTTTTTTAGTTTTTCTTTCATTTCATTTTACCTCCATTTCATATATTCCTTCCCATTCTTCAATTTTCATTTCCTTGAGTTTTAAACACCTCTCTATGTAAAGTTTTGAGGGTCTGTCATCGGGAGAGATTTCAAGGCACTTTTTAAATCCCTCAATTGCAGAATCCCATTTTCCTTCTCTATAAAGATTCAGGGCTCTGTGAAAATGGGATGTAAGAGTTCTCATTTTTTCTGGGACCTCTCTCCCCACGAGTTCGTAAATTTTAACAGGCTTTTCCTTTCCCTTAACCCTTACAAGGTCAAGTTCTCTTAAAAAAAACTGGTTATTCGTTTTTGAAGCAGTAAATTCGCTCACCACAATACCCACCCCATAAAATTTTGTTGTCCCTTCAAGCCTTGATGCGAGATTAACAGTATCACCTATTGCTGTATAGTCAAATAGCATCTCTGAACCCATATTACCCACTACACACTCCCCGGTGTTTATACCAATTCCTATTTTAAGAGTAATGCCACGGTTCTTCTCCCATCCCCTATTTAGGTCTTCCAATTTCTTTATCATCGCCAGAGCTGCCTCACATGCTTTTACCGCATGCGTTTCCATCCAGACAGGTGTTCCGAAAAGAGCCATTATTGCATCTCCTATGTATTTATCAAGGAGACCGTCGTGCTGAAGGATGACCTCTGACATGGGTGTAAGATATTCATGGAGAAGTGTGGCTATCTCATCGGGTGATAGTTTTTCAGAAATTGATGTAAACCCTCTGATATCTGAAAAAAGGACACTTATTTCTCTTCTCTCTCCACCGAGCTTCAATTTTTCTGGATTTTTTACAATGATATCAACAAGCTTATTGCTGAGATACTTACTGAAAGCATTTTTGACCATTTTCTTCATCCTTTCCTCAGAAAAATACTTGTAGAAACTCATGAGGAGGGTTAAACCGATCAGGGAGATGTTGGGATAGAGAAGAATTACCCATACTCTATATTTCAAAAATAGATAAAAAGCTAAAAAGTTGAAGAGGAAAATAATTCCCGCGGAGGTGAGTATTGAGGGAAGGGGTCCTGATTTGAGAAATACCATACCAATAACAAAAAACATGAACCATATTCCGAGCATCTCAAATACCCACATCCAGTCATATCTCTTTAGAGGTCTTGACAGGAGGATGTTATCAATTGTTGTAGCGTGGATCTCAACCCCGGGAAATCTTTCATCCAGAGGAGTGGGTCTTAAGTCGTATATTCCAATGGCAGTTGCTCCTATCAAAACCATTTTTCCTCTTATTTTTTCTTCCTCTATTTTTCCATTTATAACATCAGAAAAACTGTAATGGGGAAATGTCTTTCCTGGACCAAGGAATGTAAGTGGAAGAGTTCCCTTCTCATCAGGATATATAGAATAGTTTCCAATTTTTATCTTCGTTATAAACCCATCTGTAACATAAATAATTATGTTAGAACCCGTATAAATTCTTAACATCTCAAGTGGAAGAGAGGGATAGATTGAATTTCCTATCTGCAATAAAAGAAGTGCTTTTCTGTATATTCCATCTTTATCTGAAACCGCATTAAAAAAACCGAAGTGTGCGGCTGAAGATTCAATATCTTGAATATTGTTTTCAACTGCGACTGCGCTTTTTAACAACGGAGGTATTTCTGGGGTTGAATTTATAATAACATTTACCTCTGAACTTTTTATATACCTATCAGTCCATTTTATCTTTATACCTCCTATCTCTTCTTCACTCATGAATGCGAAATAGCCTGCCACAATCTTCTCCCCGTATCTTTTAAAAGTATCAATTAATTTTTTATCCGGATTTATGCTTTGAACCACACTTATTAGATTTTTTCTTAACTCCTCATCTTCAAGTTGATTAAGAAATTCAATAACTTTTTCTTTCTGTCTAAACTCTTCCCTTTCTGAAAAAACTATGTCAAGTCCTATAACCTTTGCTCCCATATTTATGAGCTTTTCTATACCATGGGCAATCACATCCCTTGACCATGGCCACCTTCCTATCTCCTTTATGCTTTTTTCATCAATAGCAACTATTACTACATCATCAACAGGCTTTTCTCTTCCTTTTAACTTTACCCTGTAATCAAGGGATTTAAGTTCCATAAAGTCTACGAACTCACATCCCCTTATATAAAAAAAACCCGAAAGGAGCATAAACAAAAAGATAAATGGGAATTCCTTTAAAAAAAATTTCTTCAACTTTAAACTATCCCTTCTTTCTGAAGCAGTTTTTCCATAACTGCTTTATTTGTAGCGAGTCTTTTTTCCATAATCTCTGAAACTCCGTCAAGGACAACCGGATAAAGCATCACGAGTTCTTTAAACTTTGAGCGCTCAAGGCACATTACTGTAGAATTTTTAATTGCCTTCACGCTTGCAGTGGTCTTTCCATCTGTAAGGATTGATATCTCCCCAAAAATATCTCCTGGCCCAAGGACAGCAAGTTTAACAGCCTTCCCTTTCGTGAGCTTTTTAAATACCATAAATTCTCCTGTCCGAACTATGTAAAGTGCCTTTCCTTCATCCCCTTCTTTTATTACAATTTCACCTTCTACAAATTCTCTAATATTGAACCAGGAAGCTACAGAGGGTAAATCACTTTCTGGAATTGCTGAAAATAAAGGATGGTTTTTGAGAATGGGGACAAAGACCTTTTCTATATAAATTTCTTCAACTGCCGACTTAACCTTTGGATATTTCTTAACTATCTCTTCAAGGCTTTGATGGGTAAGTTCAAGAAGGTTAACATCAGTAAGGGCAACTGCAGAGGCACTTACAGGTGTTCTCTCAAAAAAGGATTTTTGTCCGATAAATGAACCCGGTGAAAGGGTTGTTATTTTTTTTCCTTTTGACTTTATTTCAACCTCACCGTGCGTAAGGATGTAAAGGGCATTAAGAATACTACCTTCTTCCACTATAACCTCGCCGGCGGAAAACGATTTTGTGGAAAGGTTATTTATCACCTCTTTGAATTCTTCAAGGGAAAGTGAAGAGAAAAAGGACATCCTCGGAATTGATGGTTTCTCCTCCTCTTCCTCCTCTTCCATCTCAATCTCTATTATCTCCTCTTCCTCTACCTTTAAAGGTTCTTCCTTTTTTGGTTTTGTCGGAATTCCCCTCTCTTTATGAAGTTCGTCAATAAATTCACTAATCCTTTTATCATCAGGTATTATTGTTGAAAGAAGTTTTGCCACAGAAATAGCCTGCACAAGAAATCCCTTTTCTTTATATAGTCTTGCGACCTCAAAATATTCTTGAGAAGCAGATTTTTTATCTCCTATTTTAAGATAGCATTCAGCCAGTTTCATTCTGTTCTTTTCGTTGTCCGGTTTTAATTGAACAAGTTTTTTGAATGCTTCTATCGCCCTTTGATAGTCTCCCTTTGTGAAAAGTTTATATGCCTCTTCTGTCAACTGGGCTATTTTTGTTCCCTTCATCACAATTAAAGACTACTATTTTTCATACTTAAATTCAAGAAGCCCTGTATTATATGCCTTTAAGCCCGAATTTTAAACCGCATTTTTAACTTGTGCTCAAATTACCTGAATTTTTGCTAAATTTTCACACTTCACAGGAAAGTTTGAATTTATGGGGATTTTTTTACAAAAGTTTTTGTTCGGTTAAGGGTTTATGAGGAAGAGATAGTTTGTAGGGCGTTTAAGAAGCTTAAAGGTATTCTTTCATTGAGACCTGTGCGTGTGTGGTTGAGGAATGAGGGTATTGTTATCTTTCGTATGCAATGCAGATTTCCCTTGATTTTTTAATTTTTCTTATGATAGTGTGAAGATATGAAAAGGAGTTTTTTGGCTCTCTTTTCAATTTTTCTTTCATCATTACCTTTTGACCTTTATGCTCAAAGAAGGGAGGGAGACCTCGCAGTTTTAGAATTCACAAGAGGGAAGAATCTGCCTGCGGAAATCAATACGGAGTTTTTGAGAGGGGTTGTTATGGAAGAGGCAACGAAGCTCACGAATTACAGGGTCATGACAAGGGAGAATGTTTTTGCTATACTTCGTGACAAGAACATAGACCTGAGCAAGTGCACTGATATTGAGTGTGCAGTTGATTATGGAAGGGTTCTTCAGGCTGATAAACTTGTTGTAGGAAGTCTGGATTATATTCAGGGGATATATTATCTAAAACTTGTCCTCTATGACACGCCATCTGCATCTATAGATAATTCCATTACGAGGAAGTGTGAGGGTTGCAATTTTGATGACCTTGTTAAGCTTGTGAGGTCATGTGCAATGGAGCTTCTTGCAGGGATTTCAGGAAGGAGGTGGTTTGAGAGGGAATTGGGAAAGAAGCCTGAGGGATGGGAGATAAAGGAGGAAGAGGATGTGATTGTCTATTTTGAAAGTGAGCCAAAAGGTGCAATGGTTGAGGTTGGGGGAAAGCCTCTTTGTAATACACCATGCTCAAGGTTATTAAAGGAAGGAGGATACAGGATTTCATTTAAGTTACCAAAACACCTAACAGAGGAAAGGGACATAATTGTTAAAAAGGGAATTCCTCCTGTTAAGGTAAAACTCACACCTGATATAGGGTATTTAACAATTCAGTCAGAGCCTGATGGAATTGATGTTGTAATAAACAGGGAAAGGATTGGGAAGACTCCAGTAAATCGCTATGAGATTGAGCCGGGAAGATATGAGGTTGTTCTTAGAGACCCGAGGTTTTATGAGTCTGGAAAGGTTATTGAAATAGCAAGAGGGGAGGAAAAGGTTATCTCGTTTAAACTTACTCCAAGGGAAGGAGGGATAAAGGTAAGGGCTTATGATGATAAGGGAAATGCGATTGAAGCAGATGTCTATTTGGATGGAAAAAAGATTGGAAGAGCACCCGGGACATTCAAGGTGATTATAGGTGAGCATAGATTAAGGATTGAGAAAGGGGATTTATCCTATGAGAAGAAGATAAGTGTTGAAGAGAAGAAGGTGGTAGAGGTTGAAGCCTTCCT
>Ga0197143_1002921_pt1 | contig 11931 bp, 13 predicted proteins | sample GBS70_MetaG_FD_148603 | JGI IMG/M metagenome (GOLD analysis project Ga0197143, IMG submission 148603) | Sediment microbial communities from Great Boiling Springs, Gerlach, Nevada, United States - GBS 70_MetaG | ecosystem: Environmental > Aquatic > Thermal springs > Hot (42-90C) > Sediment...
CGCCTTTCCGAGCTCCCTTGCCACTCCCGCTGGTTCTGCTGGTCGGCGCTGAGGGGCACGGCCTCTCACCGGTTCTCGTCAAACGCGCCGACGTGCAGGTGGTCATCCCGATGCTGGGACAGATCGAATCGCTCAATGCAGCCGTTGCCGGGTCGATCGCCCTCTACGAGATTGTCCGACGGCTGTTGGGACAGGAACTCACTGAAAAAGACTCGACACGAGGTTGAAAGGCAGGGTAGCCACCCTTCGCGATCACGTCAGGCAGCCTCGGCGAAGAGCACGTCCCGCTTGCGCCCAGCTCCCCGCAGCCCACTGCAGTTCTTGAACACAGTACAGACCGTGCGGCCACCAGGCTTCAGCTCGATCGTCAAACCTTCCAGACGCTCGATCCAACTGCCTCTCGCGCGATGTCGCTGCACCTCACGGTGCCCAAAAAGCACGACCAGACAATCTGGCCCATGGAAAAGGCGCCCGTGATTCAGCACGGATTCGACCTGCGCGAGTCGGATTCCCCGATTCGCACAACGCTTGCGAGTGTGGTCAGTCAAGACGAACGTCCGCTCGACGATAGCACCACTCCTTTCTGCAAGGCCACCCTGCCTTTTTCCTCGTGCCCGCAAAGTGTAGCAACGAAGGTATCCGTCGGTCACTAGTACAACCCGCTCATGACCGTTGATCCACTCCCCGCTCGGTCCAGTTGGCTGAGACAGTGCCACCCTCGTGCTGCGGATCCCTCGGCATCAGTGCAAGGCTTCTCCGCCTTCGACGGCTGTCCTGGTCCCGTCGATCTCCACCTCTTCCCGGCACACGATCGCTGAACACGAGGATGCCGGGTAGGGTCGAGACTCACGGTTTCTCGTTCATCGAGGAACTCGACTTTCCCTTGTGCCTCGGCGTCAAAATTGCGATGCGCGAGGGCTTCTCGGTATAGTTGACGACGTGGTACACTGGGTGTACGGACACCCTGCGGTCGTCATGAGACACGAGCGGGAGAGAAGCGATGAAGGTCATCTTGCTCCGCGATGTTCCCAACGTCGGAAAGGCCGGTACGATCCAGAGCGTGTCCGATGGGTTTGCGCGCAATTACCTGATCCCCCAGCGACTGGCTGAACCAGCAACCCCTGACCGCGTTGCGGTCGCGCAGGCACGGCTCGCGGCGCAGCGTCGCCGGATCGAACGGGCCGAGCAAGCACTTCGCGATCTGGCCGAGCGCCTCGAGGGACTCCGTGTGGTCATCCCAGCCCGCGTCGGTGAGAGCGGCCGACTCTACGGGTCCATCACTGGACGCGACATCGCCGAACGACTCAGCCAGCTGGTCGGTCAAGAGATCGACCGACGAGCAGTCGAGTTGGAGGAACCGATCCGCTCGCTCGGCGAGCACCGGATCCCGATTCACCTGGTCGGCAGTCTGCGCCCCACGGTGATCGTCGAGGTCGTCCCAGAAGAAGGCGATCGAGCTGGCGAGAACGAATGAGCAGGAGTGTGCCATGACGAGCACGGCTGCCGAGGCCATCGAGCGGTTACCGCCGCACAATATCGAGGCCGAGCAGGCCGTGCTCGGTAGCCTGCTCATCGAGCGCGACGCCATCATCCGGGTGGCTTCCTTTCTCCGCCCCGACGATTTCTTTCGCGGGAGCCACAGTGTCATCTACCAGGCTCTGCTCGACCTTTACAACCGGCGGATACCTGCCGACTTCGTGACGGTCGTCGACGAACTCGAGCGGACCGGACGCCTCGACGATGCAGGCGGCGTCGCCTACCTCACTGAGCTTCTCAGCGTGGTCCCGAGCGCCGTCCACGTCGAATACTACGCCCGGATCGTCGAGCGCACAGCGACGCTGCGCCGACTGATCAGTGCCGGAACGGAAATCGTTCGCCTCGGCTTCGACGAACGAATCGAAGCGGACGAAGCGATCGAGCGAGCCGAGCGCCTCATCTTCGATGTTTCGCAGCGCCGAGCCAGTCGCGACTTCGTTTCCGTCGGTCAAGTGCTCGAGCAGTTCTTCGAGAAGCTCGACTATATCCAGCAGCACCGCGGTGAAGTCATCGGCATTCCCACCGGGTTCGCCGATTTGGACAAGCTCACTGGAGGACTCCAACGCTCCGACTTGATCATCCTGGCGGCACGGCCCTCGGTGGGAAAGACGTCTTTCCAGCTCAGTATCGCCCATCATGCCGCCGTCAAGGCGGGCAAAGTGGTCGCCATCTTTAGCCTCGAAATGTCGGCCGAACAACTCGTCCAGCGCCTCTTAGCTATGGAGACTGGGATCGATACGCACCGGCTCCGTCTCGGCTATATCGACGAGCAAGAGTGGGACGCGATCTCGCGCGCCTTCGGGCGCTTGGCTGAGGCCAGGATCTTCATCGACGATACGCCAGGCATCAGCGTCATGGAACTCCGCAGCAAGTCCCGACGTCTGATGGCCGAGCACGGCCTCGACCTCGTGATCGTCGATTACCTTCAGCTTATGCACGCCCGCCGAGCGGAAAACCGCGTTCAGGAGATCTCGGAAATCTCGCGCGGACTCAAAGCGCTGGCCCGCGAACTCAACGTGCCTGTCCTGGCCCTGTCGCAGCTCTCTCGAGCCGTCGAGACGCGAACCGATCATCGACCGCTGCTGAGCGACCTGCGCGAGAGCGGTAGCCTGGAACAAGACGCGGATGTCGTCATCTTCATTTACCGGGACGAAATTTACAACCCAGACACCGACCGTCGGGGAATCGCCGAAATCATCGTGGCCAAGCACCGGAACGGACCGACGGATACCGTTCACCTTCGCTTCTTCGATCGAACAGCTCGCTTTGCCGATCTCGAACTCTATCGCGAACCCGGTGCGTGAACGAGGAGACCAGATGGAGCGTGATGCGGTCGGCATGCCCGGTTGTCTTCCCATCGATCTGGCCGAACGCTTGATCAGTCAAGCGCGTGATGTCGCAACGATCAAGGTCGTACTCGCCACTGCCCGGCTCGCGACCCTCCACGGCAGTTCAGCGATACCGATTGCCGCCCTCCTCAGTGATTCGGCTTTGCGTCGTGGTATGCGTCCTGGGGGTACGGATCGCTCTCCGGAGCAAGAGATCCAGCGAGCGATCGAGATCGCTGTCGCCCGGGGTTTCCTCGTGCGGCTCCGCAGCTCGGCACCGAGTGGTGGCACGAGCGAATGGGTCGCGCTGGCCACTCTTTCGACGATCTCGACAGTACGGCGCGATCCGGCTGCTCTCCTTCCTATCCGGCTGGATATCCAACAGCGTATCGATGTCGAGCGGCCGAACGTCTTCGCGTTGTACGAGCAAAATATTGGGCCACTGACGCCACTCATCGCTGAGCAACTAGCCGAGGCGATCGAACACTATCCAGCAGCGTGGGTTGAGGCAGCCATCGTCGAAGCAGTACACTATGGACGCCGGAACTGGCGCTATGTCCAGCGGATCCTCGAGCGTTGGGCCACCGAAGGACGTGACCATGAGACCCATCCGCGAGATCAACGCGCTCGCCCGCTCGATCCCGATAAGTATCTCCGAGGCAAGTACGCCCCCCTCTTCACCGAGACCGATTGAGGGCGCGGGTTCTTTACCTCGGGATCCCCGAGCGGGTGACCACTGTCCCATTTGCAAGGGAGCAGGCTATCTCCGTATGGACGTGCCAGTCGGTCATCCGAACTTCGGCCGGATCATTCCGTGCGAGTGCAAGATCCGCGAACGCGAAGCAAAACTGCTTCGCCAGTACTTGGAATTGAGTGGGCTCGAACAGCTCGAGGACTGGACCTTCGAATCGTTCGATCCAACCGTGCCGGGCGTCGCCGATGCCTATCGGATCGCACTGGAGTATGCCCGCAACCCAGATGGATGGCTGCTTCTCATGGGTGGATTCGGTTGCGGGAAGACTCACCTCGCTGCGGCGATCGCGAATTACGTACTCCACCATCAGCGACTCTTTCCGCTCTTTACCGTCGTGCCGGATCTCTTGGATTACCTACGTGCCACCTTCGCACCGGATCGAACCGACAGTTACGACAATCGCTTCGAGCAGGTGCGCAATGCGGGTCTGCTCGTCCTCGACGACCTCGGAACCGAGCACACGACTCCATGGGCAACCGAGAAGTTGTTTCAAATCATCAATTACCGGTACAACCAGCGAAAGCCGACCGTGATCACGACGAATCGCGATCTCGACGATCTCGACGAGCGCATCCGTTCTCGTCTGTGCGACCGGGCGATTTGCCGCGCGGTTTTCATTCGCGCTGGCGATTATCGGCTCCGGCGCTCTCGCCTCTCGTCCTGACGTCTCTCAAGATTTTCTCCGACATGACCGAAATCTCCACGTAGGGCACGGCAGAGATCGCGGGGAGTCATGAGCCCCCCACAGGGACGAGCAACCATCACGGACGTCGAGCTGCTCGAGAGCGCGATTCAGCGTCATCTCGAGCTCGAGACGCCGACCTTGCCCCTGCTCGCGGAGGCCTGTAAAGCAGTTGGCACGCACGCCTGGGGCGTGGCGATCGATGCGCTCCTCCAAGCAGTCGCCGCCGCACCGGACCATGCTGAAGTCGCTGCTCGGGCCATCGAGATCGCGCTCCTCCGTGGTGACCGGCACAGCGCTCAGCTTCTCTTGCGCCTGCTCCAGCGCCGATCGCAGCTCGATCCCGCATGGCTCTCCCCTACCGAAGCGACGCTGCTCGAGTGGCTGGTCAGCCCCGAGGGTCGTCCTTCACTCGAAGAATTGGCTCGACAATTGCTCGCTGGGCCCGCAGCGCTTCGCAAGGCTTATCTGCCGATCGTGTTGCACCTGCTTCGTCAGCAGGGCAAACGCGAGACAGCGGCTACACTCCGTGCAGCTTGGATGGAAATGTACCGCTCGGACGAAGAGGCCTGGTGGGTCCTCTTCGAGGAGGCTCTGGAAAACCGAGAAACGGACCTGATCACTCAGCTCGGACCCATCGAGACATGGCCGCAGCCGTCCACCAACTGGCAGTGGATACTCCTCGTACGAATGGCGACGATTGTTCCAGAACCGACATGCTGGGTTCTTCTCCAGAAGATCGTCGGGGCGCTCTCCTCTCTCCCCGATTCTTCGGCACGGCAGTTGCTCATCGATCGCATCCTGGCTCAGCTGAAACACGAGGACTCTCGCACGTACCTCGTAGCCACGCTTCTCAGCAGGCACGCCGGTATACAAGTGATCGATCCGCCTCTCCACGACCTGCTTCGCAGTGGATCGCGCATCGCACGAGCACTCGCTGCTGGCTTGCTCATTCCAGGGAGACCCGATCGGACCGATCCAGCGGCGTTCAGCGAGGCGCTATCGGACCTCATGTCTCTTCTGGCCGAGAGCGACGAGCAGGCCTCCCTCGTACGCACGCTCCTTCCCGAATGCACCCCTCTGGCCATCGCGGAGTATGCGCTCTGCTCCGAAATATCTTCGTGGCACCGGCAGGCTCTTCGTTTTCTCGTTTCTTGCGGTGCGACTGTTGCGGAACTCTCAGCACTCGCCACTCGCTTGGATATTGCAGGCTTCCACGTCTCGGCAGGTAGCGTGTTGCGTCTGGCTGCGAAGTTCGCGCACCAGCAGGGCGATCGCACGACTCTCCTCTCCGTTCTTCACCAACTGATACAAGTCGATCCCCGTGAGGATGCGGCGATCGATTTCGTCATCAACACCGAGATCCGAGCTGGCCGTACCAGTCGTGCGATCGATACACTCATCGCGGCAGCGTCACGAGCGCGCGATCGAGGAGCGATCGCGCGATCTATCGCCCTCCTAGAGCGCGCGCAGGCGCTTGCTGAAATGGCGGACGACCGACCCCGACTCGCACTCGCTGCTGAACTCCTGGCAGCGACGGATGAGGGAAGCGCCGAGCGGCACATCGCCGCAGCGACCGCCCTCCTACGTGCTGGGCATCTCGAGCGGGCGCGAGCCCAACTGTGGACGGCCCTGCGCCGATTCCTCCAAGAACGCCGTCTCGACGATGCACTGGCGACTGCCGAGCAACTCGTCGCATTGGATCCTGCGGATGAGGCAGCTCATGCGCAGTTACGCGAACTTCAGATCCTGCGTCGCCAGGCGTACAAGCGCGTGAATACTCATCGGCATGCGTAGCCGTTCCGCTCCCCACGCACCACCGCTCGGCCCGTCCTTTCGCAGGGGTAGGCAGCGCACCAGGTGTTAGAATTCGATCAGTGCGCTGGAGTAGCGGCTAACAGGGACGAGCGCGATGCCCGAGCTACCCTGGATCTTCACCCGCATCGATCTGCGGGCCCTGGTGGATATACTGTCTGTGACCCTCATTTTCTATTGGCTCCTATGGGTCATCCAGGGAACGCGAGCCGCGCAGCTCGTCCGTGGTCTCGTCATTTTCGTTATCCTGGTGGTCGGCGCAGCGAACCTCTTCCACCTACAGGCGTTGAACTGGCTTTTGAGCCAGGCACTCCCAGCACTCATCGTCGCGATACCGGTGGTTTTCCAGCCTGAACTCCGCCGTGCGCTCGAGCGGCTCGGGCATACCGGAGCTTGGCTACGCACCCCTTTAGGTGGTCATGAACCCCAGACGGAGGAAACGATCGAGGAGGTTACCAAGGCTGTGGCGCAATTAGCCCGGCTCCGCTATGGTGCCCTCATCGTCATCGAGCGCGAAACGGGTCTTCAAGACTACGCGGATCGTGGTATCCCCCTCGATGCGGCCCTCACACAGCAACTCTTGGTCAACATCTTCTTCCCGAACTCGCCGCTGCACGACGGAGCGGTGATCATCCGCGGCAACCGGATACTCGCTGCCGGATGTGTTCTTCCGCTCAGTGAGAATCTGAGCGATCCCCAACTCGGCACACGCCACCGTGCCGGTGTCGGTATTACCGAGGAATCGGATGCCGTGGCCATCATCGTCTCGGAGGAGAGCGGGCAGATTTCTCTCGCCGTGAATGGCCGACTGTATCGAAACATCGATATCGAACGACTCCGCCGTGCTTTACGAGCACTTCTCCATGTCGAAGGAACCCGTCGACGACGTCTCTCGACCTTGCTGGCATCATCCACGAGCGGTGCAGACGCTCTCGATACGGAACGGAGAAGGGAACCGACCGGTGCAACGACGCGCGAGGATACTCCAGCTTCTCCGTCACGCATGGGCTAGCGTGCGACCAGCTCTGCGTCGGGAGACTGTCGCTCGCCTCGCACTCGCTTTCGTGCTTTCCTTCGGGCTCTGGGCTTGGGTCGAAGCGACGAACGATCCGGAGACGCAACGGACGATCTCCAACGTGCCCGTCTTCCCCCGTGGCCTTTCCCCTCAACTCGTCGTCACCAGCGAATTGCCGACCGTAACTGTCCGCATCCAGGGTGCGCAGAGTCGTGTCCAATCGTTCGAAAGCGGCGCCATCCAGGCGTGGATCGACCTGCGTGATGTCGACAGCCCAGGAACATACATCCGACCAGTACGAGTTCAGCTCCCCAGTCGATTACGCCTCCGCGAGGTCGTTCCCCAGGAAGTGACTGTCCAGATCGACCGTCTCGTTGAACGGGGCAACGTGCCGGTCGAGATCATCTTTACTGGCCAAATGCCACCCAATCTCCAAGTGCTTTCCGCAACTCCTGACCCAGCGACGGTTATCGTCCGCGGTCCGCAACAGCGAGTCGAGAACATCGCCCGCGTGACAGCTCCGCTCCAACTAGCCGGTCGGACGGAAAGTTTTCAGGAGAGTGTCACGCTCATCCCAGTCGATGCCAACGGCGTCACTGTCCCAGGAATAACCGTCGAGCCATCGACTGCTGTCGTCTCGGTGCAACTACGCGTGCGCGGCCAAGTGCGGAGGGTCGTCCCGACTATCATCGGTGCAGACAAACTCGCTCCCGGGTACGAACTCGCTGGTCCACCGACAGTGTTCCCTTCCGAAGAGGTCGTCATCGAAGGTCCCGAGTCCGCGCTCGCTGCCATCCCATATCTCACGACCACGCCGATCGATGTGTCCGGATGGAGCGAGTCTCGTATCCTGTGGGACGTTCCGATCGATACGTCACGGCTTCCTTCAGGGGTCACAGTCGATCCGAAGACGGTCAACGTCTCCGTCCAGATTCGGCGAGCTGAGGAAACTCGATCGCTTCAAGGTCTTCCGATCACTGTGGTGAATGTTCGCCCGGGGACCACCGTCGAGCTAACACCGAGTACAGTCGATCTCGAAGTGAGTGGCCCGAGCACCGTGCTCGAGCAACTGAAGCCGGGTGATATCCTGGTATTCGTCGATGTCGAGAATGCCGAGCAGGGAATTTATCAGCTTCCGATTCGAGTGACGCTTCCACCCGAGGTTCGTTACGAGCGTCTCTCCCCCGAGGTGGTGCAAGTGACCATCCGGTCAGTGCAACCAACCCCGTCTCCCACACCGTGAGTGACCTGCAATGATGAGAGGGAGGGAGTCCCTGTCGTCTCTTGCTGGGGAAAAGGACTTTTCGTGTAGAACTTAGGATCGGGGCTCGGTGGAGCGGGTGCTGCTCTCCAGCTGATGAGCGAGCAAGATCGCTTCTGCGATCTCGCGCATCGACTTGCGGCTATCCATGCTCAGTCGGCGCATTCGTTGGAACGCCTCGGCCTCGCTGAGGCCGTGTACCTGCATGAGGATGCCTTTGGCCCGTTCGATGAGCTTGCGAGCTTCCAAGGCATCCTGAAGTTCCACGACTTGGCGCTCCAGACGTTGCACTTCCTGAAAGCGCGCCAGTGCGAGCTCGATAACCGGCATGATTTCGCTTTCCCGGAATGGCTTGACGAGATAGCCCGCTACCCCTGCACGCCGTGCACGCTCGACCAGCTCGCGCTCGCTATAGGCGGTCAGCAAGACCACCGGCGCCAACCGCTCCCGATGGAGAACTTCTGCCGCATCGATACCGTCGACTTCTGGCATTTTGATATCGAGAATGACGAGGTCAGGCTTCAACTTGCGAGCAAGTTCGACAGCTGTGCGTCCATCGGCTGCCTCCCCGACCACGTCATAGCCGAGCGAGGTCAAAAGTTCGCGGAGATCGAGCCGGATGATCGGCTCATCGTCCGCGATGAGGATTCGGATCGGCGTCGCTGCCGTCGCGGTCACCACGTTCCCTCGTGCGAGAAGGCCGCACCATGGGTGCGGCCCAGTCAGTCGGGGCGAGAGGATTTGAACCTCCGACCTCCGGTACCCCATACCGGTGCGCTACCGGGCTGCGCCACGCCCCGAAGTTCGCTGCCAGTATAGCATAGGGACGAGCCGGGACGCCAATGAGCGTCCCGGCTCGTCGTCGCTACTTGATCTCCACCTTGGCCCCGACTGCTTCCAGCTTCTGCTTGATCGTCTCGGCTTCCTGCTTGGATACCCCCTGCTTCACCGGCTTCGGAGCAGCTTCCACCAGATCCTTCGCCTCTTTCAGCCCGAGCTGCGTGAGTTCACGCACCACTTTGATCACCTGGATCTTGTTGGGACCGACATCGCTCAGGATCACGTCGAACTCCGTCTTCTCTTCCTCAGCCGGCGCCGCGGCAGCTGGCGCAGCACCAGCCGCGGGAGCCGCAGCGACCGCCACTGGTGCGGCGGTTACGCCGAATCGTTCCTCGAGCGCTTTGACGAGCTGGGACAGTTCCAGCACCGTCATCTGCTCGATCGCGTGGATGATCTCTTCGAGCTTTTCCTGTCCAACTGCCATCGACGATCCTCCCATCACTCGTCCGACTCGACTCGTCCTCACGCAGCCTCGGCAGCCTCCTCACCGCCCAACTGGCGCACGCGCGCCTGTAGGACGTAGAGAAGCCCTCGTATCGGGCCACTCACCACGGACACCAAACCATAGAGCGGTGCCTGCAAGCCACCGACCACCTTCGCGAGCAACTCCTCGCGTGGCGGCAGGGTAGCCAGCGCCTCTACATCGGCAGAGCTCAAGAGACGACCAGCGAGGAGTCCACCCTTGACGGACAGAATCCGCGACTGGCGCGCGAACTCGAGTGTCAACTTCGCCGCCGCAACTGGGTCACCCATCGAATAGACCAGAGCAGTCGGTCCTTGCAGGAGGGGTGTGATGACCTCTGTACCGGTCCGCTCCGCGGCGATCCGGGTCAGGGTATTCTTGACGACCCGGAAATTGGCCTGCTGTTCTTGCAACCGACGACGAAATGCCGTCATGTCCGCGACGCTCAGTCCGCGGTAGTCAGTCAGAATCGCCACGTTCGCCGTGCGCAGGATCTCGCTGATCTCCTCGATCTGTCTTGCTTTCTCCGGAGTCGGCACGAGCACCTCCTCTCGAAACGAGACCCCCTGCGTCGGAACGCAGGGGGCACGTGCGACTGCGGTTTCGCTGCCGTCCGTCCTCCCCGCGCCTCGGCTGGATCGATTAAGCGCCACGCGCCCCAGCTGTCATCGGCGCGGCATCGCCGCGACAGAGTGTATCACGTCACGAACTGCCGTGCTTCCTCTACCGTAGTCGCGACGTCCAACGGAATACCCGGACCCATCGTCGGAGCGATAGTCATGGATTGGAAGAACTGGCCTTTGACCGCTTGTGGCCGCGCCCGCGCGATGGCGTCCACCGCGACGTACAAATTCTCGAGCAGCTGCTGCTCGGTGAAACTCTTCCTGCCGATCTGCAGATGAATGTTCCCAGTTCGATCGTTGCGGAATTCGACACGGCCGCCTTTGATTTCGCGAATCACGGCCGGCAAGTCTTCCGGATTCCGGACGACCGTTCCGGTTCGGGGATTCGGCATCAGACCGCGTCGCCCCAGGATCCTCCCCAGGGGACCAACCTTCCCCATCTGATCCGCCATAGCGATCGCGGCATCGAATTCCAACCAGCCTCCTTCGATCTGGCGGATCAAGTCATCGCTTCCCACGTAATCCGCGCCGGCCTCCTCCGCGATCCGCGCAGCCTCGCCCACCGCGAACACCAACACACGCGGCGTCCGACCCGTGCCGTGAGGGAGTGTCACTGTCCCGCGGACGTTTTGGTCGGCATGCCGTGGGTCGATGTTCAACTTGATGTGGAGGTCGATACTCTCGTCGAAGTCCGCGTGAGCGACCTTCTTGACCAGTTCGACGGCTTCCTTGGGCGAGTAGCGCCGCGTCACATCGACGAGCTTGAGTGCTTCCAGATACTTCTTGCCATGCTTCGGCATGGTACAACCCCCTGTGGTTCGAACGGAGCCAGTCAGCTCCTCCCACGACCTTTCAGCTGACGACCTCGATGCCCATGCTGCGCGCCGTTCCCTCGATCATGCGCATGGCTGCCTCGAGGTCACGTGCGTTCAAGTCCGGCATCTTGAGTTGGGCGATCTCTCGGATCTGCTCGCGCGTTACCCGACCGACCTTTTGGCGCTTGGGATCGGCAGCCCCCTTTTCGATCCCAGCCGCCCGGCGCAGGAGATCGGCAGCGGGCGGCGTCTTCAATACGAATGTGAAAGAGCGATCTTCGTAGATCGTGATGACGACCGGAATGATCTGCCCTGCCAGGTGTGCCGTCTTCTCGTTGTATTCCTTCACGAAGTTCATGATCGGTACACCATGCTGACCCAAGGCTGGGCCAACCGGCGGCGCCGGCGTGGCCTTGCCCGCCGGCAGCTGCAATTTGACGATCGCTTTGACCTTCTTCGCCATCGCTCACCTTCCCCGCTCAAAGACATGACGAGGCTGCAGCGCAAGCCCCTACGCTGCAACCTCTGGTCACGTTTCCCGCTCGACCTGCAGGAAGTCCAAGGTAACCGGTGTCTCGCGCCCGAAGAACGACACGAGAACGCGCACTTTCCCCTTCTCGTTGTCGACTTCGTCCACGACACCCCGGAAGTCCGTGAACGGCCCGTCGATGATCCGCACCACATCCCCTGGCAACAGCGTCATCCGCACCTTCGGCTGCTCCGCCTTGGCACCGCGGATGATCGCTTCCGCCTCCGCCCGGTCGAGCGGCACCGGGCGATTCCCGACCCCGACGAATCC
>Ga0197143_1002922_pt1 | contig 11929 bp, 6 predicted proteins | sample GBS70_MetaG_FD_148603 | JGI IMG/M metagenome (GOLD analysis project Ga0197143, IMG submission 148603) | Sediment microbial communities from Great Boiling Springs, Gerlach, Nevada, United States - GBS 70_MetaG | ecosystem: Environmental > Aquatic > Thermal springs > Hot (42-90C) > Sediment...
CGACTGAGGGAGCACTGCCTGAAGCTCCTGAGCGAGGGGGCGCGGGTGATCATCGAGTGATGGACAGGGCAGTGCGCAATGAGATCCGCAAGATGGTGGGAGCGGCCCGCCGGGTGCTGGAGGAGGACATTCGCCGGCAGCTGGAAGGGGTTTTCGGCATCGCTGCTGACGGTACGCCGCAACCGGCTGGTTCGGTGGCCACCCTGCGCGCGGACCCGGTTCTGGCCCGGCGGCGGGAGGAGATCGAGGCGGCCATCGTCCACGAAATGGCCGGTGGGGTCAGTCCCAAGGAGAAGGAGGCTGTTGAGCGCTTTGTGCGCGAGACCGCCTTCACCTGGCTGAACCGCTTGGCGGCGCTGCGGATGATGGAGGCCCGAGGGCTGATCCGGGAGTCGGTCTCCCGTGGCCCGGACTCGGCGGGCTTCAAGGCTTTCCAGCGAGCTTGCCCGGAGGCTTGCCGGGACTACCCCGATGGGGGCTACCGCCGCTACCTGGAGCTCCTGTGCGACGATGCCGCCGCGGAGCTCCAGCCTCTCTTCGACCGCAGCCTACCGCATTCGCACATCTTCCCGTCGCCCGCCGCCCTTGGAGAGTTCTTGCGCCTCCTGAACAAGGAGGAGCTGGCGGGCATCTGGGGCGAGGACGAGACCCTGGGCTGGGTCTATCAGTACTTTACGCCGAAGGAGCAGCGGGAGGCAGCGAGAAAGGCGAGCCCGGCGCCGCGCAACTCCGAGGAGTTGGCCTTCCGCAACCAATTCTACACACCGGCTTACGTGGTGCGCTTCCTCGTGGACAACACCCTCGGCCGGCTGTGGTATGAGACGCACCCGGGAACCCGCCTTGTGGACATCTGCGAGTACATGGTGCGGCGGCCAGGCGAAGAGGTGCGGCGCCGAGAGTGGAAGGACCCGCGGGAGATCCGCATCCTTGACCCGGCCTGTGGGAGCGGCCATTTCCTCCTTTACGCTTTCGACCTCCTGGCCGTCATCTACGAGGAAGCCTACGCTGATCGGGAAGGCGGCGCGGCCCTGCGATATGACTTCCCCGATGAGGCGGCATTCAAGCGGGCGGTGCCCGCTTTGATCCTGGAGCACAACCTCTACGGGATCGACATTGACCCGCGGGCGGTGCAGATCGCGGCCCTGGCCCTCTGGCTCAAGGCGAAGAGGGTTCATCCCGAAGCCGAAATACGCCGGGTGAACATCGTCTGCGCCGAGCCCATGCCGGGAGAGGCCGACCTGCAGGCCGAATTCCTCGCCGGCTTTGAGCCTGCGGAATTGCGGCCGGTGATCCAAAAAGGTTTTGAGGCACTGCGGTACGCCGACGAGATCGGATCGCTACTGCGGGTGGAACGGGAAATCGGGAACGCCATCGCTGAAGCTGTGCGGCGCGAGGGGGCGGATCTCCCCACCATTGCCCCCCTGAGAAAGGACTTCTGGGCGGAGGCCCACGACAGGGTTATAGACGCATTGCGAGAGTACGCCCGGCGAGTGGAGAACGGCCGCGGATACCTCCGCCGGCTCTTCGCCGGCGATGTGGAGCAGGGATTGCATTTCATCGACGTCCTTCGGCGGCAGTACGACGTGGTGCTGATGAATCCTCCCTTTGGCGACGCGCCCCCGCGGGCCAAGCGCTACCTGGAACAGGAGTATCCCCGCACGAAGAACGACGTATACGCCGCCTTCGTGGAGCGGGGGCTCGAGCTCCTCCATCCCGGCGGCTATCTGGGGGCCATTACGTCGCGAACGGGGTTCTTTCTATCGTCCTTCGAGAGATGGCGGCAGGAGGTTATTTTGAAAGAGGCGGAGCTGACCGTCTTCGCCGACCTGGGCTTCGGGGTACTGGACACGGCGACGGTGGAAACGGCGGCGTACGTTTTACGGAGGGTTGGCCATGTTGGACGATCGAGATCGGCAAGTGGCAGAGCGGCTCAAGGAACGCCTCCGGCAAGAGGGTATTCCTCTGCTTGAGCTGAGGGTTTACGGGAGCCGAGCCAGGGGCGATGCCACCGCCGAGAGCGACCTGGACGTATTTCTCTTGGTCGAGAAGCTCGATCCGGATGTGGAGCGGGTAATCAGCTACCTGGCTTGGGAAGTCGGTTTTGAAGCCGGCGTGGTCATCACCACGGTAGAGTTCACACCGGAGCAAGCCTACGACTCTCCTCTGCGGTTTTCTCCGTTTCTGCAGACGGTGGAGCGGGAGGGGGTACGAGTTTAAGCGTGAACAGAGTCAAGGACGCGTTGATCAGTTACCGTCTTGAGCAGGCACATCATGCCCTTCGCCAGGCCGAAGTGCTGGCTGGGGTCGAGGAATGGGATGGCGTGGTCAACCGCGCCTACTACGCCATGTTCTACGCTGCCCTAGCTCTCCTGCTCACGAAGGGTCTGGGTGCCTCGAAGCATACTGGCGTATTGGCGCTGGTAGACCGGGAATTTGTCCGGCCGGGGCTGTTGCCGTCGGCCATGTCACGGGTTCTGCGGGATGCGTTCAACCAACGGCAACGATCGGATTACGCCGAGTTGACCCCCACCTCCAGGGAACGGGCTTTGGAGATACTGGGCCACGCCCGCGAGTTCATCGAGGCAGTTAAAAATGTCATCTTATGGGAGCGGGAGGGAAACCAGCCTTGACCCAGCAGGGTTTGTGCATGAGCAAGACGGCGATCTTCTTCCGGCTCCTAGGCGCCGAGGAAAAGGGAGAGGTCCTGCGGACCGCCGTGGCGAGCGTCAACGGTGGTAGTGGCGGTAATCTGACTTATGAGGCAGATCCGGCCAGCTTCCGCCTCATCCCGGGGTCTCCTTTCGCCTACTGGGCCTCCGAGGCAGTGCGGCGCAAGTTCCGGGAGCTGCCGCCCTTCGAGGGCGAGGGGCGGACGGTCCGCGTGGGACTGCAAACATCAGACGACTTCCGCTTCGTGCGCGCCTGGTGGGAGGTGTCGCCGGAGCGCATCCTCTACGTGCCGGCTAAGGCCGAGGAGCTGGACGCTCCCGAGGCGTTGCGCCGCTATCAGGAGGCCTGCCGGGAGGCCACCCGCCGGGGGCAGTACTGGGTGCCCTTCGCCAAGGGCGGAGAGTACTCGCCTTACTACGCCGACCTGCACCTGGTGGTGAACTGGCGCGACGACGGGATGGAGATCCGCAACTTCGACCGCGCCTACATCCGGAACGAGGACTACTACTTCCGCCCGGGCCTGACGTGGCCGCGGAGGACCAACGGGCTAAGCTTCCGTGTGCTGCCTTCAGGTTGCATTTTTGCAGATAAAGGCCCTGCGGCGTTCGTCAGCGATAACGACCCTCGGGTGCTCAACACCCTCAATGCCATTTCCAACAGCCAAGCCTTCTACGCCTTTGTGGATGTCTTCCTGGCACGTGTGGAGTTGGCCCAGTCCTTTGAAGTCGGCCTTATCCAGAAGACCCCCATCCCGCGCCTTGCCTCCTCCACTCAATCCGAGTCCATTAGTTTGGTCATGGCTGCCGCGAACATGCGGAAGGAGCTGGATCGTGTTTTGGAGGAGAAGCGAGTTTTCATCGCGCCTGCTCTTTGCCAGGTAGCCGGCGCCACATTGCCAGAACGCTACTTCTGTTGGCTGAAAAAGGCTTCAGAGGCCCAACGGGAGATAGACGGAATAAGGCGGGCCCTGGATGACTGGGCTTTCCGAATATACGGGTTTACCGAAGATGAGCGTGCGGTTATCACCAGGGCCTTGCGGTCCCGGGCACAGGAGGCTCAAGGGATGGCTGCTGAAGCACCTGAACCTGAAGACGTAGATGACAACGATGACCGGCCACTCGGTCAGCACGAACCGCTTATGTCCTCTGAAGCTACCCTAGTGGCGAATCTCCTCTCCTATGCCGTAGGTTGCGTCTTTGGGCGCTGGGATGTGCGCATCGGCAAGGGGGAGAAGGAACCGCCGCCACCGCCGGGGCCGTTCGATCCCCTGCCGCCCTGCCCGCCGGGGATGCTGGTGGGACCGGACGGGCTGCCAGCCCGGCAGACACCGCCGGGCTATCCCATCGCCATCCAATGGGACGGCATTCTGGTGGACGACCCCGGCCACCCGGCGGACATCGTGGCCCGGGTGCGGGAGGTGCTGGGCTATCTCTTCGCGGACGGTGATCCGGCGGCCGTCGAGGAGGAGGCCTGCGCTATCCTGGGGGTGCGCGACCTGCGCGAATGGTTCCGGCAAGAGTTCTTCCCCTTCCACATCAAGATGTACAGCAAGAAACCACGCAAGGCCCCCATCTACTGGCAGCTCTCCTCGGAGCGGAAGAGCTATTCCGTGTGGCTGTACTACCATTGCCTCAATCATGACACCCTTTACACCGTGCTGCGCTCCTACGTGGAACCCAAGATTGCCTACGAGGAGCAGAAGCTGCGGGAGATGCAAGAGCAGTTGGGCCGCAGCTCCATGGTGGCGCGCCTGGTCACGCAGGCTAAATTGCCAATGGAGACTGCTGAGAAGCTCGTGTCTGAGCTTGGGGCTTCTGGCGTTTTGCCGCCCCAATACGCCGTTCCGGGGGCACATACCGGTTCGAAACGGGATCTCGAGCGGCGGATTGAAGCCCAGGAGCGGCTTTTGGAGGAGCTCGGCCGTTTTCGGGACCGTATCCGCGCCGTGGCCGACATGGGGCATGCTCCTGACCTGGACGACGGCGTGCTTCTGAACATCGCTCCCTTGCACCAGGTGGTGCCCTGGAAAGAGGCGGAGAAGGCGTGGCGGGAGCTGGTGGCCGGGAAGTATCCGTGGGCGAAGATCTCCAAGGTCCTATGTGGTCCGGCCCGCCGCTAAGCCTCGGGGAAGTGGCGAGCAGCTCTTGCGGGTCCGGGTGCGGGTATGAGAGGAGGTGCGCGGGGTGGCGAAAGTGACAGAGTGTTTGCTTCGGTTGTTGCAGCAATACTTGGATAAGCGCCCCGTCGTCATCTGGTACGACCCGGCGCGGGCCTTCGAGCGATTCGTCGAGCGCCTGGAGCTGGAAGGCGTTCGGGTGGCGCGTTTCCGGGACAGCTACTTCCGCCTCCGCTATGAGACCAAAGACCTCTATAGCCAGTACGGGAATGGGCGGTGGGATGAGCTGCCACGCCTTTTGGTCTACGTCCCCAGGGCCCGGCTGCCCGAACGGTCCGATGTGCTTCTCGGCATGGCCAAGGCCGGGGCCGTTTTCGAGCAGACGCTGGAGGCGGTGGCGCAGCAGGCTTTGCAGTCGGTCTACGCGCCGTCGGAGCTGGATGAGCTTTTGGCCCACGAGAGGCTCACCCTGGAGGACCTGGATCGGCTGAGCGAGCCGGGAGCCGGGCGGGGCATCATCCCGCTGATCTTCGACACCACCGCACCCCACGAGATCGTCGCCCGCTACCTGGCCGAGCCGGCCATGGAGTCCGACCTGGAGGAGAAGGGTGCCTTGCCGGCCCTGGTGCGCCTGCTGAGTGCATCCTTCGGTTTTCCTCCGGAAGGGGTGAACGGTCATGAGGACCTCAAACGGCGTCTGGCCCGGCATCTCCTCCTCAACGAGTTCCTGGACAGCCTGAAGGAGGGGGTGGAGGTGCCCGTACTGGCCCGGGTGGCCCGGCCGGCGGCACCGCAGCAGGTGGAGGCCTGCCGCCGGGCGGCCGCTTACCTCCGCGACTACGAGCCCTCCCGGGAGGCCTATATCAACTTCGCCCGGCAGGTAGAGGCGGAGTATGGCCTGCGCAGCGCCGGCCTGCGCGCCGCCGACATAGGTCATGGGGACACCTTTCCCCTGGCTGTGGAGGCGGCGTTGGCCACCATAGAGGAGCTGGTCGCTGCCGGGCGGGCGGATGAGGCATTGCGCCTCTGGGAAGAGCGGAAATCGTCATTCTGGGTGAAATACGACGAGCTGCTGGGGATCCGCTGGCAGGCGGCCGGGTTGGCTCTGAAGCTGGTGCTCGAGGCACGCCGGGTCGAGGGAGAGGTTCGGTCCCGCAAGCTCACCCCCGAGGCCTTTGTCCGCCTGTATGCCCAGGGTGGCGGAGAGGCCGGCGGCTGGTGGCGGGCTGATCAGCTCCACCGGCAGTTGGAGGCCCGCGTCACGGGCGTGGAGGACGAACTGGCCCTCGACGGTCTCCTCCGCTCCGCTCGCGAGGCCCACCGCCGGGCGTGCCAGTTGCTGGCCGAGAGGTTTTCAGCCGCCATCGTCGAGCATGGCTTCGACTTCGGGCGGCTCGGATCCCAGGCCGACATTTTTTGCTCGGAGATCATGCCCCGCTTGCCGGCAGAGCCCGTGGCCTATTTCCTCGTGGACGCCCTGCGCTACGAGATGGGGATGGAGCTCCACGACCTCTTGGGTGAAGCCGCGGAGCGGGCCATCCGGCCGGCGGTGGCCGTCCCTCCCACCATCACCCAGATCGGCATGGCGGCGCTCCTTCCCGGTGCAGAGAAGGGATTGGGAGTGGTGGAGTCCGGGAATGGGGCCGCGGCGCAGGTAGGGGAGAGGGTGTTGAGCACGAGCGCGGAGCGCATGGCCTTCCTCAGAACGGCGCTGGGGGATGCCTTCGTGGAGATGCCCCTGGATGATCTTCTGTCCATGCGTCCCAAGACCCTGGCCGCCCGCGTGGCGGGCAAGCGCCTCATCGTTGTCCGCTCCCAGGAGATCGACAGCATCGGCGAGCAGGGAAGCGTCCACCTCGCCCGGCAGGTGATGTCCCAACTCCTCCCCAACCTGTGTGGGGCCATGCGGGCCCTGGCCAGGGCCGGTGTCGCCCGCTTCATCGTGACGGCCGATCACGGCTTCCTCCTGGGAGAAGAGCTCTCCGAGGCCATGAAGGTGGATCCACCGGGCGGGCATACAGTGGAGCTGCATCGCCGGTGCTGGATCGGCCGGGGCGGCGCCGCCTCCGACCATTACCTCCGTTTTCGGGCCCCCGACCTTGGCCTGGGCGGTGACCTGGAGTTCGCCTTTCCCCGCGGACTCGGCGCCTTCAAGGTCCCTGGCGGAAACCAGGTCTATTTTCATGGGGCCTTGTCGCTGCAGGAGTTGGTCATCCCTGTTCTTACCCTCCGCCTGCCTCCTCCCTCCGCCCCGGAGAAAGATGACACCTATGCCCTGCGGCTGGCGGGGGAACGGGTCACCAACCGCATATTTACCGTGACCGTGCGCTACGACCAGGGCACCTTGCTCAGTCCCCCCGAGCGCCGCGTGCGCTGCGTCGGGGTCGTGGGTGGCAAGGAGGCGGCCTTTGCCGCCACTGCCGTATATGGCTATGACCCGGCGTCACAAGAGATCGTGCTCCGCGCCAACGAGGAGAACCACATCACCCTGGTGATGCAGGGTGTGGAGGGCTCCGGAACCATGGTTCTGCAACTCGTGGACGCCTTGACGGGTGCTGTGTTGGCCTCGCGGCAGGTGCCCTTCGAACTGACATTTTGAGGGGGTGGCCGCGTGGACCTGACCCTTGCTCACGCCGCCCTGGACCGTATCCGTAGCGGATTGACGGCTGAGGATGTCGAATCTGACGCTTTGGAGGTCAAGCCCTGGCCCGGCAAGACGGTGAACGGACGCTTCGCCGTTGACCGGGAGCGTCTTGCTGGCTGGCTACGGGAATATGCCGTGTGTTTCGCCAACGCCCGAGGCGGCCTCCTTCTCTTGGGCGTCAAAGACAAAGTGGCGGGGCCCGGGGCCATCACCGGGTGCCAGAGCTACGACGTGGATGAGATCAAACGCCTGGTTTTCGAGGGCACCATTCCCGGGATCATAGTTGACGTTGAAGAGCTTAGGGTGCCGGAAGGCGTGGTTCTGGCCGTGCGGATTCCCAAGAGCCCCTCCGTCCACGCCACCTCCAGCGGCCGCCGTTTGCGCCGCGTGGGGAAGACCTGTCGGGTCATCATGCCGGAGGAAGACATCGTCGTAGAGGTAGAGAGAGGCAGCGATTATTCGTCTAAGTTCATCCGGGGGGTGGGTATGGAGGCCCTTGACCCTCTGGAGGTGGATCGCCTGCGCAACTGGCTGCGACGGTACCGGCCGGGCAGCAATCTCGCCGACCTTTCGGCGGAGGATCTGTTCCGGGCGTTGGAGGTGTGCCGGGAACACGAAGGGGTGCTGCGGCCGACGGTAGCGGCTCTGCTCCTTGTCGGTAAGGAGGAATTCCTGCGGGAGCACCTTCCTCAAAACGAGGTGATCTTCAACCGCTTCGCAGAGGATGAGGTGGAGCCCGTCCAATCCGTGTCCTTGAAGCGCCCCCTCCTCTATGTTCTCGATCGGGTTCGGGAGCTGATCGAACCGTTCAACCCCGTCTTTCTTTTGAAGGAGGGATTCTTGGAAGTCCCCATCCCGAGCTACCCGGAGGAAGTTGTTCGGGAAGGCCTCCTCAATGCCCTCGTGCACCGTTCCTATGTGGACCTCGAGGCGGTCAACGTCCGCCTGTATCCCACTCGCCTGGAAATCGGCAGCCCTGGCGGATTTATCGGCGGGATCACTCCTGATAACATCCTCACCCACGAGCCCAAACGGCGTAATCGCCTCCTGGCGGAGGTCTTTCAGAAGATCGGTGCCGTCAACCGCAGCGGGATCGGTGTGGACAGAATGTACCGTATACTCCTGGAGTACGGCAAAAGGCCACCGGAGTTCCTCGCCGATGAGGGATCCGTGGTCCTGGTGATCCGCGACGGCACCTTCGATCAGTCTTTTGCCCGCCTGGTGGCGATGCGGGCCAAGGGGGGACACCGTTGGCGCCTGTCTGAGCTCATCGTCCTCTCCTATCTGCGCCGCAATGAGACCATAGACGCACAGACCGCCGCGCGCCTTCTCCAGCGTCCAGTGGCCGCTGCCTCCGAGGCCCTTCGGGCCATGGAGGGCGTGTTCCTCGAGAAGTTTGGTTCTGGCCGGGGCACCTTTTATCGTTTGAACCGGGCCCTCTACGAGAGCTTGGGCATCGGCGTGCGGTACATCCGGGATCGCGGCATTGACGTCCCCCGTCAGAAGGAGCTGGTGAGACAATATGTCGAAGAGCACGGGGAGATAGACAATTCCACCTGCCGCGAACTTTGCGGGGTGAACCGCAACCAGGCCCGCCGCCTGCTGCAAGCTTTGGTTCAAGAGGGGTATCTGCATCCCGTGGGGGAGCGCCGCTGGACGCGTTACGTGCGCGCCGAAAGCCATGACGCCTGAACCCGGCCAGGCCATACGAGCCCAGGGCCTAGCTGCTGGGGGGCCTATGCTGTGCCAGAGAAAACGCCGCTATGGACCAAAGTCATTAGGCTATGCGCGCTGCGCATAGCCTCTATGCGCGCGCGCATATGTCGCATATAATCCGGGAATATAGAGCGTTGCTTGTGGGGGAGGGGAGAGGGTGTCTTACCTGGATCGCAAGGCCAACGCCGTCTTCGGCGGCAAGGTAGTCCGCAAGGACCTGGTGCGCAAGGTCAAGGTTGGAGCCAACGTTCCCGTCTATGTGCTGGAATACCTCCTCGGTAAGTACTGTGCCTCGGACGACCCGGCGGCCATCGAGGTCGGCCTCCGCGTGGTCAACGACACCCTGGCCCGCAACTATGTGCGTCCCGACGAGGCGGCCAAGGCCCAGTCCAGGGTTAAAGAAGAGGGCCGTTACGCCTTCATCGACAAGGTCAAGGTACGCCTTCTGGCGAGCGACGATAAGTACTGGGCCGAGCTGGTAAACTTCGGTCACCAATACGTTCACATCCCTGACCACTTCGTACGCAAGTATGAGCGCCTGCTGGAAGGCGGCATCTGGGCCCAGGTGGATATGGAGTACCGCTTCGATGACACTGTCGCTGGCAAGCGGAGTCCCTTCTACATTGTCGATATGAAACCCATCCAGCTGGCCGCCTTCGACCTCGATGAGTTCACCCGGGGTCGGGCGGAGTTCTCCACCGACGAATGGATAGACCTCCTTTTACGGAGCATTGGCGTGGAGCCAGCCGCACTGTCGCGGCGTTTGAAGCTCCTCTTGCTTTCGCGCCTCATCCCCCTGGCGGAAAGAAACTACAACTTCATCGAGCTGGGCCCCCGCGGTACCGGCAAATCCTTCATCTACCGCGAGGTTTCGCCCTACGCCATCCTCGTCTCTGGCGGCAAGACGACGGTGGCCAATCTCTTCTACAACATGGCCACCAACAGGGTCGGCCTGGTGGGGCTTTGGGACGTGGTGGCCTTCGACGAGGTGGCGGGAATCGAGTTCTCCGACCGGAGCGCGGTCCAGATCCTCAAGGATTACATGGAGGCCGGTTCCTTCAGCCGGGGTAAGGAAGAGATCGTGGCTGAGGGATCTCTGGTCTTCATAGGCAACATCAACCAACCGGTCGAGGTGCTGGTCAAGTCCAGCCACCTGTTTCAGCCCCTCCCCGAGGCCATGCAGGACATGGCCCTTATCGACCGCTTTCACTTCTACCTCCCCGGCTGGGAGGTGCCTAAGATGGCGATGGAATCCTTCACCGACCACTACGGCTTCGTGGTGGACTACCTGGCCGAAGCCCTGCGGGCGCTACGCAAGCACAACTTCACCGAGCTGCTCGACCATTACTTCGCCCTGGGCAAGCACCTGAACGCCCGCGATGCCAAGGCGGTACGCAAGACGGTGGCCGGCTTCCTCAAACTGCTGCATCCCCACGGCATGTTCACCAAAGAACAGATCCAGGAATACCTGGAGCTGGCCTTGGAAGGGCGTCGCCGGGTGAAGGAACAGCTCAAGAAGATGGGGGCCTTTGAGTACCACCAGACAAGTTTTTCCTACATTGACCAGGAGACGCGCCAGGAGCGTTTTGTCGGGGTGCCGGAGGAAGGCGGCCGCAACGTGATCGCTCCTGATCCACTTGCCCCCGGTACGGTCTATGCGGCAGTAGTGGGTGAGGAGGGCCGGGCGGCCCTCTATCGCATCGAGGTGGGCATGTCGGCCGGCACAGGCAAGCTACGGGCGGCCGGGGGCATCGCCGGGCCGATCCGGGAATCCCTGCAACGCGCCTTCGCCTACCTGCAAGGTCGCAAGGTGGAGCTGGGCCTGGGCCGGGAGATGGAGACGACCGACTTCCACGTGGAGGCCATAGATCTCCTAAACAGTCGCGTGGAGGGTGAAGCCGGCGTGGCCTTCTTTATTGCCCTGTACTCCACCCTCAAGCGACAACCGGCTCTTCCCGCCCTGGTCATCCTGGGTGACATGACCATCCAGGGCAACCTGCGGGGCGTCCGCTCCCTGGCCGAGCCCCTGCAGGTGGCCATGGACAACGGCGCCAAGCGCGCCCTGATTCCCCTGGAGAACAAGCGCCACTTCCTTGAGGTGTCGGGGGAGATCATGGAGAAGGTGGACCCGATCTTCTACGCCGACCCCCTGACCGGGGCGCTCAAGGCGCTGGGGATGAACTAGTTGAAGGGTGGACTTATCCCGTTTCCATAGAAATCTATAGACAATTCACCGCTGCAATTTCCCATCCTCACTTCCTGATTCTGGGACCATCTTTTTCGAACTCCTCCTGCCGGCACGGCCCATGGATCCTAAAATGCCCGTTTCCGCCATTGGGATGAGGAGGACGACCCGGAAGCGCCCCCGTCTTCCGCGAGCCGCGGTAACTGGCCCCAACCCGGTGTATGTCGCCATCGGCTTTGGGTGTCGGGGCGACTTCTGGAGGTTTGGGGCATCTATTCGAGCGCGGGCCGCTTGCGGGTTGGTGGTGAACGATTGCGGCGATGGAGGCGCGTCCTCACTAAAAGGCAGATATACCTGGAGAAAAGGGATGGCAGGTAGTGGGTGTTCATGGGGGCGATCTCGTCAAGCTCATCGAGAGTGGCGCGGGGTGCGCCGCTTCCAGCGACGGGGGCGCAGTATAGGAGCCGGTTTTAGCGGGGGCGGGAGAGAAGCCGGGTAGCCAGAAGGCCCAGGGCGGCGGTGCCCAGGGCGAGGAGGGCCAGGCTTTCCGCCTGAAGCCTCCAGTCCATGCCCTCCAGGAAGAGGGAGCGCAGGGGGG
>Ga0197143_1002923_pt1 | contig 11929 bp, 13 predicted proteins | sample GBS70_MetaG_FD_148603 | JGI IMG/M metagenome (GOLD analysis project Ga0197143, IMG submission 148603) | Sediment microbial communities from Great Boiling Springs, Gerlach, Nevada, United States - GBS 70_MetaG | ecosystem: Environmental > Aquatic > Thermal springs > Hot (42-90C) > Sediment...
GCCTGAACGGGTCTGCAAGGGCGAACGCTGGCGGGGAGAGGGTCCGCCGAAGAGACGTCATCGGGCCCAGAACTCCTTCCCCCAGGCATCGAGCCGCTCAGCGGTCACCTGCCCACGCTCGATAGCGGCGATGCGGCCGTCGGGGTCGATGACGAATGTCACCGGGAGCGCGGCGACGCCGTAACCTTGCGCCACGGAGCCGTCCCGGTCGAGGGCGATGGGGTAGGAGACGGCGAATTCGGCAGCGAAGCGCCGCGCCGCCTCGTCCGTCTCCTGGAGGTTCACGCCGATGACGGCGAGGCCGAACGCGGCCTCCCGCTCGGCGCGGAGCTGAAGCTCGGGCGTCTCTTTGCGGCAGGGCCCGCACCAGCTCGCCCAGAAGTTGAGCAGCACCCATCGCCCGCGGAAGTCGGAGAGGCGGATTGTGCCCCCGTCGAGGGTAGGAAGGATGAAGTCGGGAGCGAGCCGCCCCTCACGGGCAGCGGGACGTTCGCCTTCCGGAGCGAGTCCGGTCGGTAGCGGCACGATGCCGAAGGCATCGCCCCCGCCAGCGGATTCCGCCGGAGGCCGGAACTGGAAGTACCACAGGAGGAGGCCGACGGAGAACACGATGAGAACCGCTGCCCCGAGCGTGGAGAAGGGGCCGCGGTACTCGCGCCGGCGCTGGGGACGCTCGTCGGGCAGGTCGGCGGTCATCCGCCTCCAGGATATCGGCGCCGGTGGTTCCGGTGCGTCCGGGCTCGCGCCGCCTTTACCCGGCGGGACCGAGCAGCTCCGAAAGCGTGACCGGCTCGAGGCCGAGGCCTCGCAGCCCTTCGACCATGGCCGGGAGGGCCACCTGGAGGCGAGGCCCGAAGTGCGTGAGGATGATCGCCCCCGGGCGCGCCGCGGCCAGCACGTTGGCCAACATCTGTTCCGGCGTGGTGCTCTGCAGTCCGTCGCCAGAGCTGCCGCTCCAGAGGACCACCCGGTAGCCGAGGGAGGCGGCAGCCGCGACGACGGTTTCATTGACGGCGCCTCCCGAGGGGCGCATGTACGGGATGGTCGTGGCGCCGGGCGCCGCATCTCGAACGAACTGCTCGAGCTGCAGGATGTCGTTCTGCACGTACTCGAACGACTTGTCGGTCAGGAGGTAGTGGTCCCAGGTGTGGTTCGCGAGCTCCATGCCGGCGTCGAGGGCGCGTGCGATGAATCCCGGGTCGCCGGCGACGGCCCGACCGGCGAGGAAGAACGTCGCCCTCACCCGTAGCTCCTTCAGAACGGCGAGGACCTCGTCGCGCGCTGTCCATCCGTCGTCGATGGTGAGGGCGACGGCCGGGCGATCGGGGGGCCCTGCGCGGAGGATCGAGGCGAGCGTCTGCGGGTCCCAGGCGGGGCGGCGCGAAGGTGCGGGAGTCGGAGTCGGGGTCGGCGTGGGCTCAGGGGTGGGCGTTGCCGTGGGGGAGGGGGTGGGCGTCGCCGTCGGCCGGCGGACGACCCGCGGTCGGCCGAACGGGTCGCGGTCGTCCACAACGAGCAGGGTCTCAGGCGGGGGAGGCGACGAATCGCCGCCGAGCCAGGACCCGAAGCCGAAGGCTACGGCCGCGGCGGCGGCGGCTGCAGCCGCACCCCCAGCCAGGATCGCTCGACGCGTCCGCCGGCGCCCCTCGCCCATGGTAGCCGAGCATCGTACGGGCGCCCTTCCTTGGACGCAATCGGCGACAGGGCCTCAGCGCTGGCTGCGAAGGGTCTGCGGCGCCGGAGCACCAGGAGCGACCGGCCGGATAGCATCGCCATGCCGGAGCCGCGCGTAGCCGTGGATGAGGATCACGCTGGCGATGCAGGCCAGCCCCATAAGCGAGAGGGTTTCCCGGATGCCGATGTGGTCGGCGACGACCCCGATGGGGAGCGCCGCGATGCCGAAAAGGCTCCAGCTCATCATCGTCATCGACTGCACGCGGCCATGGTACTCGTGGTCGGTGAACATCATCGTGAGGGAGTTGTTGAGGGACTGGAAGGCGGCGGCGAGACCGCCCACGAAGAGCATCGTCACCATCCCCGCTTCGAAGCGGTCCACAAGACCGAGCACCACCAGGGCCCCACCGAAAGCGATACCGGCGACCGGCTGCAGATGCCAGGCGCGCGGATGGTCGGCGAAGGTGGCGACCGCCACCGTCGCCGCCACCGCGCCGATCGCCGCGGCGGAGGAGAGGGCTCCGAGGCCGGTCGAGCCGACGTCGTAGACGCTCGCCGCCACCGACGGCAGGAAGGACTGGTAGGGGAAGCCGAGCATCACCACGGCGAACGAAACCAGGATGAGCTGGAGCACGGCCGGCTTTCGGCGAACGTAGCGGAGCCCGTCGCGGAGGTCGGCGAGCGGCGAATGATCGCGGGCGCCCGGTGCAGGGTCGCCCCGGGGGAGGCGGAGCATCGTCATCATCGCGATGAAGAAGCCGACCGTGGTGAGAGCGTACACGCCGGCCAGCCCGATGAACGGAACGGCGATGAAGAACCCCGCCAACGAAGGACCGATGACTCGGGTACCGTTCATGCTCATCTGCTGCAGGACGACGGCGTTGCCGATGGTCTCCCGGCCCACGAGGTCGCTGATGAACGCCTGGCGCGCCGGCCCGATGAACGCGAAGCCCACGCCCTGGACGACCCCAGCAACGATGAGCATCCAGTAGGCGATCTGGCCCGTGGCGATCATGGCTGCGATCCAGGCCGAGTTGAGGGCGATGACCGACTGGGCAGCGACGAGCACGTTCCGCTTGGGGAGCCGGTCGGCGATGACACCACCCCAGAGCGAAAGGACGAGTTGAGGCACCCCGAACGCGAGCATCACGCCCCCCAGGGCGCCGTTCTTCCCCGTGAGGTCGTAGGCCAGGTATCCCCGGGCGATGATCTGCATCTGCATGCCCAGGAAGGAGAAGAGCGTCCCGAACCAGAGGAGACGGAAGCGCTCGTTCCCGAGGGCAGCGAACGTCCGCCGAGCGATGGCGAAGGCCACAGAACCTCACCTTCACGTCAAGGGCGTGCTGTTAGGCTAGCAGAAATCTTCCGTCCGGCGCGAAGGGCACTCCGTTCCTGCTTGCGGCTGGCGAGGCCGAATCGTAGCGTGCGGGCATGGCGAGGGTTGCCCTCTTCGTGCCCTGCTACGTCAGCTTGGCCCGCCCGGCCGACGCGGCCGCCGCCCGTACCGTTCTCGAGCGGCTCGGCGACGAAGTGACCACGCTGGCAGGCCTCTGCTGCGGACAGCCTGCTTTCAATGCCGGAGCACGGCGCGAAGCCCGTCAGGTGGCCGCCGAAGCGGTACGCTCGGTGCGCGGATTCGATGCCGTCGTGATCCCTTCGGGGTCCTGTGCAGCCATGGCCGCGCACGAATGGCGGACCCTGTTCCCCAACTCACCGGTGGCCGGAGAGCGTGCCAGCCGGGTGCGAGAGTTCACCGCCTACGTCGCGGCGCACCCCAACGCCGAACGGCTCTCCTTCCGGCTGCGCGGCGTGGTCGCCTACCACGACAGCTGCCACGCCAGACGGGAGCTCGGCCTCACGGAGACCGTGCTGGGGTTGCTCGCACGGGTCGAGGGGCTCGAAGTTCGGCGGCTCCGGTACGAGGCCGAATGCTGCGGGTTCGGAGGAACCTTCTGCGTCAAGCTCCCGGAAGTCGCAGCCGCTCTGGCCTCCGCCAAGGCTGCGGACGCCGCCGCCTCGGGCGCACGCGTCCTCGTGTCCACCGACCTCTCCTGCCTCCTCCACGTCGAGTCCGCCGCTCGCGGACTGGGGATGGAGCTCGAAGGGTGGACGGTCGCCGAGCTCTTGGCGAGGTCGCTCTCATGAGCTACCGCGAACGGGCCAAGTCGGAGATCGAAACGGCGCAGCCGGAGGCCGTGCTGGCGCCCATCCTGCGGAAGCTGGTCGAGGATTCGGCCGAGGCACTGGCGGGCATGCCCCCCGACGCGCGCGAGGCGGCGGCCCGTGCCCGGGCCGCGTCCGTGGCCGACCTGGAAGGGCTGCACGCGCGCCTCCGGGAGGCGTTCGAACGCCGCGGCATCCACTATCACCGCGCGGCCACGGCATCCGAGGCCGTCGGCATCGTGCAGCACCTCCTCCGGCGGGCGCGGCGGGTGGCGAAATCGAAGTCGATGGTCGCGGAGGAGATCGGACTCACGCGGGCCTTGCGCCAACGCGGCATCGATGTGCTGGAAACGGACATCGGGGAGTACATCGTCGACCTCGAGGGACGCGGCCCAAGCCACATCACAGCGCCGGCGCTCCACCTGAACAGGACCCGCATCCGCGAGCTGCTGGCGCGCGCGGGCCACGACGCCACCGATGACGACCCCCAACGACTCTCGCGCCTCGTCCGGGACACGGTCGCACGGTTCTTCGAGGAGTGCGACGCCGCGATCACCGGCGCCAACGCCGTCATCGCCTCTTCCGGCCGAGTGGTGATCGTGGAGAACGAGGGGAACGTCGCCCTCGGCGTGAGCCATCCGCAGCTCCACATCGTCGTGACGGGCTTGGAGAAGGTCGTCCCCGACGAGGCAGCCGCCCTGGCGGTCCTCCAGGTCCTCGCGCCAAGCGCGACGGCGCAGCCGCTGACCGCCTTCACACACTTCGTGGCCGACCCGCTGCCCGGGCAACAACGGCACGTCGTGTTCGTCGACAACGGCCGTTCCGCCATCGCTGCGGACCCGCGCTACCGCGACCTGCTGCGCTGCATCCGCTGCGGGGCCTGCATGAACGCCTGCCCCGTGTACCGGGTGGCAGGCGGACTCTCCTACGGCTCCGTGTACATGGGGCCGGTAGGGGCCGTCCTGTCGCCGCTCCTCTGGCGCGACGGTCGCTACGCAGACCTTCCGTTCGCGTCGTCCCTTTGCGGCCGCTGCTCGGAAGTGTGCCCGGTCGGGATCCCACTCCACCGCATGCTGCTGGAGCTGCGGGCAGACGCCGCCCAGGCGGAGCACACGCCAGCCGTCGAACGGCTGGCGTGGCGCGCCTGGGCGGCGGCCTTCGGGCGCGGCCGCGGCCGAACTGCCATCGCCGCGGGCCGCTGGCTCTGGCGGGCCGCCCGGCTCCTCCGGCGGCCGCGGCCAGGCGACCCGCGCACGCTCCCGCCGCTCGGTCCCATTCACACGCCCGCGAGCCTGGCGCCCGCCGGCCCGGCCGGCGAGCCGCCACCGCCTCCCCCTCCGCTCCGGCGCCCCGAGCCGTTGTTGGTCACCTTCCGCGAACGGGCAGCCACCCTCGGCGCCGAGGTGACCGATGCCTACACGCCGGAGCCGGGCGACCGCACGGTGGAGGCCGCAGCCGCGGTCGCGGCGACCGGCAGCGTCCTCCTCACCGCCGAGGCAGCCGACCGACGGGGCCTGCTGAGAGCCGACCGGGTGGTCGTGCTGGTCGATGCCGACCGGGTCGTGCCCTACCCTGCCGACCTGGAGCCATTCCTCGGAGATGGCGAGGCGCTCATCCTCACGGGTGCGAGCCGCACGGCGGACATCGAGAAGCAGATCGTCCGGGGCATCCACGGAAGCGAGCGGCTGACCATCGTCCTCCGCGGGGCTGGATGAACGTATGGCGCAGCCATTCCTGAAGTGGGCGGGCGGCAAGGGGAAGCTGGCGCCGAAGCTCGCGGCGATGGCACCGCCGTTTCTCCGCTACCACGAACCGTTCCTTGGCGGTGGGGCGGTGTTCTTCGCCTTCGAAGAACGCGGGCTGCTGGGCTCGGCCTTCCTCTCCGACAGCAACCGGCTCCTCATCGATGCCTTCCGCGCCGTGCGCGACGCGGTGGAGGAGGTGATCGCCGCGCTCGAGCCGCTCGCGGCGGCGTTCGACCGCGCCACCCCCGAGGAGCGGCGAGCGCTCTACTACGCCGTCCGTGACCACCGGCCCGCGAGCGACGTTGCCGCGGCAGCCTGGCTCATCTTCCTGAACCGCACCTGCTACAACGGGCTGTTCCGAGTCAACGGCGCAGGCCGGTTCAACGTCCCCTACGGCCGGTACGCCAACCCGCGAATCCTCGACGCCGAGCGGCTGCGGGAGTGCTCCCGGGCGCTCCGAACAGCACAACTCACGGCCGAGGACTTCGAAAGCGCCTGCGAGCGCGCCCAGCCGGGCGACTTCGTCTACCTCGACCCGCCGTACCACCCGTTGAGCGCCACCGCGCACTTCACCAAGTACACCAGCGATGGCTTCGGGCCCGAGGAACAGGCGAGGCTGGCAGCCTGCTTCGAGCGCCTGAGTGCCCGAGGCGTGGCGGCGGCGCTTTCGAATTCAGCTCACCCCAGCATCCTGAGGCTGTACGAAGCCAAGGGTTACGACCTGCAGACCGTTCCGATGCCGAGAGCCATCAACTCGAAAGGGAACGGGCGGTCGCCCATCCCCGAGCTGCTGGTGACGAACTTCCACCGCCCGGAGGTGGCCTCCACCCTTCGGGACGTTCAGGAGGCAGCCGGAGCGGCGGCAGCGACCCCGAGGAACTCGAGGAAGGCCGGGTTATAGAGCTCGGGGTACTCCATGCAGCCCACGTGGGCGCCGGGGAGCTCCACGAGCCTCGCCTTCGGAAGGAGTTCGGCCAGGCGCCGGCTGTTCCGCGGCGGGACGAGGATGTCGTCCTTCCCGCAAACGACGAGCGTTTCGTGCTGGATCTCCCGTTGCCGCCCGGCGGGACGCCAATTCAGGATCGCCTCCGCTTGGCGGATGAAGGCGTGGTCCCTCTGCGGGTACGGGTTCGCCAGCACGGTGGCGATGGCGCGCTCGAGCCGCCGCTCGTCGTCGAGCAGCTCGGGGCTGTACAGCCAGGTGGCCATGAAGCGGGCGAATTGCTCCCGGCTCAGGTTCGAACGGCGGATATCGATGAAGTTGCGGAGGAGGTTGCGCCCGAAGCCGTCGATGTCCGGCGCCGTCGCGAGCAGGATGAGCTTCCCGACGCGCTTCGGGTAATGGAGGGCGAGTTCTTGGGCGATGTAGCCGCCCATGCTGAAGCCGAGGACGTGGGCGCGGTCGACCCCCAACCGATCGAGGAGGGCAACGGTGTCGGCTGCCATCTGTTCGATCGAGTAGGGACGGTCAGGCGCGCTGGTGCGGCCCGCGCCGCGGTTGTCGAAGGTGATGACTCGGAAGTGCTGCGCCAGGGCCGGGACCTGGTTGGCCCACGCCTGGAGGTCGCCGCCCAGGCCCATGATGAGGAGGAGCGGGTCGCCGGAGCCGGCTTCCTCGTAGTACATCATCAGGTCGCGAACCGGGACCGTGGGCATGCGAACCTCCGAACGAAGGTGCGGTCGGCTGCATGCTAGCGGGGGCGCGGGCTACGGTCAGCGGGCCGCTCGACGGATAAGGTCGCGACGATCCGCCTCCTCGATGATCTGCACCACATTGGTGGCCGCGCCCTTCCGGATGCTATCGGTTACCGTCCAGAAGGCGATCCCGCCCGGATGAGCCGTGTCGGCGCGGAGACGGCCGACGAGGACGAGGTCGTTGCCGGTGGCATCGTGGGGCGTCGGATACCGCTCGGCGGCCGGGTCGTCGACGAGGGTGACCCCCGGCGCCGAGGCGATGAGGGCTCGCGCCTCGTCGAGGGAAATGGGACGCTCGAACTCCGCCCACACAGCCATGGCGTGCCCAAACAAGGTGGGAACGCGGACGCAGGTCGCGCTGATGGCGATGTCCGGCGCGTGGAGGATCTTCCGCGTCTCATTCGCCATCTTCAGCTCTTCCTTCGTGTAGCCGTCCTCGGCGAAGGCGTCGATCTGGGGGACGGCGTTGAAGGCGATCTCCCGCTTCTGCGTGCCAGACGGCTCCCGGCGGCCTTCGAGGGCAGCCCTCGTTTCGCTCTTCAGCCCTTCGACCGCCGCGGCACCCGCGCCGGCCACCGCCTGGTAGGTGGCGACGACGATCCGCTTCAGCGGGTTCACGCGGTGGATGGGCGCCAGGGCCATCACCATGGGCGTGGTGGTGCAGTTCGGCTGGCTGACGATGCCCTCATGCCATTCCAGGTCGTCGGCGTTCACCTCGGGGATGACGAGCGGCACCGAGGGGTCCATGCGGAACGCGCTGGAATCGTCGATCACGAAGCAGCCCGCCGCACGGGCAATGGGCGCGAAGCGCCGTGACGCCTCGCCAGAGGCGGAGAGGAAGACGATGTGGTCGTCCGGCCCGAAGGACTCCTCGGTCGTCTCTTCGACGGTGATGGCTTGCCCACGGAAGGTGATCACGGTGCCCGCCGAGCGCTTCGAGGCCAACAGCCGAAGCCGCCCCACGGGGATGCGGCGCTCGTCCAGGACCTTCAGGAATTCGCGGCCAACGAGCCCGGTCGCACCGACGACGGTGATGTTGTACGTCTCCACCGAACCTCTCCCTACCGGTACGCCTCGTATGGTACGGCGGCTCCCGGGGAGGGTCATCCAGGATGAGACGATGACGAGGGTCTTCGCCCGCCATTGGGACCCCCGAAGGGGGTCGGAGCGAGGGTCGAGGGGCTCAGGCGCCTGCGCCGGCCATCGCGGGTGGTAGGCACGGCAGCACGCATCGACATCGGGTACAAGGCCACCCGGCGACGCCCGCGGCGCCTCAAGCCAGACGAGCCCGCAGCACGGGAAGCCCCACACGAATGGGCTGCGGGCAAGCTCCACGAGACCGCGGTGCCCCTCGAGCGCCTGTAGGTGAAGAGCAGGCAGTTCATCGGGACGCGGAGCGACCTCGCGCCGATGTCCCTACGTCGGCTGGCTTTCGCAGTAGCAGCATCTCGTGCCGCCCCGGCCGCTCGCAGTCATCCGGGGGGCGACCGAAGAGGAGCTCAGCGCGAGCCTGGAGTCGTTCTTCGTCCCTTTCGAGGCCGAGGCCACCCCGGTGGCGTCCCTGGCGCAGGGGCGCCCCGCGCGGCTTCGCGACCGCCGCCAGGTCGCAGTGAAGCTGCCGTATCCCGAGGTCGCCGACGTGGTTCGGCTCGACCGGGCGACCCCGCGGGCGGACGTGCTGCTGGGCCGGGCGGTGGGCCTCCCGCGACGGGTCTGAGCACAGCCAGCATCGCCGCTCAGCCCGATGCTGTTGTCCTTCGCGGAGCGGGTGTTCGAGGAAGAACGCGACAGGGAGACGGCGTGAGCCTCAATCGCGGGCGCCGACCGGGCTCGGCGGCTCCACGCTGTCCTGCCGCGGACGGAGCTGCATGTGCTCCAGACCGGACATGGAGAAGCCGAGGTCGCCGAGCTCGCAGAAGAAGCTGCAGTACGTGAGCCGGAGCGAGCTCGTGGACTTACTCGGCGAATACGAGATGCCACAGCGCGCGCAGCGGAACAGCTTCGTGAGCTCCATGTTCACCGGCAGCGGTGTTGCGCGGAGTTCGGTGTCACCCATCGGCTCCATCCTACTCCGTTGGCAGGTTGGGTACCAACGCCGAAATAGGGGCGGCCCGGGGTTTCCCGGAAGGAGGGTACCGCCGACAATTGAACAGACCGTGAACAGCGTCCGAACGGTGCCGATGGCCGGGGCGTGGGGGCAGCTCGGCATTCGGCTTCGCGAATGGTGGGTTCCGAACCGGCGGCGACGGCTCGCCGTCGCGGGGGCGGAGTTCGCCTTCACGCTCGCCTTCTTAGGGATCTACTTTCTGCTGCGGGGGATGCGCCCGCCGGCGGTGGACGAAGCTGTCCGGCGCTCGCTCGAGATCGTGCGCTTCGAGCAGCGCCTCGGCATCTTTTACGAACCGGTCTGGCAGGCGGCGGTGCTGGACCGGGAGCTCCTGTTGCAGGCCGCGAACTTCATCTACGCCTGGCTGCACTTCCCGGTGTTGGGCCTGGTGGGCGTATGGCTTCTCTTCCGCGACCTGCGGAGCTTCCGGTTCGTGCGCAACGTGATGGCCGTCTCGGGGCTCTTCGGGCTGGCAGCGTATTGGATCCTCCCCGCTGCCCCGCCGCGGCTGCTGGAGCTGTACGGGTACGACTTCGGCTTCGTGGACACGGTGCACGGTGCTGCGAGCGGCGTCCACTACTTCCAGCCGGGCCCATTCGTGAACGACTTCGCCGCCGTCCCCAGCTACCACTTCGGATGGATCGCCTTGGCCTCGGCGGCGATATGGCGGGCCACGCGAAACCGCCTGCTGCGCGGCGCGGCCGTCGCGCTCGCGGCGGCCATGTGGTGGTCCGTCACCGTGACGGGCAACCACTTCTTCTTCGACATGGTCTTCGGAGGGGTGGTCGTCGCCGGTTCGTGGGCGCTCGTCTGGTGGGCATCGCGGCTGCCCTGGCACGCGTGGCGCGAAGCAGGGCGGCGACGGCTGGCCGCGGCCGTGCTCACCCCGCGCCGCTGATCTCGAAGCCGGGCCGCCTAGGGGTTGGGATGGAGGGGGCCGAGCCGCCGTAGGGCCACCGCACGCTGTCCGACGGCGAACCGGTCGCGGCAGGCGGCCACGAGCGACGCAATCGCCTGGCGTGCCTCCATGGTGTCGAACTGGAAGCGACAGTGGTGGACGTAGCCGAGGAGGGTATCCTCGACCATCACGACCTCGACCCGCACCCTCAGGGGACGCTGGCGGCCGAACTCCACCCAGAACCAACCGGTGCGCGGCGCTCGGGTGAGCAGGAGTGCAACGCCAGAGTCCGAGAGGTCGAGGGTGCGCGCGGGGAGGGTGCCGCCTTCGGGCAGCACCACCGCGCACGGAAGCTCGGCAGGATAGCGCGGACTGCGGCGCCTCGATGCCGGCCTCCCGGTAACGACCTCGTCCTCGAACTCGAGCACGAGGCGGCCGTGCCCTGTCTCGACCACCCGGGCGCGTAGCGGAGGTCCGGCCTCGGTCGAAACGCTTACCGTGTCGCCAACCGTGAATTGCGCCACGCTACCGTCCACACCGAAATTGTCGCCCGAACGCAGGCGCCGAACGGTGAAAGCTTCGGATCGAATTGGTGGCGTCTTGTTGCGGCGTTCGACCGAGGGGTAGGATAGGCGGGCCGGGGCTGCGAGGGAACCCGAGCACGAGCAGAAGGGGGTGCGTATTGGAACTGGCAGGGGAGCACCGCTTCCGGGCGCCGCGGCAAGCCGTCTGGAAAGCCCTCCTCGACCCGGAAGCGTTGCGGGAGGCGATTCCCGGCTGCGAGCAGCTCGAACGCATCGGGGAGGACGCCTACTCCGTCACGCTGAAGGTGGGCATCGCGGCCATCAAAGGGACCTACACGGGCACCGTCCGCATCGCCGACCAGCAGCCGGAGACCTCGTACCGGATGCTGGTCACGGGAGAGGGGAAGCCCGGGAGCGTGGAGGGCGAAGCCGAACTGCAGCTGAGCGAGGACGGCGACGGGACGCTCGTCCGGTACCGCGGCGAAGTGCGCGCCCGGGGGGCGATCGCCCGCCTGGGCAGCCGGCTCCTCACCGGCGCGGCGAAGCTCCTCATCGGTCAATTCTTCAAAGGCATGGAATCCCAGCTGCAACGACGTCCCGCCTGAAACGCGGGGCGAACGCTGTCGGCACACACCGACGGAGGCATCGAGGAGGAGAGGAGACGAAATGTCGGACCTCGTTCCGATTTCCATCACCGTCAACGGACGACGGTACGAGCTCGAGGTGGAGCCTCGGCTGCTGCTCGTACACCTCCTGCGCGAGAAGCTGCTCCTCACGGGCACGCACGTGGGGTGTGACACCAGCCAATGCGGCGCCTGCACGGTGCTGCTCGACGGCCGGAGCGCCAAGTCGTGCACCGTGTTCGCCGTGCAGGCCGACGGCTCGGAGGTCGTCACCATCGAGGGGCTGGAGAGGGACGGCCAGCTCCATCCCGTGCAGGAGGGGTTCTGGGAGGAGCATGGCCTCCAGTGCGGCTACTGCACGCCGGGGATGATCGTCTCCGTCGTCGACCTCCTGAACGAGAACCCGAACCCGACCGAAGCCGAGATCCGTGCCGGGATTTCCGGCAACTTCTGCCGTTGCACCGGGTACCAACACATCGTGAAGGCGGCGCAGTACGCCG